>FWWL01003126.1_pt1 | contig 11823 bp, 7 predicted proteins | sample 2228331 | NCBI WGS metagenome assembly FWWL01 (sample SAMEA103939775, study PRJEB20133) | metagenome | reverse complement strand
TGCAAGGCTGGTGCCACGTCCACGCCGGCCCGTTCCAGCGCGGCGTACCAGCCCCGGAGGGTGTAGCGCTCCATGCCCTCCAAGGCGAGGGCGAAGGTGCGGTTCCCCCGCGCCAGGGCGGCCTGGACCTGCGCCCAGGCCACGCTCTCGGCGCGGACCTGCACGCCTCGCCGTGCCAGGTCCCGCGCAAGCCAGCGGAGCCGCCGCTCCAGCAGTTCCAATTGTAGCATACCTTCCCGCTCCAGGGGAGTCTGGGCCTTGGGCACGAAGGGGGAGAGGCTCGCCACCACCTGGAGCCCCGACCACCGGCCGACCGCCTCGCTCAGGGCGCCGATGGCGGCGACGTCCTCCTCCGTCTCCCCCGGCAGCCCCACCATGAAGTAGAGTTTGATCTGGCGGAAGCCCAGGCGGCCGGCGAGTTCCGCGGCGCGCTGGAAGGCCGCGTCGGAGATGCCCTTGCCGATGCGCCGCCGCAGCCGCTCCGTGCCCGCCTCCGGGGCAAGGGTGATCGTCCGTGCCCCGCTCTCCACCAGGGCCCGCAGGAGGACCTCCGAGAGGGCGTCAGCCCGCCACGAGGAGACGGAGACCCGCGCCCCCATCTCCCGCAGGGCCAGGACCAACCGGTCCATCTGGGGGTGGTCGGAGACAGCCGAGCCCACCAGTCCCACGCCCCTGCGGTGGCGCAGCCCCTCCCGCGCCCGCTCCAGGAGGATTTCCACATCCCAGTAGCGGACCGGACGGGCCGCATACCCAGCCAGGCAGAAGGCACATCCATGCTGGCAGCCTCGGGCCACCTCCAGCAGGAACAGGTCTCCGAACTCCGCCCGCTCGCTGAAGACCGTCGTGCAGGCTGGCTCCGACATCGCCGGCTGGTACACCGCCCGCAGCACGGTGCCGGGCAAGGGGAACCCCGCTCCCTCCCACACCTGGCCGCGGTAAGCGAGCCGCGCCAGGCGTCCCCCCTCGCCGTAGGCGACGTCGTAGAGGGCCGGCACGTAGACGCCCGGGATGCGGTCCAGCCGCTCCCAGACCTCCGAACGCGGCGCGCCCTGCACTTCCTTGAGGGCCTCCACCAGAGGGTCCAGGACTGGCTCGGCATCGCCCAGGACCACCGCGTCCAGGAAGGGGGCCAGGGGCTCGGGGTTGGCGGTGACGGCCATGCCACCGGCCAGCACCACCGGGTCCCCGACCTCTCGCTCCTCCGCCCGGAGGGGGATCCCGGCGGCGCGGAGCATCCCCACCACGTGGGGGTAGTCCAGTTCGTAGGCCACGGAGAAGGCCACCACGGGGAACTCCCCCAGGGGCCGCTGGGACTCCAGGGAGAGGGGTGGCTCCACCTGTTGGAAGCGCGCCCCTTCGCCCGCCTCCAGGTCGTCGGACCTGCCCGGGCGTCTGCCTTCCAGCGCGGGGAAGGCCCGCTCACAGACCACGTCCGGGCGGTCGTTCCACCTCTTGTAGAGGAGATGGATGGCGAGGCTGCCCATCCCCACCGCGTAGCGGTTGGGGTAGACCAGGGCGATGGGCAGGCGGCCCCCCCATTCCTTGCGGACCGCGCCCTGCTCGTCTGCGAGCAGACGCCGCGCCCGCTCCCGTGGCTCCCATGCCCAGGCCATCAGCACTCACTGAAGCCGCAGGAGTAGCACTTGCGGCACCCCTCCACGTAGAGAAGGGTGGCCTGCCCGCACTCCGGGCAGAGGTCGCCGGCCCGGTCCAGGGGCAACGGCATCTGCTCCGCCACGGGAGGGCGCGGGGCCATCCCCAGATGCTGCGCCAGGACCTGGGCCAGGGCATCCGGCAGGGAGCGCACCCGCTGGGGGCCGAACCCCAAGGACCTCCCTCCGCCGATCCCCGAGAGTTGGTCCACGATCTCCTGGAGGCGCTCCCGTGGTGTCATGGGCGAGGGCAGGCGCAGGCACAGGGAGATGAGTCGCCCCAGGGCCTCGGCCACGGCCGCGGTATCGCTCCCGGCCTTGCCCACGTTGGCGAAGACCTCAAAGGGCTCGCCCTCCCCGTTCTCGTTGATGGTGATGAAGGCCGTGCCCAGGGGGGTGCTGATGCGGTGGGTCACCCCGCGGACCACAGGCGGACGGGGCTTGATGGCCTTGGGGACCTCCGGGGCCCTCTCCTTCTTCCCCACCCGCAGGACCTGCTCTTCCTTGCACCCATCGCGGTAGACGGTGATGCCCAGGCAGCCCAGTTCGTAGGCCAGGAGGTAGACCCGCCGCACATCCTCCACGGTGGCCTCGCGGCGCAGGTTCACCGTCTTGCTCACGGCGTTATCGGTGTGCTTCTGGAAGGCGGCCTGCATCCGCACGTGCCACTCCGGGGCGATCTCGTGCGCGGTGACAAAGGTGCGCCGAACCTCCTCCGGCAGCCCGGGGACCCCCTGCAGGGTGCCGGTCTCCACCACCCGGCCCATGACCTCCGGCCGGTCCAGGCCGAGCACCTGGGCCACCCGTTCAAAGACGGGGTTTACGAACTGGAGCCGTCGCTCCTCCACCACGTGCTGATAGGCCAGGGCGAAAGCCGGCTCAATCCCCGAAGAGGTGCCGGCGATGATGCTGATGGAGCCCGTGGGAGCGATGGTGGTGACGGTGGCGTTCCGCAGGGGCTTCCCGTCCCGGTAGATGCTGCGCCGCCAGTTGGGGAAGGGCCCCCGCTCCTCGGCCAGGCGGGCCGACTCGTCGTGCCCCACCCGGTTGATGAATGCCATGACCTCTTCGGCCAGGGCCACCGCCTTCTCGCTATCGTAGGGGACGCCCAGTTCAAAGAGGACGTCAGCCCAGCCCATCACCCCCAGGCCGATGCGGCGGTTCCCCTTGACCATGGCGTCAATCTCCGGCAGGGGATAGGGGTTGACCTCAATGACATCGTCCAGGAAGCGGACCGCCTTCCGCACCACCTGCTCCAGAGCGTCCCAGTCCAGCCCGGCGGCCGGCCAGCCGCCGTCCTTCGCCGGGACGACGAAGCGGTACAAGTTCACCGACCCCAGATTGCACGCCTCGTTCGGGAGGAGCGGCTGTTCACCGCAGGGGTTGGTGGCCTCAATCTGGCCCAATTCGGGGGTGGGGTTCGCCGGGCTGCGGTTCATGCGGTCAATGAAAATGACGCCGGGATCGCCGGTCTGCCAGGCGGCCCGCACGATGCGGTCAAAGACCTCCCGGGCGCTGAGTTTGCCGGCCACCTCGCCCGTGTGGGGGGCGATCAGTTCGTAGTCCCGGTCCTCCGCCAGGGCCTGCATGAACTCGTCGGTCACGGCCACGGAGATGTTGAAGTTGTTGATGCCGCCATCCAGTTTGCAGTCAATGAACTCCAGGATATCCGGGTGGTCCACCCGCAGGACGCCCATGTTGGCGCCCCGCCGGGTCCCGCCCTGCTTGACCGCCTCGGTGGCGTGGTTGAAGACGCGCATGAAACTGACCGGCCCGCTGGCCTTGCCCCCGCTGGAGCGGACCAGGCTGCCCTTGGGCCGCAGGCGCGAGAAGGAGAAGCCCGTCCCCCCGCCGGACTGGTGGATGATGGCCGCGCGCTTGATGGCTTCAAAGATCTCCACGATGGAGTCGCCCACCGGGAGGACGTAGCAGGCGGAGTACTGCAGGCGGGTCTCCCGGCCAGCGTTCATGAGGGTGGGCGAGTTGGGGAGGAACAGGCGCTCCACCATCAGGTCGTAGAACTCGCGGGCCACCTGGTCCACCCGCTCCGGCGTGGCGCCGAAATGGGCCTCGGCGGCGGCGATGGCGCGGGCCACGCGCCAGCACATCTCCTCGGGCGACTCCCCGCCCCGCAGGTACCGCTCCCGCAGGACCCGCAGGGCCGGCTCCGACCACTGTCCCTTCTTCTCCGGCATCCGTCCCGTGTCCATGGCTTCAAGCGTCCTTTCGGCTGGGATGTGGCAAACCCCCGGGAAAGGGGGAACTGGCGTGGCTTCTCACCTCTGGGTGTGGAACGTGGGGAATGCCTACGTCCGCTGGAGCAACCGGTCAATCTCCGCCCGCACGGCCTCCAGGTCGCCCAGTTCCAGGTAGACCGTGGCGAAGCGGATATAGGCCACCTTGTCCAGGGCTTTGAGTTCCTCCAGCACCAACTGGCCCACGTAGGCGCTGCTCACCTCGGCCTTGCCCAGGCTGAAGACCTTCTCCTCCACCCGGCTGACGAGGCGCTCCATCTCCTCCATAGGGATGGGGCGTTTGGCCGAGGCGATGCGGATGCCGGTGAGGATCTTGCCGGCATCCCAGGGCTCGCGGCGCCCGTCCCGCTTGATGACCATGAGGGCATCGGTGACCCGCTCGTAGGTGGTGAAACGCCGGCCACACCCCTGGCACTCCCGCCGGCGGCGGGTCCCCTGGCCGGCGTCGCGCGTGTCAATCACCCGGCTCTGATCGGAGCCACAGTAGGGGCATCTCATGGTCGGTCTCCTTCCCTGAACCAGACTCGGGTTCCCGAACGGATGGCCAACCTGGGCCGACACGTCCCCTGAAGGGGGGCCTGTAGCCTTCCGGAGCACCGGCGGGCAAGGGTCTGGAAGCCTCTTGGACCGAGGGGCCTCAGCGGATGCGAGAGCGAGATGGCAGGCCAGTGGGCCCAACATCTTGTGTGGCAAGACATAAACACCACAACATCTTGTGGTGTCGGCAATCCATACTATACCACAACTTCCGCCGGAGCGCAAGGTGGGGTGCCCCGCGCTGGGCCGTGCCTTCTGTGGATGGCCGTTCGGGCACTCGCCTTCTGCTGGTCACAACCTGTTGGCCCCATACCGCCGCGGTTTGACGAAAGCAGGGTTTTGTGGGACAATGCACAAGGCCCTAACCGGCAGCCTCTGACATACTGTCAGTTTTTTCAGGAAGACGAAACCACCCATGAACGTGCGCTTCTGGGGGGTGAGAGGCTCGCTGCCCACCCCTGTGGACAACGCGGCCCTGGAGGAGAAGATGGTCCAGGTGGTGCTGCGGGCGAGCAAGGCACACCTGGACAACGTAGAACAGGTCCGGCAGTTCGTGGCGGGGCTGCCCCTGGCCCTCCGGGGCACCTACGGCGGCCATACCTCCTGCGTGCAGGTGACCTCCGGGGAGGACCAGGTTGTCCTGGATGCCGGGTCCGGGCTTTACCGGCTGGGCCAATGGTGGGAGGAACAGGACCCTGCCCAACGCCCCCGCGTGCACCACATCTTCCTGAGCCACCTCCACTGGGACCACACCCTGGGCCTGCCCCTCTTCGCCCCCCTGGGGTACGCAGGCCACCGAGTGGTGGTCTACGGGGCGCACCCGGGGTTTGAAGGGCACCTCCAGGCCCAGCACGCGCCCCCCAACTTCCCCATCCCCTTGACGGCCTTCAAGGGGGAATGCACGTTCTGCTCGGTGGCGCCAGGACGCCCCGTGCAGGTCGGGGCCCTGCGGGTGGACTGCATGGAACTCCCCCATCCCGGGCGCTCTTTCGCCTACCGGATCTCTGACGGCAGGTCGTCCTTGGTCTACGCCACCGATGCGGAGTACGGGGACCTGGCGCCGGAGGCGGTGGGGCGGTATGTAGATTTCTTCCAAGGGGCAGACGTCCTCGTGGTGGATGCCCAGTACGACCTCCACGAGAGCCTGGGGGCCAAGCGCGATTGGGGGCACAGTTCCGCCCTGACCGGTGCGCGGCTGGCCCTGGCCGCCAACGCCCGCTGGCTGGTCCTCTTCCACCACGACCCCTCCTCCACGGACGAAGCCATCGTCCAGATGGAGGCCCAGGTCCAAGCCTACCTGGATGCAGAAGGAGCGTCCTCCCGCTGCCGGGCAGTCGCGGCGTATGAAGGGCTGGAGATTGCGCTCTAGGGACCTCGCGCGGAGATGGCAGCACGGCCTGCGCCTGGCGGCGTTGCTGGTCCTCCTGGCAGCCGTCTCGGCCCCGCCTCAGCCCCTGGTGGCCGTGGGACCTCCCCGCCCAGTGGAAACCCGGGTGCCCAAACTGGGGGTCCACACGCGCCTCACCGACGAGGTGGAGCCCTGGAAGATCCAGCGCACCCTGGAGATGGTGCGGGAGATGGGAGCCCCGTGGATTGTAGAGTACTTCCCCTGGGCCTACTCGGAGCCCCAGCCCGGCCGCTACGATTGGACCCACGCCGACCTGGTGGTGGACCACGCCCTGGCCCAGGGCCTGACGGTCATCGCCCGGCTGGGGTTCGTGCCGGAGTGGGCACGGCCCAAAGGCTCCACGTTCCTCTACCTGGAAGAAGAGCGCTTCCCCGACTTCGCCCGGTTCGTGGGCCAGTTCGTGGCCCACTTCGCCGGCCGGGTGCGCTACCTCGTCATCTGGAACGAGCCCAACTTGAGCCTGGAGTGGGGCTACCGGCCAGTGGACCCCGCCGCCTATGTGCGGATGCTGGCCCTCTGCTACCAGGCGGCCAAGGCCGCGGACCCGGAGGTGGTGGTGCTGGCCGGGGCGCTGGCCCCGACCCTGGCGCCCCCTGGGAGCGAGTGGGGCATGAGCGACCTGGCTTATCTGGAGGCGATGTACGAGGCTGGGGCCGCACCCTACTTTGACATGCTGGCCGTCCACGCCTACGGGTGGACGTTCCCCCCGGAATCGCCCCCCGCGCCGGACACGGTCAACTTCCGCCGCACGGAACTCCTGCGGGAGATCATGGTGGCCCACGGGGATGGGGCGAAGGAGGTCCTCATCACCGAGAGCGGCTGGAACGACCATCCCCGCTGGACCAAGGCCGTGCGCCCCGCGCAGCGCATCGCCTACACCCTCCGCGCCCTGGACTGGGCCTCCCGGGAGTGGCCCTGGTGTCGGGCCGTCGTCCTCTGGGCGTTCCGGTACCCTCGGGCGGCGCAGACGTACCAGGACTATTTCACCCTCGTCTCGGTGGACTTCCGCCCCAAGCCCATCTATTCCGAACTGCAGCGGTATGCCCGAGAGGGAACGCACCCGCTGCTGGAACGTACGGAGCCGTGACATGGAAGCCAGGCGGACCCGGTGGGCGTGGACCTCGGGCCCTTGGCGAGGACGGAGGCTCGCGGCCCTTCCGGTCCTCCTCGTGGCCGTGGGGCTCTTCCTGGGATGGTTCCTGCGCCCGGCCGACCGGTCGCTGGAGCGCATCTTCGCCCAAGGGGTGATGCGGGTGGGGATGGACCCCAGTTTCCCGCCCTTTGAGAACGTCCACGGCGAGACCGGAGCAGTGGAGGGGTTTGACGTGGACCTGGCCTGGGCCCTGGGGAAGGAACTCGGAGGTGTGCAGCCAGAGATCGTCTCCATCGGCTTTGACGGCCTCTACGACGCCCTCTGGGCGCGGCGGGTGGACCTCCTTATCTCGGCCCTGCCCGTGGACCCCCTTCTGACGGAGGACGTGGCCTACTCCCGCCCCTACTTCAACGCGGGGCTGCGGATCCTGGTCCGGGCAGGCCTCCCAGACGTGCGCGGCGTGGAGGACTTGGAGGGCCGCCGGCTGGGGGTAGAGTGGGGATCCGAGGGCGACCTCAAGGGCCGGGAACTGCGCCAGCGACTTCCGGGCCTGGACCTGGTGCCCTATGTCTCCTCGGAGGAAGCCTTCGCGGCCCTGGTGCGAGGGGAGGTGGACGCGCTCCTCCTGGAGGGCGTGGCGGCGCTCCAGTACGCCGGCCGCTCATCGGAGGTCATCCTCTTGAACGTGCTCCTCACAGACCAGCCCTATGCGGTGGCCGTGCATCCCAAGGATCGGGCGCTCCTGCGCGCCGTGAACCATGCCTTGGAGCGGCTGGAGGAAGAAGGCACCCTGCAGGCCCTTCAGGAGAAGTGGTTCGGGGGCCCGGCCAGGACCCGCTAGCGTGCCTTGATCTCCACGCGCGTCGTGCGCCCGGCTTCCACCCGCACGACGGGGAAGAACCACTGGCCATCCACCCGGGCCTTGAGCATGTATTCCCCTTCTGGCACGTCGGCGAAGAGGAAGTTCTCCGGCCAGGCGTCGTCGGGGTTGACCTTGTCCACGGGGTAAGTCCAGGTCTCCCAGAGGCGCTTGTCGGGCTCCGAAGCCGGGTGCAGGGTGACAAGGGTCTCCGGTACTGGGCGGCCCGTGGCGTCCACCAGGCGGCCGGCGATGGTCCCCATCCCGGGGAAAGGACGCAGCCAGAGTTCGGGGTTGCGCGTGGCCCAGTAGGAGTTCTCGCCCACGCGCACCTCAAGGTGGAGGTGGGGCCCCAGGGCGATGCCGGACATCCCCACCTTGCCCACCACGTCCCCCCGGGCCACCCAATCCCCCACCTGGACGGCCACCTCCGACAGGTGCCCGTAGAGGCAGTAGATAGGCTGGCCCCGCCAGCGGCGGTCCAGTTCCAGGATGACGACCTGGCCGTAGAAATCCGTTGTGGGGCCATAGGCGACTTCGTGGTCGTCGCCCGCAGCCACCACACGCCCATCGGCCACGGCCAGGACCGGCGTCCCCATCTCGTTCACCAGGTCTACCCCGTGGTGGAGGAGGTACTGCCCCTGTGCCGTAGTGCCGTAGGGGTAGTAGCGGCTGGCCTCCGGGTTGCCAGGCGGGGCGATGGGCCGGGAGAGCCAGTAGTGCTCCTCTGCAGCGGCCTGAGGGGAGGGGGAAGCCTCACTGCCGGTGGTCGGGACCGGTGTGGGCGAGGGCGTGGCGGTGGGAGTGGACGTGGGCGTCGGGGTAGGGGTCAGCGTGGGCGTGTGCGTCGGGGTGGGTGTGACCGTGGGCGTGGCCGTGGGGGTCGGCGTGGGCGTCCCCAGAAGCGGGCCAGAAGGAACCTGCTGGCGTCCGAAGGCCACCAGGAGGAGCACCAGAGCCGGGATGATCCCGTAGCCGATCCAGGAGGACAGCCGCCCCCCCATCCTCCGCCCTTCCGCTACGGCAGCCATTGGATCTGCTCCTCGGTCCAACCCCGGCTGGAGAACTCCGGCTCGCCGCGCACGACGCCACCGGGCAGACCGTTCAGCGGGAAGAGTTTCCGCAGGGCACTGCCCTCGCGCCGGACCGCCCAGATGGCCCACTCCCCGTCCCGATCGGAGACGAAAGCGATCCACCCCCCGTCCGGAGACCAGGCCGGCAGGCCATCCTGGCCAGGGTGGTCGGTGAGGCGGCGCAGGCCGGTGCCATCGGTGCCGACGAGGTAGATCTCCCAGTTCCCATCTCGCTGGGACATGAAGGCGATGGCCGTGCCGTCCGGGGAGGCGGCGGGGGCCGTGGCACTGGCATCGCCGACCAACTGCTGGGGCGCGCTGCCGTCGGCGTTCATCAGGTAGAGGCCAGAGGCTCCGTGGATGGCCTTGTAGACGATGCGACCGTCAGGCAGCCAGGCGGGGTCCAGGCCGTAGACGGCCTGGTAGTCCCGTGTGATCACCCGCTCCTCCCCGCCGTAGGGCGAGACGAAATACATGCGGTCCAACCGGTCGCTCTCCCGGCGGGAGGAGAAGAGGATGATCTTCCCATCAGGCGTCCACGCCGGCAGACCGTCTTCCAAGCGGCTGGTCACGCGGCGCTTCTCCGTCCCGGCCAGGTCCATCACCCGCAGGCCGCGGTCATCGGCCTGCCAGGAGCGGTAGGCGAGGAACCGTCCATCTGGGGAGACCGCCGGCTGGCTGGCAGCCCCCACCAGCCACTGCCTCTCCCCTCCGGTCACGGGCTGGATGTAGAGATCGTACCACGCGCTATCCTGCGTGTAGACGGGGTAAACGATACGGCCGGACAGGGCCGGTTGTGGGATGGGCGTGGGGGTAGGAGGCACGCGCGTGGGCGTAGGCGAGGCCAGCGCTGCGGGTGTTGTGGGTGAGGCAGCGCGTGTAGGGGTGGGGGTCCCGGCCGGACGGGTTGGGGTGGGAGAGGGGGTAGGCGTCGCCGTCGGCTGGGGCGTGGGCGAGGGTGTGGCCGTGGGCGAGGCGAGGGGTGTCGCCGTCGGCGTGTGGGTGGGCGCGGGGGTCCAGGTGGGCGAGAGGGTGGGGGAAGGGGCCGGTGTCTCGGTGGCGGTGGGAGTAGCCGTGGGCAGGGGTGTGGGCGAGGCGGTGGGCGTGAAGGTGGCAGGCTTGGGCGTGGCCGTCACCCAGATCAGGCCTGGCGCGGGCCTGGAGGCGCGGGTGGGCGTGGGCGAGGCGATGGCGAGCGGCATGGGAATGGGTTCCCGGAGCAGGCGCCACAGGGCCACGCCTCCCCCCACGAGGAACAGACAGGCCAAGGCTGCTCCGGCCACGAGGACGAGGCCCAACCAGTACTGCGAGAGGGAGATGCGCTCCTTCGGCTTCTCCTGGGGGGGAGGGACTGCCTTCCGTGGTGGATCGGCCAGGACCCAACCCTGGTCGGTGTAGACGTACCAGCGGCCGGTCCGCGCGCCCAGGGCCCAGATGCGCCCCTCGTCATCCTGGAACTGGAGGCGTTCTGCCTCGGCCTCAAAGGTGGCTTCGTCTATCTCGCCGGCCTCCAGGCGTCGGACCAAGTCGGCATAGCGGCGCTCTATGTCTTCTACGATCTTGCTCAAGGCGGACCTCCGTGGCAAGGTTGGCCTGCCGGGCGTGCGAGCCCCGCCAGCAGGGCAGGCCCCCAGGGTCCCTAGGTAGGGCGATTATAGCACACAGATGGGGGTTCTCCAAGCCCGCATGAGGGGGAGCCGATCCATCCTTGTGAGGGTCGTTCAGGGAGTGACGGCCGAAGATGCCCCTCGGCCCTCACCGGAGAAGCGCCCCCGCGGGACGAGCCTTCCGCCGGCCAGCCCTCTGCACCGCACGCTGTACCAGGGCCCGCAGCAAAGGTCGGTGGAGCGCCCTCCACGCCTCCGCCGCGCTCCTCTCCTCCTCCGGCAGGAGGGGACGCCCCCCGTAGCGGAACCGGACGTAGAGCTCCACCACCTGCCGGATGGGATCGGCCGCCGCTGGCACCCGCGCCACAAGGTCGTCGGCCAGTTCAAAGGGTGTGCGGTGCGCCGCCGGGGTCAGGCCCAGCAGGCGGCCGTACCGGAGGAGCCGGGCGTAGGCTCGCTCCGCGGAGACCCGGCCGCCCCATCCCCACCGACGCCAGGCGAACCACGCCACGCCCACCAAGGGCACGAGAAGCCCCAGCGCCAGAACCGCCGGCCAGCCCACGCGTCCCGCCCACGCGCCCCACACCTCCCAGAACGGCTCTGGGCCCGCCCTCTCCGGGCCCAGGGGCTCGGCCGGGCCGTACTTGTCCTCTTCCTCCAGGGGAGATTCCTTGGTCTCGCGCCCGGGTCCACCTCCGGGCCCGGCCTGGGCCACGGGCTGTTCCCGGCGGACGAGGGCTGGCCGCGCCGCTGTGGGTTCAAATTCCACCCAACCGTACCCCGGGAAGAAGACCTCCACCCAGGCGTGTGCGTCTTCCTCCCGGACGCGGTACACGTCCTGGTCGGGCAGGTACTCGCCACCGGCGTAGCCGGCGACCACCCGCGCCGGGATGCCCACAGCGCGGGCCATCACCGCCAGAGCCGAGGCGTAGTAGTTGCAGTACCCCTCCCGGCTGTCAAACAGGAAGTAGTCCACCGCGTCCCGTCCCGGCGGGGGCGCGGGCACTGCTTCGTTGTACGTGTAGGTCCGGAGGAAGCGCTCCAGGGCCACCACCTTGTCGTACGGGGTGTCGTAGGGGGCTGTGATCTCCGCTGCCAGGTCCCGCACCCGGGCCGGGAGCGAGTCCGGCAGTTGCAGGTACCGTTCCACCACCCAGGAAGGGTAATCCGCCGGGGCCGACCGCAGGCTCCGTACGTCGGCATCCGTCACCGAGGACCAGATCCAGTAGGTATCGCCCGTCCTCAAGCGCGCGCGGCTGTAGAGGGCGAAGAGGTCCGGCGGGGGAAGTTCCGCCGTGGCCCCTTCCCGCGGCAGGAAGAAGAGTTCCGCTCGCGCAGG
>FWWL01009444.1_pt1 | contig 11824 bp, 6 predicted proteins | sample 2228331 | NCBI WGS metagenome assembly FWWL01 (sample SAMEA103939775, study PRJEB20133) | metagenome | reverse complement strand
ATGCGGCCCCAGCCGCTGAGCAGGTGCGTGATGCCGAGCTGGCGGATGCGGCGCAGGTCGCGCTCGGTGAAGGTGTTCCAGGCGATCTCGAGGCAGAGCTTCGGCGTGTGCGGACCTTCTTCGAACGGCCAGGATTTCCTGCCGCGCTGCGCGGACAGGTGGAGGTGGGGAGCGGCGGCCATCAGGCCCGCCGCCTGCAGGGCGCGGCGCCGGGAGAAGCGGCTCTTCATGCGGAATCCTCCAGGATTGTCGTTGGCCTCCGCGAGCGGGCGCGGATTACAGCCGATGATATCGTGGCGCGGGGCGCGGCTCAATCGGCGCCATCGAGAAGCGCGGCGAGCCATTCGGCAGTGTGCTGGACGCGCACGGGGCTGCCGGAGGCGGCGCAGCCGCCGCGGATCTGCATCAGACAGCCGGGGCAGTCCACGGCGACGCCCGCGGCTTCCGTCGCGGCGATCATGCGGAGCTTGCGCTGGAGCATGGCCGCGGAGACCTCGGGCATCCTGAGCGAATACGAGCCGCCCATGCCGCAGCAGACGTCGGACTCCTGCATCTCGCGCAGCTCATGGCCGCAGGCGCGCAGCAGATCGCGGGGCGGCTGTTCGGCGTGGAGAGAGCGCTTCAGGTGGCAGGAGTCGTGGTAGGTGAGCGGAGGCAGGGCCGCGTCTTCGGGAAGACGCAGCGCTCCTTCCCGGACGAGGCGGGCCAGGAACGTGGAGACGTCGACGGTTTTCTCCGCCAGCGATTCCGCCCGCGCGGCGAGGTGATGACTTCCCGTTTCGCGCAGCAGGCACGAGGCGTCGTTGCGAAGCGCGACGGTGCAGGTAGGGCAGGCGCTGACGACGGCTTCCCACGTCCCGTCCGAGAAGGCTTCCACGTTGTCGCGGGCGCTGGCGGCGGCGGCCTCGACGGCGCCGCTCGAGTGGGCGGGCGAGCCGCAGCAGGTCTGCTGTTCGGGGAATGCGACTTCGATGCCCGCGCGATTGAGCAGGCGGACGATGGCATCGCCGATCTCCGGATAGACGAAGTCGATGAGGCAGCCGGCGAAGAAGGCGACACGGCGCTGCGAGCGCGGCTGCTGGAGGCGGGGGAAGCGGTCGCGGAAGGGCTCAGCGGCGAGCGCGGGAAGCCGCCGGCCGCCGCCGGCGCGGGAGAGAAACAGCGGCAGGTGGCGCAGGTAAGGGCCGTCGGCCAGCGGCTTCTGCGCCAGGGAGGCGGCGCGCAGCAGCGCGTGGAAGACGCGGCGGCGGGAGACGATGCCGAAGGCTGCCTGCGAGGGAAGCGAGGGCGGCAGGCATTCAGCGGCGCGGCGGCGGACTTCGAGGATCAGTTCGGGCAGATCGATTTTGGCCGGGCAGACTTCGCGGCAGGCGCCGCACTGGATGCAGAGCTGTTCCAGCCCGCCGGCGGCTTCCCAGCCTTCGATGCAGGCCGTGAGGACCGTGCCGATGGCGCCCGTGTAGACCTTGCCGAAGACATGCCCGCCGACCAGCCGGTAGACGGGGCAGACGTTGAGGCAGGAGGCGCAGCGGATGCACTGCAGCGCCTGGCAGAAGAAGGGATCTTCGGCCGTTTCCAGGCGGCGATGGCCGTAGAGAAGGATGTGCATCTCTTTGGTTCCGCCATCGGGGGCCTCGGCCGGACCGGTGAGGATGGAAACGTAGCTGGTAATGGACTGGGCGGTGGCGCTGCGGGGCAGCGCGGCCAGGATGGGTTCGACGTCCTCGAAGCGCTCCACCAGCTTCTCGATGCCCACGACGGCAATGTGCACGCGGGGCAGCGTGGCCACCAGGCGCGCGTTGCCTTCATTGGTGCAGAGCACCAGGCTGCCGGTTTCCGCCACGGCGATGTTGGCCCCGGTGATGCCGATGTCCGCCGCAAGGAACTTTTCGCGGAGCCGCTCGCGGGCCACGCGCACCAGGCGGGGGATCTCGGCCTGGAGGCGCTCTCCCGTTTCGCGGCTGAACAGCCCGGCCACGTCTTCGCGCGTGAGGTGGATGGCGGGCAGCACCATGTGCGAGGGGCGCTGGCGGGCGAGCTGCACGATCCATTCGCCGAGGTCGGTCTCGCGGACTTCGATGCCTGCCTGCTCGAGCGCGGCGTTGAGATGGATCTCTTCGGTGGCCATGGACTTCGACTTGACCACCAGGCGGGCGCCGGCGCGGCGCGCCACTTCGAGCACATAGGCGCGGGCCTCTTCCGGCGTATCCAGACGCACCACGCGCGCTCCGCGCGCCGTGGCCTCTTCCGCGAAACGCCGGGCGAGTTCGTCCAGCCTCTCCACGGCGCGGGCCTTCCGTTCGGCGATGCGCGCGCGCAGGGCCTCGAAATCGATGCCCTGATAGGCGCGGGCGCGGCTGGCGCGGTAGTCCTCGCTGAAGCGGGTGAGCGCGGCGGACAGATGCGGGTGCTCCAGCCTGCTGGCGCAAGTCAGAGGCCATGGCGGTTCTCCGGCTGATAGACAAGGATGACGAGCCGGCGCGGCCCGTGGACGCCGATGGTGAGGACGCGCTCGATGTCAGCGGTCCGGCTGGGGCCGGTGACGAGCGCGAGGAACGGGGCGCGCGCCGGATCGAAGCGGCGCAGGGCGGCGCCGATGCCGGCCACGATGCGGTCCCGGCGGAGGAGCGCGATGTGGACGGGCGGGAGCGTGGAGGCGAGCCTCTGGGCAGCGGCCGAGGCGTCCTGGACGAGAGTTCCGGTTTCGGCGGCGCCGTAGTCGAACTCGGTGATGCCGACATGGGCCTGCGCGGCGTTTTCCCGCGTCACCTCGAACAGGACGCCGGGCAGCATCTGGGCGAGCAGCTCCGGGTGGAGGCTGGACCGCAGCGGGCCGTCGGGCCAGACGGCGGTGCGGCCGTCTGTGCCGACGCCTTCTTCCCTGAGAAGGCGGGCGAGCGCGGCCAGTGCCGCCCCTGCCGAACCTGCGGGAACGACTTCCGCCCCGGCGGCCCCGGCGCTGTTCCGAAACTTTCCGAGCATCGGATCTGAAACCAGAGTAGACAATCCTGCGCCTGTATTGAAGGTGCGGAGAGGCTCTGCGCCTCTGCAGAGCCGACCCATTCCGGATAGGATAGACACGGGAGTTCATCGCCTTGCCTCTGGAAACGAACCGACGCCACTTCTTCTTGGGCTCGCTCCTGGCCGGAGCGGTGCCCGCTGCCGGATTCGGCAGCGCCCCTTCGCTGAAGCTCGCCGGCTACAAGTCGCCGAACGAGAAGCTGAACATCGCCTCGATCGGCGCGGGCGGCAAAGCCAGCAGCGACATCGCCGCATGCGCGCAGACGGAGAACATCGTCGCGCTGTGCGACGTCGACGAGCGGCAGGCCGCAGCCACCTACAAGCGGTACGAGGGCGTGCCGAAGTACAAGGATTTCCGGCGGATGCTGGACAAGGAGGACCGCAACATCGACGCGGTGATCGTCTGCACGCCGGACCACATGCACGGCATCCAGGCGATGTGGGCCATGGAGCGCGGCAAGCACGTTTACGTGCAGAAGCCGCTGACGCGCACCGTCTGGGAAGCCCGGCAGCTGCTGGAGGCCGCACGCAAATACAGGGTGGCCACCCAGATGGGCAACCAGGGCTACTCGAACGAGGGCACGCGACAGGCAGCCGAGATGATCTGGGCGGGCGAGATCGGCGACGTCACCGAGGTCCACGCCTGGACGGACCGTCCGATCTGGCCCCAGGGGCTCACCGAGATTCCGCCGGAGGAACCGGTGCCGGAGACGCTCGACTGGGACCTGTGGCTGGGCATCGCCGACATGCGCCCGTTCACTTCCGGCAAGGACACCGGCCGTTATCCGAACCGCTTCGGCGGCTACTTCTACCAGCCCTTCAACTGGCGCGGATTTTACGACTTCGGCTGCGGCGCCCTCGGCGACATGGCCTGCCACATCCTGGGAGCGCCGAACCTGGCGCTGCGGCTGGGCCCGCCAAAGAGCGTCGAATGCGTGAAGAAAGAGGGCACGTCGCCGTTCATGTTCCCGGAGCGGTCGGTGATACGGTTCGAGTTCCCGGCCCGGGGCAACATGCCGCCGGTGACACTCTACTGGTACGACGGCTGCAAGGAGACGCCGAAGATTGCCGGCGTGCCCGAAGACGAATGGCTGGGCGACCTGCCGTTCTTCTCCGGCGGCGGAGCGGGCCAGGGCGGTCCGCGGCCGCAGCAGCGCACCGGATATGTCGGCCGCGTCTTCGATTACGAGCAGTACGAGGCGATGCGCAAGGAGCCGGACAAGGTGCGGATGCCTCCTCCGGACGGCTCGCTGTTCATCGGCACCAAGGGCATGATCACCACGGGCACCTACGGCGAGCAGACGCGGCTGGTGCCGGCGGAGAAGATGAAGGACTACCGCTTCCCTGCCCCGCTGCTGACGCGCTCGCCCGGGCACTACCGCGACTGGATCCGCGCCTGCAAGGGCGGCGATCCGGCGTGCTCGAACTTCGAGGCGGCGGCGCCGTTCACCGAGTGGATGCTGCTGGGCGTGATCGCGCTGCGCGTGGAAGGCAGGCTCGAGTACGACCCGGTGAAGATGCGCTTCACCAACAACAACGAAGCGAACAAGTATCTGAAGCCGGGCTTCCGCAAGGGCTGGTCGTTCGCCTGATTGGGAAGCAGCCACCTGCAGCGGAGATCGTGCCGGCGCGGCCGGGGCATCGCAGGCCGCCGCGCCGGCATCTGTTTTTGCGAGTGCAGTAAAATTGTGGACGCCGGAAGGGTGGCCGAGCGGTTGATGGCAGCGGTCTTGAAAACCGCCAACGGCGAGAGCCGTTCGTGGGTTCGAATCCCACCCCTTCCGCCACCCGGCAGCAGCCGGCGCCGCGTCCCGGAAAGGAACCCTGGATCGTGCCCCAGAGGCTGATTGTGGCCATCACCGGCGCCAGCGGCGTCATTTACGGCATCCGGACGCTCGAGGTGCTGCGGGAGCGGGCGGAAATCGAGACGCACCTGGTGATGAGCGCCGCCGCGCGCGCCACCATCGGCGCGGAGACGCGGTACACGCCGCGGGAAGTGGAGAAGCTGGCCTCGGTGGTGCATCCCAACGCCAACATCGGGGCGACGATTGCATCGGGGTCTTTCGAGACGCTGGGCATGGTGGTGGCGCCGTGCTCGATCAAGACGCTGTCGGCCATCGCCAACTGCTATTCGGCCGACCTGATCTCGCGCGCCGCCGACGTGCAGCTGAAGGAAGGGCGGCCCGTGCTGCTGCTGGTGCGCGAGACGCCGCTGCACCGGGGCCACCTGCGGCTGATGCAGATGGCCGCCGAACAGGGCGCCATCCTCATGCCGCCCGCTCCGGCGTTCTACACGAACCCGCAGACGGTGGATGACATCGTCAACGCCACCGTCGGCCGGGCGCTGGCGCGCATCGGCATCCGCAATGCGCTGACGCGCGAGTGGGGCGGCCTGAAGTAGCCCGCCCGCATTCCCCGCATCGGCTCCGGCTGTGGCAGACTGCTACGCATGCAGCGCATTCTGGTTTGTCTGGGTATTTCCGCAGTCTGTGTTGCCGCCTGGCAGCAGCCGGATCCGACGGCGCGGCAGGTGGCGCCGCCGCCGCAGTACGAGCAGGCGCGGCCGCTGGTGGTGTCGAAGCACGGCATCGTCGCCGCGTCGAACTATCTGGCGTCGCAGGCCGCCGCGAAGATCCTCGAGCAGGGCGGCAACGCCGTGGATGCGGCCATCGCCGCCAACGCGATGACGGGCCTGGTGCAGCCCTTCGTCAACGGCATCGGCGGCGACCTGTTCGCCATCTACTTCGAGGCGAAGACGGGCAGGATTTACGGGCTGAACGCGAGCGGCTGGTCGCCGCGGGCGCTGACGCTGGACTGGATCCGCGAGCGCGGCGTGCGCTTCAACGAGCGCACGAAGAAGTTCGAAGACCTCAGCGTGCACACGATCACGGTGCCGGGCTGCGTGGCGGGCTGGCACGCGCTGCGGGAGCGGTTCGGCACGAAGACGTTCGCCGAGATCCTGGCCCCGGCCATCCATTACGCCGAAGAAGGCTTCCCGCTGTCGCTGGTGAGCGCGCGGTCGCTGGTGCAGAAGCGCTTCCTCGACCAGCCGGGTTTCCGCCAGGTCTACCTGGCCGCCGGAGAGCGGCCGCAGCCTGGCGATCTGTTCCGCAATCCGGCGCTGGCGGCGTCCCTGCGGCGCATCGCCGCCCGGGGCCGCGACGGATTCTACAGGGGCGAGCTGGCCGAAACCATGGTCCGCTTCCTCCGAGAGCATGGCGGCGCGCACACGCTGGAAGACTTCGCCGAGTTCGAGCCGGAATGGGTGGAGCCGATCTCGACCACCTACCGGGACTGGACCGTCTACGAACTGCCGCCGAACGGGCAGGGCGTGGCCGCGCTGGCCATGCTGAACATCATGGAGCGCTTCCCGCTGCGCGACTACGGCCAGAATTCGGCCGCCGCGCTGCATGTGATGATCGAGGCCAAGAAGCTCGCCTACGCCGACATGGAGCGCTATGTGGGCGACCCGCGCTTCACGCCCGTGCCCGTGGCGCAAATGCTTTCCAAGGAGCTGGCCGCGCGGCGCGCCGCGCAGATCGACATGCAGAGGGCCGCCTGCCGCGTGCTGCCGAGCGAGCTGAAGGAGTCGCTGGCGGCCAAGGGCAGCGACACGATCTACCTTTCGGTGGTGGACCGCGACGGCAACATCGTCAGCCTGATCCAGTCGAATTACGGCGGCTACGGGACGGGCATGGCAGCGCCGGGCGCGGGTTTCACTTTCCACAACCGCGGCGCGAGCTTCGACCTCGAAGCCGGCAGGCCGAACTCGCTGGCGGGGAGGAAGCGGCCGTTGCACACGATCATCCCGGCGCTGATGCGCAAGGACGACACCGTGATCGGGTTCGGGATCATGGGCGGATGGAACCAGAGCCAGGCGCATGCGCAGTTCGTCTCCAACATCGCCGACTTCGGCATGAACGTGCAGCAGGCGCTGGAGGCGCCGCGATTCACGAAGACGACGTTCGACGGCTGCGACGTGCAGATCGAGAGCCGCGTGCCGGAGAACATCCGCGTCGAGCTGCAGAGGCGGGGCCATGTGGTGCAGCCGGCGGCGCCCTATTCGAGCGTTTTCGGCTTTGGGAGCGCCGTCGTGCATGATCTGAAGCGGAAGGTGCAGATGGCGGGCACGGATCCGCGCGTCGACGGAGCGGCGGCTCTGGAGACGCCATCTTTCTCGGGAGAGAAGTAGCAGAGGAATGGCGAGGTCGATGGCTGGGGGGCGGAGGAGAATCCCCCCAGCCGGGCCTGCTCGCCGTTGGGTGGTCTGAAATTGGAGGATGCTAGACCCGGCGAGAAGCCGATTTGATCTCATTGTAGCGAAAACGGAGTCATTTCGGGGAGCCTACGGTTGTGGCAACGACCAAGCAGGGTCGCTGGGCGGCCAGATCCGGGGCAGACCTGGATGGCCCTGCCGCGCAGTCTCGACAGAAGCTCTTTCGAATCAATGGATTGGCTGCCTGCCTGGCCCTGGCAGGGCCGCCTGCGGGGCATCGCCGGGCCAGAGATTAAAAGTAGTTCTTCTGTCAAAGTGGGGCCTCTAGCAGAAGGAAACCTGATACAGCGGGTACTGCCGTAGTGTCGCCGCAACGCGCAGAAAACACAAGACGTACTGATTCAACTGGGGGCCACTAACACTGTAGTACTGTTGGAAATAGAAGAAAGCTATGAGATACTGAAATTGAAACGAGGGCCATGACACTACTGAGCGAGGCGATTGCCCGCTACCACCGTATCCTGGAAGACCTGGCCAAGTCCGGCTCCCCGTGGGTAGAGGAGCTGCAGGAATCGCTGAAAAGGCGAAAGCTGAACGGCAACGGGTCGGGGGTGTCTCCCGTGCTGCGGCCGCACTTTCTGACGCGGCGGCAATACGAAAACCTGGTGTCGGCGGCCGAGGCGCTTTCGAGCGCGATCAACCGCGTGAGGGACATGGCGCTGGCGGATCCGCAGGTGATGTCGCGGCTGGCGCTGCTGCCGGGCGAGAGGATGCTGGTGACGCTGGATCCGGGCTACTCGACGCCGGCGGTGGCCTCGCTGCTGGAGGCGGTGGTTTCCAACGGGCATCTGCATATGTCGGCGCCCCGGGCGGATCTGCCTCGCAGCGCGGTGGTGAGCGATCTGCTGGCGGCGGAGATGCTGGAAACGGCGCCGATGAAGCAGTTCCGGAAGCGCTACAAGGTCTCCCGCCCGCCCGGGGCCAAGCCGCTGGCGGCCAGCCTGTTGCGGGCCTGGAGGGACTTTGGCGGAAAAGGCAAGCCGGCGGTGGGGGTTTTGGACTTTCCTGCAGGCGTGGCCGCGGGGGAATTGCGCGAGGACGTGTTGCTGCAGGAGTTTCTCCGCACGCAGGGAATGGAGGCGGAGATCGTTTCCCCCGACGAGCTGGAGTATTCGGGCGGCATCCTGCGCCGCGGCGCGTTCCGGATCGACGTGATTCTGCGAGGCGTGAAGGCGCAGGAGCTGCTGACGCGCTATGATCTGACGCATCCCCTGATGCGCGCCTGCCGGGAGCGGCGGGTGTGCCTGGTGAACAGCTTCCGGGCGGAGATGCTGCGCAAGCGGGCGCTGTTCGCGCTGCTGACCGACGAATCGCTTACGGCGTCCTTCCCGGCGAATGAGCGAAAGGCCATCCGGGAGACGATTCCGGCGACGCGGGTGGTGGCGCAGGGCAGGACGAACTGGCAGGGCCAGACGGTGGATCTGATCGACTTCATCCTGAAGAACCGGCCGCGGCTGGTGCTCCGGCCCAACGAAGACTCCAGCGAGCTTCACTCTACCGACGGGGCGCTGGTGGATGATGCCGCCTGGGAGCGGGCGCTGCGGACGGCTTTGCGCTACCCCTACGTCGTGCAGGAGCGGGTGGAGCCGCCGGTGGCGCCGTTCCCGGTCCTCTATTTCGGGGAGCTTACCTATCGCGACATGGCCGTGGACGTCTCTCCGCACTCCTTCCTGGGCAAGGTGCACGGTTTCTCGGCGCGGCTTTCGGCGCCCCGTGGCGGTTTCTCCTCTGCGGCTGGCCTGGCGCCGGCGCTGATCCTCGAATCCCGGTAACACGCCTCTGCGGCCTGGCGTCCTAAAACTGGGACGCCGATTCCAGAGGACATGGCGTTTCATTTTTCGTCCGGGCGTTTTTCTTCTGGTAAACCGTTGATTTCAGGTGTAGGCTGGAATTAGCAGGCGGTCTTGCGCGATGGCAGCCGAGTTGCAAGATTCTCCGGCGGGCGCAGTGTATGCAGGATCCGTGCGCGTGAGGAGTTAGAAGGTGGAGCAGGGACTGAAAAGCCAGTTCCTCGCCGCACTGCTGGTGGTGCTGACGCTGACGGCGATCATCTGCGCGGGCGTCAATTATCAGCAGCAGCGGCGCTACCACCTGCCTGAGGATGGCGCCACCTGGATGGACGCGCCGGGGGCGGACGGCGGCAGCCAGGTGGTGGCCGCCTACGTGCAGCCGGGCGGGCCGGCCGACCGGGCGGGCATCCGCCGGGGGGACGTGCTGCTGCGGATCGCGCCGATCGAGAACACGCCGGCGGTGGCGGTGCGGCAGGCGACCGACGTGGTGCAGCTGCTGTTCCGCACGGGGGTGTGGGGCAAGGCCACCTATTCGCTGGAGCGGGCGGGCGTCGAGATCACGGCGAAGGTGATCGTCGCCGACGCCAACCGGGACCGGGCGCTGTATGCGCAGTATGCGGTGGGGGCGGCCTATCTGATCATCGGGCTGTTCATCTTCTTCCGGCGCAACCGGGCGCCGAAGGCGCTTCACTTCTACCTGCTATGCCTGGCCAGCTTCGTGCTGCATACGTTCCACTACACGGGCAAGCTGAACGCCTTTGACACGGCGATTTACGCCGGCAACGTAGTCGCAGGGCTGCTGGCCCCGGCGCTGTTCCTGCACTTCTGCCTGTCTTTTCCGGAGGGGCGGCGGCCGTTTCCGCTTCGGCACGCCGTGTCGATCTACGTGCCGGCGCTGTCGCTGATGGCGCTGCATCTGGGCTTCGCGGCGGGCGTCGTGCGGAGCTCGGCGCCGCTGGCGGAGCTGAACTGGCTGCTGGACCGGGCGTGGCTGGCGCTTTATTCGGCCTGCTATCTGGCCGGGGCCGTGATGTTGCACGTGAACTTCCGGCGCGCAGGCGATCCGATCCTCCGGCAGCAGCTGAAGTGGCTGCGGAACGGCGCGCTGGCGGGCATGGTTCCGTTCACGCTGTTCTACGCGGGCCCGTATGCGGCGGGCATGGTGCCGACCGAAGCGATGCGGCTGAGCGTGCTGTTCCTGGCCTTCCTGCCGCTGGCCTGGGCGTATGCGATCCTGCGCTACCGGCTGATGGACGTCGACATCATCTTCCAGCAGGGCTACGTCTACCTGCTGGCGACGCTGTCGGTGCTGGGCATCGTTTCGCTGCTGGTCTACGCCCTGTCCCGGCGCGACGAGCTGAGCCCGACGGCGGTGATGCTGCTGGTGCTGATCGCAGCGCTGGTCTTCGAACCGCTGCGGCACTGGATCCAGGAGCAGCTCGACCGGCACGTGTTTTACAAGGACCGTTTCGACTACCGCCGCACGCTGCTGAGCTTTGCGCGCGAGCTGACATCGGAGATGGACCTGGACCGCACGCTGCGCAGCGTGGGCGAGCGGCTGCTGAACACGCTGTCGGTGGATCATGTGGCCTTCTTCCTCTCGCGCGAGGAGGGGGGCGGATTCCGCCTGCATTCGGCGCTGGACCGCGACGGGGTGCTGATGCACCTGGAGAAGGAGCCGCTGGACCTGTCCTTCCTGCCGGAGTCGCCCTCGGAGCCATATCTGTTCTTTGAGCGCACGCAGCACGCGCTGGACATCGTTTCGCGGCGGCTGCCGCCGCCCGTGCGGGAGACGCTGGCGCTGCTGGACCTGACCTACTACCTGCCGTGCCGGTTCCGCGGGCGCACGGCGGCCTGGCTGGGCGTGAGCCGGACGACGAAGGGCGACTTCCTGTCGTCGGACGACATCGACCTGCTGATCTCGCTGGCGGGCTACATCGCCATGGCGGTGGAGAACGCGCGGCTGTACCGCTCGCTGGCGGCGAAAGTGGAGCAGTACGAGCGGCTGAAGGAGTTCAGCGAGAACATCGTCGAGTCGATCAACGTGGGGATTCTGGCCGCGGATCTGGAAGACCGCGTGGAGAGCTGGAACTCGCAGCTGGAGCGCCTGACGGGCGTGCCCCGCTCGGCGGCGCTGGGGCGGCGGCTGGCGGAGCTGTTCCCCGGGGATCTGGCCGTGCACTTCGACGCGCTGCGGGCCGAGACGGAAGTCCATCAGCTCTACAAGGTGCCGCTGCGCCGCTCGGCCATGGAGCGTCTGCGTCCCGGCGGCAACGGCGACGGGGCGTCGGCGGGCGAGTCGCGCGATCCGATCGTCAACATCGCCATCGCGCCGCTGGTCACCAAGGATGGGCAGCGCATCGGGCGGCTGATCATCTTCGACGACGTCACCGAGCGGGAGGAGCTGGAGCGGCGGCTGATCCAGGCCGACAAGCTGAGTTCGATCGGGCTGCTGGCGGCCGGCGTGGCGCATGAAGTGAACACGCCGCTGGCGGTGATCTCGACCTACGCGCAGATGCTGGCCAAGCAGCTGATGGGCGACGAGCAGAAGACGCGGCTGCTGGACAAGATTGCGCGGCAGACGTTCCGCGCCTCCGAGATCGTCAACTCGCTGCTGAATTTCTCGCGGACGTCGGGCACGGAGTTCGAGCCGCTGGACCTGAACCGGGTGATCCGCGAGACGGTCCCGCTGCTCGAGCACCAGTTCGAGAAGCACGGCATCGAAGTGGTCTACGAT
>FWWL01009213.1_pt1 | contig 11824 bp, 20 predicted proteins | sample 2228331 | NCBI WGS metagenome assembly FWWL01 (sample SAMEA103939775, study PRJEB20133) | metagenome | reverse complement strand
TCTAATGTTTTGTTAGTTATTTTTTTAGAAATTAAAACTGGTTGTATATCGCTTATTCTATTGGGGATATAATATTGTTCCAACCAATCAACATACCTTTGAATTTGAATAGTATTATCAAGATTTGCTTCAACAGCTTTAAGTTCAATTGGCACAATAATTCTTCTATTTTCTTCTACCAGAGAAATCATTACATCAATTCTCTGCATACCTACACCACAAGAAACCTCATTCCCTAACCATTCCATTTTTATACCATTTAGCAAACATTTATCCAAACTTTTATTAGTCCCTCTACCTATATTTTGGACAACATACTCCTTTAAATGAGTTTAAAATGCTATATTATCTCTATATTTTTTAATCAATCTGGGAAGAATGTTTATTATTTCTTTTCTTCCTGTATAATAGTGTAAATTGATGTTCTGTTTTATTTCTTGGGTTTGAACATCAAAAGTTAATTTATTGCATAGAAGTGTTTGACGATTGTTTTTATCCCTCAACAATTTAAAGAGTCTTTCACTTTCATATATTGTAATCATAGTATTGCCACGATTGCCTTTTAGTTTTCTGTAAATTAGACTCCACAATATTTGATTGGGCGATTGGATATGCTTTATTTCGTCTAAAGCTTCCCACTCTGTTACACCTTTTGCGTAAACCTCAAAAGGTTCTATTTAAGTTCTATATGTTAATGACTTAATTAGTGCCCGTTTTAAGAATTGATTAGCATCATTATTAACTAAAAAAGATAAATCTTCTTTGGCTTTAAAAATTCCATAGAATTTACCCTCCCAAACTTTTTCAGAGTAAATTTTGTTGTAAATAAAAAAATAACAAAATCACCTTTTCTGATTCTTTGAGAGTCAGCAACATTTCCGACCAAATTATTCTCAGTAGTATAATCTAAGAAAGTGTTTGAATTGTTATTAAAATTAATAGAACTATCTTTAGTCCCTGTTCCAACAAAAAGATACTCTAAATGATACTTGAATGTATTTGTATCTACGATAAAAACATGTGTTGTTGTCATTTTTTCACCTTCTTAAATAAAAATATATATTCATGTTTGAAAATATAAAATCCACCGGCTAAAGCCCTGTATCTCCACAATTCTTTTTGATTCATTTTCCCCTTTGTTTCCTCAAAATTTTTAATAATCGTGGATTTTAGAATATATCCTCTCTTTAGGACTTCATTCATAGTATAAAATGCCAATGGAACCCACTCTCCTTGCGAATATTTATCTCCGATTACAACAGCAAAATATCTTCCCTTATCTAAAACATCGTAAGTATTATCCACAACCTTGCCAAATAAATTCAAAAATTCTTCAACACTTTTAGCATTTGATAAATCTTTTATTATTGCTAAACTTTATAATATCCCAATAGGGTGGATGTATTATTAAGAACTGGACAGATTTGATATTTCTTTTTTCTAATTCCTGTTTAAAATTTAATTCTGTGCTATCTGAGGTAATAACTTCGGTTTTAACATTAAACTTATTTTCCTCAGCAGAAATGTTCTTGTTTGCTATCTCTACTACCTCTGGCAATAACTCTACACCAATTCCGTTTCTACCTAATCTTTTACATTCATTTAACATTGTTCCACTTCCCAAAAAAAGTATCTAAAACCCATTCACCTTGTTTAGTATATCTTCTTAAAAATTGATTAGGAATTTGGGGCATAAAATTACCCCAGTAACCAGCATTATGAGCGCCAGATGAATCTCTTTTGTCAAAAATCCTTAAACTATCTGTTAGTATATCATTATATTCTTTCCAACGATTTAAGTTTATATCATTAATTTTATTTGTTTTGATTTCAGTTAGACTTTTTTTGAGTCTTCTAATATAATATTTTGCTCTTTCGATAGTTTGAGATTCCACTATTTGAGTTAAATTATCTAAAAGCACCTCTTTATTCACTCTCGCAGTATCGCCATTAGTAGAAATATTTAATAGTCCTAAATTATCTTTTCTTGGATTTTTAATAACTTCTATGATCTTTTGTATTTCAAATTTTACTTTACTATTTTCATCCAATTCTTCAATTCTAGATAAAACTTCTAAAAAAAGGTCTTTGTTAATTATAGATTCTGTATTCCAATCAATTTTTTTGTCAGAATCACCATCAAAATCAAATAAAGTTATGTTATTGTTTTTCATATTAACCGCCATAATATAAAGTAAGAGTTATTATCATTATAACCCTTTTTGTTTTTAAGTCCATAAAAAGCCCCCTCCCGCAAAAATAAGAAAAAATTTTGTTTAACATTCGTTAGATGAAGGTTGCGTAGCAATTTCATTATCTCTTTTCCTATTATGAAGTTAAACGAAGGCAACAACATCATAGAATTTACGGTCTCCTTTCCGTGAAAAGCAGGTTTTCGAATTGCACATAACGTTCCGAGCGTATCTGAAGTCCAGTCATCAGGCTGGATTTGAGCGAAGGTGCGAAGCACCGAAGCCGGATATGCTCTGTTATCGGAAGTTGCATATTCATTGTCGAAGGATAGATACTATCCTCTCAATTATCTGATTGATCTTTTCAGATTTAAGGTGATCAACTCGATATAGGATGATGTGACGATCTGCTGTGAATATGCGGTTAGGTCGCACATTACTTCTTTGCCTAAGCGTCCCAGTTTCAAAATCATTCTCATTAATTGAAACTGCGTATGTGTCTCTAATAGAGTGACTGGTTATCTGGCAAAGAATCAAATCATCGCCTTCTAACTCTGCAATTACTAAAGTTGGTCGTCTTTTTGCCTGGGTTAAATCTGAGAAGGGGAAGGGAACGACTACTACATCTCCTTTTATAAATCTTTCCATGCTTCATCCTCTTCAGGCTTCAGCCAATCTTTTTTAAGAGACACTTCACTTGCTAATGTGAGTACCATCTTTTGCTCCAAAGCCTTAGTCTTCAAAAATCGGATAAAATCTAGTATCTCTATGAGATATGGCTCAGGGATATTTTCTATCTCCTTGGCGATTAATTCCTTCTCTTCCATTTTCTCATACCTCCAATTTTATCTTATAATTCGTATATTAAAAGCAGATTCCGATAACGTCCGCGGGTTTGCGATGCCGCCGAACCATAGATAGCTCTTATCTTAGGTGAGGTGGTGTAGGTGAGGGAAGTCCAAAGCGATTTTTTTGGACGTTTTGACCGAATCCCACTGCGTAAACCCTGCTGTTATCGGATGGATGAGACCCCGCGAAGCCATAGAGTGCCATGGAGGGCACTCCCCCTAGCAAGCCCACGACAAGCCGTCTCTCTAATACTTACCGATTATTATAAATGCTATCAAGCCTTTTCCTGTTTTCCAAACCTTCCCAGACATGAGCATTAATGCTATTGAACGGATACTCTTCGCAATAAGCGCAGTTTTTTACTTTCTTCTTCTCAGCACAGTTTCTTATTGTGCAATTTCCGCAAATTTTGCTATCCCCTGTTTTCTCTGAAAAACACCCATAGCAATTCATATCTTCTTTTGAGAACTGGCAATTCTCATTAGAATAATCCTTCGCAAGCTGTTCCTTTAGTTCCTCATTATTTTCCGCCGTAGCAGTAAATACCGGACATTCATTACATAAAAGTCCGCAGTAAGATATGTACTCCACGTTTATTTCCTCACATTGGTTTCTTATTTTCATTCAATCTTTCAATAATCTTTTCAAGTCTCTTTATTCTGATATCCTCTTTTTTAGCATCTAAATATAGTGCCGTATATGTCTTTTTTACAGAGATTGGCATTTTCATAAAATTAGACAGTGCTAATTCTGCACCAGACAAAGCACTTATTAAAATACCAATCTGTTCATCATTTATAGGTTCAGCTTTAGGCGTGTCCCAATTACCACTCTTTTTTGCTTGCTCAACCGCAGCCATTCCGTATTCGGTCATTTTGCCGCTTTATATCAAAGCTTTTACCAAGTTTTTATTCTTATCTGACCATTTACTACCTTTTCTCTGGGGTGTAAATTTTTTCAGATATTTTGTTTCATCTATGCTATTGAGCTGACCGTCAATCCACCCAAAGCATTATGCCTCTTCTAGAGCTTCGTCCGGTTTAATGGTTTTAAGTTTACCTGCTTTGCCAAAAACCATCCATATTCCGCTACTGACATTGTGGTTTTTATAAAGCCATTTCCTAAACTCATCTCTATTTTCAAACATTACCTCATCATTCATCTCAAACCATCCAATTCACTTAGAATTATACTTCGAAGGCTTACTCGCATAAAATCTGCGCAGGACGCGCGGACCTCTGCCTCATCTTTCCGATAACGTTCCGAGTGTATCTGAAGTTTCCCGAAGGGGAGTTTGGGCGGAATGTCGAAGGCACGAAGCCAGATACGCTTTGTTATCTGCTGTTTCGGCTAGGATCATTCGCTCCTTCAAAATATACTGCTGTGTCAAGTTTTTGCCACAGGAAGCTAATTAATGAAAGAATGTTAAGAGCATCCTCTTGAGTAATAGGCCAATCTAATTCTGGTTCGTGGTCTAATAGCCCGCATTAATCCAATACAAAGATGCATCACACCCTCTTGTTCGTTTCGTTCCGTCTCTGTGCGTTGAGTATTAATTTTCAGCGGACCTTTCAAAGATAACGCAGCTCCCATTAATTCAGCTCCATGTTTATTAATTCCTGATTTTTCTTGGATATATTTATCGAAAGCCTTGCAAGATTCGAAAACTGCGTGGAAATGTTTTCCTTCTAAAAACCGAAGTCTAGCATGCTTCCGAACCTCGGGGTGAAAATTTTTAGAATCGAATATTTCTTCATTCTTGGAACGTTGCAAGCGCAAAGTGGGTGAGATAGAAGACTTAACGGTAATTTTCCCTGTCCTAGGGTTTACTTCCAAACCGTAAAATGCCAATATCTCGTTCACTTCCTCAACAATGCCTTTATGAAATTCGGCTTGTCCAAAATACTCTTGAGGATCGCAGAGTTTTTCAATTACTTTGGCAACATTGTAGGGGCCATAAGATTGTTTTTTTAATTCTTCTAAAGTGGCATAAACAAATCTCCATTTAGTAGATCCATCATGCCGAATATGAGGGAAATCAGCCTTTCTGAAAAGTTCCGTAATTTCAGAACCTGTATACCTTGCACCTATAATTTTTGCGATCCTTTCTAATGCAGAGAGGCTGAAAGGTTCAATTTGCTTCATATTATTCCCTCACGATTTTGATATAGTTTACATCAGAAATTGCAGATAACGATTGCGGTTATGAGAAGATGCGACCGTAGGGAGCAATTTGGGTGAGCCCCGAGCCGAGGGGCGAACCTCATATCCGCTGTTATACGCCCCGACGACTGAAAGGAGGAGAGCGCAGCGTGGCACGAAGCGTAGCGGAGTGAGTTCAAAAAATATTTTTCGTAATTACTTATTATGATAGGCTCTCCTCAATTCTTATAAATTTGACTTTTTCCTATTTGAAAAATGAAAGAGGGGTTAGGAGTGAATTTCATTTTTCAAAACTCCTTATTGTATCCATCTTTCTAATTTGGGAATTCTACGAGTAAATAGCCATGCAATAAATCTCGGCATTCCTTGTTCTTTCATTTTTTCAATACAAAAAGATTGCATTTTTTGTGGAGTATCAATTTCTGGACTTGTAAAATTCCCATTTTGAAAACAATAGGAACAATACTTATTGTTCTTTGAACCATCTTTTTCAGTTCCTCCGCCTTGAGGATCTTTGCTCATAGGCATTCCGCAACTTTGACAAAATTTGCTAGTTTTCATAATAACCTCCTTTATTAAAAAACTATATTACTTCTTCAATAAACTTTTCAAACTTTTTTTCTGGCATTAACTCATGAGTTTTGAATTCACCATCATAATAAATACCAAGTGTTCCAAATGGACTTCCTTTTGTTTGAGCTTCTTTATAATTTTTTAGATGAATTACTTCACAAGGTATCTTTTTATTCTTACAAATATTTGATAATAAATTGACATATTCTTCCATAAATGGGCATTGATGCGAATAAATAAAAGTAAATCCTTTTTTGTTATCGCAAGTTCCTTGTTTTGCATTTTTAGAAAATTCAGGATTTTTTGCATTCTTATTGAATTTCAAAACAAGAAGTTCAAAATATGGAGGGGCTGAATCTACTACTTCAAAACCATGATATTCATAGAATTTTTTATCTGTTAAAAACGGTTTTACTTTTGTGCTACTAACAACAGCAATTCCATCCATTTTTTGCTTTTTTGCATCATTTATACATTCATTTAATAATTCGGTTGATATTCCTTTTCCTTTGAATTTTCCAGAAACCCATAAGCAATTAATAACCATATAATTTTTTCCAAGTATTGGTTTCCAAGCTTTTTCAATAGGCATATACTCAATAAAGATTTTTCCTCTATCATCGAGTCTTTTAAAAACTAAACCATCGCTAAATCTTTCTTTCATCCAATTCTTTTTTGTTAAAGCTCTGCTTTGGTTAGCTTTATCATTCCCAATAGCACAACAGATATGCTCTTGTTCGATATTGTTTTTGTCGATTGATATTATTTTCATATTAACCTCCATTTATAAATTAAAAGTTGTAATCATTATATAAAGATTCCCTTAATATTTAAATCGTTTTCGGAACGGAGTGGAGAAAACATATTATTATCCCCCTCTATAAATATAGAAAAAATCAAATTTATTCCCCTTTGAAAGCCTATCATTCCTTATTCTCCGTTAGAAAAATATTTTTTTAATTGCGTATAACGGTATGATACATGATGTAAAATGCGACTTTTACGTCAATATAGCCTTTATATCACAAAATAATCAACAATTGCAACAAAAATCTAATATTTAGATCAAAAATCTAAGCATTTTATATGTCTAAAAAGCCGTCGCACACAAAAACAATACCTTATTATCCCGCGACGGCTTTTTAGACCGAGGAACGGAAGATTTTTGTACTCAAAAATCTGAGTACCGGAGCATGTATCATGTGTTAGATGCAGTTCGGCGCGTCTTCTCTTATTTCTTTAATTACTTAAATATTCCTTTTAATTCTTTAGAATAATATTTGTAATTATAATTATTTTCACTTCTGACCAAAATAGCATTTATACTATTACTTCTTGCTCCAGTTATATCAGATATATAATTATCACCAATCATTATAAAATTTTCTGGTTCATCATTCAAATCATTTAATAAAGTTTGAAATATTTTATAATGAGGTTTTTCATATCCAATATCTGCTGAATTATATACTTTTTTAATAAATTTTTCAATTTTCAATCCTGATATTATTTGATTTAATTCTGGAGTATGATTTGATAATATATAACAATTATAATTATTTTCAATTGCTATACTTAATACTTCATAACTATCTTCAAATAAATGCCATTTTTCAATATTTAAATATTTTTTTTCTAAATAATTTATTTAATTCCTTTGATTTAATTTCATTTATATTTAATTTTAATAATATATTTTCAATCTTTTTTTCCATATAATCCCACCAAGATAAATTTTTAAAAAAATACTTATGTGGAATTTCATATTCATGCCATGGAAATCCATTTTTAGTAAAAGGTTCAATTAATTCTTTTTTTATTTCTTTATACCCATTTTCTTGTAAAATATCATAAATAGTTGCTGACCACATTCCATCTCTGAAAGCAAGTGTATGATCAAAATCAAAAATTAAATTTATTTTTTTCATTTATTTAAATACTCTTCGCGCCGTATTGCATCTAACGTTCCCAGCATATACGAAGTTTCGGCGTAGCCGAAATTTTGGCGAACGAAGTGAGCCGTATATGCTGTGTTATGCGTAGTGCCCCCATCAAATCTCACCTTCAGATATTTCTATTTGACGCATTGACTCTGCCAATAGAGATAGCGTACGTGTGAGGTCTGTTATCAACTTCTTCACCTTTGCACAATTTGACAAGTTATCCAGTTGAAAACGCTGCAACGCATTGTCGAAGTTTGACCCCTTACGATGAGCCGCCCCAGTTGATCGGATTGTCTGCACAGCACGTAGCGGTTGTATAATCTGCTCCTTAATATCCTCTGTAAGTCCTATTCCACTCAGATAGGCTCCGAGTAGATCAATAGAACCTTTGATTGAAGTCCCATCAATCTTTTGGCCACTTTCACGAGAAAGAAGATTAACATTTAGCGAGTCAACAGTAACTTTTGCCAGTGCTTGTACTTGCTCATCGAACTCCTTCCACTCTTCAGTTAAAGGCAAATGTAGCGTTTCGTAAGCGTGTCGGTCTTTATCATCAGGTCCTTGGAATAAATCCTCACCATACCTTGCTCTCGCTTCACGCTGAGTTTCCTCAAATGCCACACGGAAGTAGTAAATGGGGTCATCTGTTGGGTCAACGAACTCTGCCATAAAATCTCGGAGCCAGCGGTGTCTAGTGATGGTTCCTCTCGGGACAACATTGAATTGACGCCAATGTAATTGTTCCTTGTAGGGAATGCGGCCTAAATCTCCGAGCCAGACTTGGACAAGTTCCTCCTCCGTAATATCTATGGGAAGATGCCACAAGTTAAGACATCCTACGCCTGAATCGCTGACCCTGTAGCGACTTGGCTCTTGGTAGTATTTAACCAAAGTCTCTTTCTTAAAGAACACAGGCGTAAGAAAATGCGGAGTTCCACGATCAGTAAAATAGTTACTAAGTTCATCCTCATTACATGTGGATTCAATATCTTTACCTTGTTCATCACGACCTATGATAAAAGTGGCAAATTTTTCTTCTCTCTCTCCTGTAGCAAACCAAGTATGACGTTTGTCTGGTTCAGAGTAAGGGAACACCACATCTTTACCAAGAAGACGTGATGCACTTTTGTAACCCTTCCAAGGGATGTCGGTGCAAAGCAAAAGCTCAAAGCGTGACGATTTATCATCCAAAGGGTAGCTCACGAACTGTCCCTTGATATGTTCGCTGGTGTCTTCCACAGCCCTCCGACGATGATCGTGATAGCGAACAAGGTAGCATAGATTGGCAGCTAGGTAGTCTTTCAGATGATGAGCGTCGATCAAAACTAAACGGTTATCCCCCTTTTGTACAATGCGAACTATTGGATGTATGTCGCCATCATCGTCAATGCTATGGTATTCACTTTTCTCAGGCACGAAGAATGCTTCATGATATAGAATGAAATTCTGCACCAATTCAAAAGCATTTGGAACCAAACCGTGGAATTCTCGATAAATCACGAATGGGCGAAATTTGATGCCGTCAATTTCAGTATCCGGTCCAGGATCGTAATGGGCTACCTTTTCTCCGCCATAGCTATAGAAAAAAGGTTTCCCAAATTCTAAGCGGACATCCCAATTAGATTTTGACAATAATTTCTCGAGATTACCTTTGGCCACAGATGCAAGCGCACTGAAAGTAAAAAGGTCAGTTGTTTCTTCTCGCCACGAGCGAGCAACGACAATCCAGTCTGATGACTTTGTTTCTTCTTTAGCAAGCCAGTCTTCGAAAGCCAAAAATGATAAGATATTCCTCATTGCTGGCTTACCAGCAAAATCATGGATGATGCTTGAAATTCTATTATCTCGGCTCATGATTTTTCTTCTCCAATTTTATCAGGGGCATTACGCATAACGGCTGAGCGTATCTGAAGTTCCGAGCGAAGCGAGTAATTTGGGCGGAGGTGCGAAGGCACGTAGCCAGATACGCTCTGTTGTCCGAGTGCGTCAGCACCGAGCAATCCGAAGGATTGCAAGAGTTGCCTAAAGCCCTATCCATAAGATGTCTCATTTGGTTTAACACCAAAGACTTTAATGCTTATAACCATATTTGCGATATCCCTCATCTTTTCAGATGGCATTTTCAGATTCTCCATAATTGCCTTTGCTGTTGGATCATTAGCCATACACTTGATAGGGAAAGATGTTTCATCAATTATTCTAACATCTTGAAATCCTGCCTTTTCTATGGTCTTTATGTATTCATCTTTCATTATCGCTCCGGAAAGGCAACCAATGTAAGCCTCGATAGAGTTCTTTATGAAATCAGGAAGTTCCCTCAATAATACGATGTCGGATATCATCAACCTTCCACCTGGTTTTAATACCCTAAACGCCTCGGCAAAGACCCTTTCTTTGTCTGGCGAAAGGTTAATGACACAATTTGAGATGACTATATCACAAGAATTGTCGGCAACAGGCAAATTCTCAATTTCTCCAAGCCTGAATTCTACATTTTCATATCTACCTCTCCTGGCGTTTTCTCTTGCTTTTTCAATCATCTCTGGTGTCATATCAACGCCTATAACTTTTCCCTTCTTGCCAACTTTCTGGCCTGCAAGAAAGCAGTCAAACCCAGCTCCTGAGCCAAGGTCAACCACTACCTCTCCCTCTCTTAGAAATGCAAGAGCAACAGGATTCCCACATCCAAGGCCTAAGTTCGCCCCTTCAGGAACTGCTCGGAGTTCCTCTTCTGTGTAGCCTATCTTCTTACTGATATCTTCTACTATATCCACGCTTCCACAACATGATTGCACAGATGTGCAGCAAGAACTCTCCTGTTTAGTTATTTTTGCGTATCCTTTCCTTACGACTTTCTTTATTTCTTCTTTTTTTAACATTTTTTCATCTCCTTGTTAATTTATTCTTTAATGGGCTTCGGGCAATTTCGGACAACTCTATTTATCTGTAATTTCATTTAACTTACCACTTTTATTATATTCAATAAAAATAAATTTTCAATAAAATTTTATTCTTTTTATTCTAATTAACACAAACTATCTAATGGACTTTCAATTTGTTCTAATTTATTATTTGCAACATGTGTGTAAATCTCTGTTGTTTTAATATTACTGTGTCCTAATAGTTGTTGTATATATCTTATTTGAACTCCTTTTTCTAATAAATGGGTCGCAAAGCTATGCCTTAAACTATGAATTGATACGTCTTTTTGAATTTTTGCTAAATTCTTAGATTTTTCAAAAATTTTTTGAACACTTCGAATTGATAAATGCTTTTCACTTGTCCATCCCTCAAATAGCCAAAATGTTGGTCTATAAACTTTAATATAGTCAGAAATAATAGATTGCATTTTTTTTGAAAATATAGTGATCCTATCTTTTTTACCTTTTGATTGTCTCACAAATAGTATATTTCTTTCAAAATCAAGATCTGAAAATCTAAGCTTCACTGCTTCTGAAACTCTTAACCCTGCTGCATATATTATTGATATTAAAGCTCGATGCTTTAAATTTTTTGTCACTTCTATTATCTTTTTTATCTCATCTTTGGAAAGGACATCAGGGAGTGTTTTTTCTTTTTTAGGCCTTCTTATACTTTCAAAAAAATCATAGTCAATAATCTTTTTGTAATAAAATTTTAAAGCACTATAAGCGACATTTAAAGTTGAACCAGATCTTTTTAATACATTGTTCAAATAACTAAGATATTTTTGTACATCTTCTTTATTAATTTGCTCAGGTTCTTTTTTTATAAAATTTAAAAAATCCCTGTTAAAATAAATATATTGCTTAACTGTTTTAGGACTAAAATTTCTCGATAAAAGTTCAGAATTTAGTTGAATATTATAATTTTCTTTATCTATTCTTTTTTCAATTTTGTAATTTAACGCACCAAGAATTTTTATAATTTTATTAAGCAAAATATTGGAATTTTCAAATATCCAGCATCTATTTAGGTAATCCCATTTTTTTCTTTGATATTTTTTATTCTTTCTAAAAAGATTTTATCATAAGGTATATTAAGTTCAATTGTCTTATCTTTTATTATTAATTCTACCTTTTTTTCTGACTTCATATAAAATACCTAATGGATTTCACTTGAAAT
>FWWL01009443.1_pt1 | contig 11825 bp, 14 predicted proteins | sample 2228331 | NCBI WGS metagenome assembly FWWL01 (sample SAMEA103939775, study PRJEB20133) | metagenome | reverse complement strand
ACCACGCGGTTGCCAGAGCGGTCGGTGCGTCCATCTTGGATTTCGAGCTCCACGAGGAACAGCAGGCGCGGTTCGGGTGGGGCGGTCGGGCGTGGGTCGACCAGAATGGCGCCCTGCTCCAGTTGGGAGCCGAACTTTTGGAGGATGAGGCTCGTCACGGCGTCCACGAGCGGATGTCCGGGAGCCAGAAGCTCGGCACGCGGTGCGCCAGACTGGTGGATGCGCTCCTTGTGGAAGGTCACGCGCTCGTAGCGTTGCAGGATGGGCTTCGTGCCGAGTGCGGTAGGGTGCTGGCGAATCTCGGCAGGCACATGGTTGATGGCGTACCGTTGGGGTTCGCGCTCGTGTATCGTGCCCCCGAGCCGACGGAACGCCTCGATGAAGAAGGAGGCGATATAGTGGGGATGGAGGCGGTGTGTTTCTGCGTACGCCAGCCGTTCGCGCTCGCGCTGGACATATGCCCAGTCGTAGGTCTCGGTGATGAGGGCGCGCTCTTCTATCAGTTGGCGCAGGTGCGTAATGTCCAGTTCGGTGTCGACCTTTTGGAACAGTTTCTGGCGCACTTCGGGCTGTTCGCCATAGCGGATGGCTTCGATGAGCAGTTCGCGCAGGGGCTTATCGCGGAACAGTTTGCCCAGCACATCGAACACCTGTCCGCCGAGCGCGTTGCGTTGTTGCTCTAACTTTATCAGTAGCCGTAGGAACACTTCGCCTTCGCGGGTGTCTTCCGCCACGAGGTTCCACATGTGGCACACTTCGGTCTGCCCGATACGATGGATGCGCCCGAATCGCTGTTCGAGGCGGTTGGGGTTCCAGGGGAGGTCGTAGTTGACCATCAGGTGGGCGCGTTGGAGGTTGATGCCCTCGCCCGCGGCGTCGGTCGCCAGCAGAATCTGGGTTTCGGGGTCGTTCAGGAACTGCTCTTGGGCTTGGCGTCGCTCTTCCCTGCTCATCCCCCCGTGGATGCAGACGAGGGCTTCTCGGCGTCCAAGTAGCCCCAGCAGTCGCTCGTGCAGATAGCGCAGGGTGTCCAAATGCTCGGTGAAGATGACCAGTTTGCGTCGGTTGCCGTGCGGGTCTACAATCGCTTCGTGGGTTTGCAGGAGGCGAGAGAGTTCGTCCCACTTACGGTCGGTGCGGGCGTTGCGCACCTGCAGGGCTTGCGCCTCCAGATCGCGCAGTTTCTCAATCTCCTGTTGCAGTTCGTGAACGGTTCGGGCGGTGGAGGCTTGGTCTAAGATTTGCTCGACCAGCTGCTCCAGTTCGGGGTCGGGGTTCTGCTCGATATCGTCCAGCAGGTCTTCGGTGAGCTCTTCGAGGTCGCGTGTGGTGTCGATGGTGCGTTGGGAGCGCTGTGTTTCCTCTTGGAGCCGTTTTTCGAGGCGTTCGCGTCGGCGTCGGAGCGACTGATAGATGGCTTCGGGCGAGGAGGCGAGCCTGCGCTGAAGGGTCGTGAGGGCGAACCCGACCAAGTTCTTCTGCTTTTTGGTCAAGCGGTCGGCGCGGTCCATCTCGTGGCGCACATAGTTCGTCACCGCTTCGTAGAGGGCTTTCTCTTCAGGCGAGAGGGAGTAGGCAACCGTGTGGGCGAACCGCTCTGGGAACAGGCGCGTGCCATCGAAGCGCAGGAGGTCTTCTTTGACCACTCGGCGCATTATGTCGCGGATATCTACGCTGGGCACACCTGTTTGGAATCGCCCCGCGAACCGTTCGGGGTCTAACAGCGCCAAAAACAGTTGGAACTCGGCTTCCTTGCCGTTGTGAGGCGTCGCAGTGAGCAAAAGCAGGTGTTGGGTGCGCTCGCTTAGCAGGCGTCCCAGCTTGTAGCGTTTGGTCTCTTTGACCTCGTTTCCGTAGAAGGAGGCGTGCATCTTATGCGCCTCATCGATGACCACCAAGTCCCACTCGGTCTGCCTCAGTTTCGCCATCAGTTCGTCGCTCCGCGCTATCATATCCATTCGGCTAATCACGAGCGACTTGCTCTGGTAGGGATTGCCCGTGAGCGACTGTTGGATTGCCTCACGCCCTACAATCTCGAACGGCAGTCCGAACTTGCTCTCCAGCTCCTCTTGCCACTGTTCGACCAAGTTGCCCGGACAGCAGATGAGGCATCGCTGTACCTCGCCGCGGGTAATCAACTCTTTGATGAGCAGTCCTGCCATAATAGTTTTGCCTGCGCCGGGGTCGTCGGCTAAGAGGAATCGCAGGGGCGTTCGGGGGAGCATATGCTCGTAGACTGCCGTTAGCTGGTGGGGCAGAGGCTCAATCAGGGAGGTATGCACGGCTAAATAGGGGTCGAACAGGTGGGCGTGGTGAATGCGCAGAGCCTCGGCGGTCAGGCGAAAGAGCGCGCCATCTGCCTCCAACGAGTAATCTGCACCATCGGGTAGGATTTCCAACTTCGCCTCGTGGTCTCGATAGAGGATTTCATTTCGCAGGTCGCCTTCCGCAGTAGAGTAAATGATAAGAATGGCATCTTCCGAGAGTTGTTCCACCTTCTCGACCTTTACAGGCTCTTTCATTAGACCCTGCAAGCGCACTCCCGGTTGAATCTCTTCTAACTTGACCACCAGCGCTACCTCCCTTGCTATATAGTATAGCCTCTTCTGGTTGCTTTCGTTTTGACTAAGAGCGGGCAGGGCGAGATAATGGGCTTTACTCACCCTGCCCAAGAGGGAAGCATTACTTCAGGCTGATGTGTACCTCCCCTTGCAGGGAAAGGGGTGAATGTGCTATAATCATGGGTGCGAGTTTGGAGCGTATAGTATGCTCCCCTGCCATAACATTTTTATAACCCAACTTTCCTGTTGCCCTTCTGTCGTCATTCTGAGCCGAAGGCGAAGAATCTCAAAGAGTCTCAAGTCAGACCCTTCGCTTCGCTCAGGGTGACGAGGGCATGTGCCGTTTTACCTTCGCACACGCTCCCTCTATGGCACGCGCATCGGAGTCGACAGGAAAGTTGGGTTTTTATATACTCCTCTCAGGTACACTTATTCCTGATGCAGAAGAAGGCGCATGAGACGCGGCTCTATCGCCAAGAGATGAACGCCCGCATTTTGGGCAGTGGGTTCAAGCCGTTCCAACGCTTCTTTGCGCTGGATGCCTCTGCCTATGACGAGGGCGCAATCCCCGTCAAATACAAAGAGATGATGGGGTTGGTCGGCTCGATGGTGCTTCGCTGTAATGATTGCATCTTCTACCACCTCGACCGCTGTGTGCAAGAGGGCGCGACGCGCGAGGAACTCCACGAGGCGATGAACATCGCCCTCATTATCGGGGGTTCGATTGTGATACCCCACCTGCGCTATGCCTACGAAGTCATGGACGAGCTGTTTGCCGAGAAAAACAAGGAGGGTTCCGATGGCTAAAGTTCACATGAAGATTGCGACCGTGACTCCAGAGCAGGTACGCGTGCCGTGGTTATGGCGATTGGGACATGATTTCGAGCTGAAGGTGAATATCCTCAAGGCGAACATCGACGAGGACTTCGGCTGGGCACTGCTGGAGTTAGAGGGCGCTGTGGAGGAGATTCAACGCGCTACTGCTTGGCTCCACACGACAGGTTTGCATGTGGAGCCGATCGAGCGTTCGGTGTTCGAGTAGATGGAACGAGCCGTTCTGCTCAAAACGCCCCAACCTCTTCCCGACTTTGTGCCCTTCTGGGAAGCGGTGGCTGAAGAGAGCCTTCGCCATCCTCTGCACTACGAGCGTGTTCACCTCCCCACCGATGACACCTACACTCATTGCGTGGAACGCTTGCGCTGGGTGGGCATCGACGGCAAAGGGCGCGAGGGGTGGTTCGCCATTCCCCGCCAAGCTACTCCTCCTCTGCCTGCCGTGCTTTACCTACCAGGCTATGGGGTTAGCACTGTGCCTATCGGTGAGAATACTGCCTTTACCCACCTCATCACCTTCTCTATCAATCTGCACGGCTATTCGGTAGAGCCGAATGTGCCCTACAGTCCGGAAGTCGGCTATTTCACTCAGGGGATCGAACATCCTACCACCTATGTCTACCGCCGAATCGTGGCGGACTGCATCGTGGCGATGCGCGTGCTGGCGCAACAGCCTGAGGTCGATGCCAACCGCCTTGCAGTTGCTGGGCTTAGCCAAGGTGGGGGGGTATCCGTTATCTTGGGCGCTTGGTGTTCGCTGGTGCGTGCAGTGGTCGCCGAACTTCCTGCGCTCACCTACTGGGAGTATCTGCTGAACCGCGCTGTATGGCGCTACCCGATGAAGGAGTTTGCCGACTATATGCAAGCACAGGGGGTTAGCATCGATACCCTGCTTGCCACTCTGCAGTATTACGACACGGTGAATCACGCTCCTTTTGTGCGTGTGCCCGTGCAACTGAGCTTGGCGATGAAAGACCCCGGTATCCGTGCACCTGTGGTCTTCTCGCTGTATGATGCGCTGAAGGTTCCGAAACGGTTGCTCATCTATGAAGAGCTGGGGCACGATTGGTCGCCTGAAATGCGGGTGCGTTTGGAAGAGTGGGTTCTGCAAGCGGTTTCAGCCTAAGGGTTGAATCGCTCACACATCCCGCACCAGAATGAACTGTGCCAACCATCGCAAGGGGTCTGCCTCGTTGCCGAACGGTTCCAAACTTGTGAGTGCGGAGGTGATAAGGGTTTGGGCACGCTGGTAGGAAGCTTCCAACCCGTATAGGCGCGGGTAGGTCGCCTTCCCGCGCGCCCTATCGGAGCCAGCGGACTTGCCGAGTCGTGCGGGGTCGCCTGTCTCGTTTAGGATGTCGTCCACAATCTGAAACGCCAGCCCTATCGACTGGGCATAACGGTCGAGCGCGTCTCTCTGCTCGGAATTGGCTCCTGCCAAGAGCGCGCCCGAAAGCACAGAGGCACGAATCAGCGCACCCGTCTTGCGTGAATGGATATAGGCTAAGCCCTCAGGGTTCACCTGCTCCCCTTCCGAGAGGATGTCCTCCACCTGCCCGCCCACCATGCCGTCGATACCGACCGACTGCGTGATGAGCGCAAGCACTTGCACCACACGCTGAGGTTCACTGACCTCTGCTTGGCGAGCGACGAGTTCGAAGGCGAGTGCAAACAAAGCGTCACCCGTGAGGATAGCGATTGCCTCGCCATAGCGTCGCCAGACAGTGGGTTTTCCACGGCGCAGTTCATCGTTGTCCAAAGCGGGCAGGTCGTCATGCACAAGGCTGAAGGCGTGGATGAGTTCTAAGGCACATGCAGTGGGAAGCACCTGTTCCAGACTGCCCCCACACGCTTCTGCGCTTGCACAGCAGAGGATGGGACGCAACCGCTTGCCTCCGCCCAGCACAGCGTACCGCATCGCCTCGGGTAGGATTCGCGGATGCTCCCCAGAGAAGGCGAGATAGCCTTCTAACGTATGCTCGATCTGAGCCACGCGCGGGCGCAGATACCGCTCCAAATTCTCCCGTAGCAAGCGCATCACCCTTTCTAATGGTATCTACTCTGGCACCCCGCAAAGACGCTTGTAGACGCTAATCACCTTGCGGATGTAGTTCTGCGTCTCCTTATAAGGAGGCACCCCACCGTGGCGTCGCACTGCACCTGAACCTGCATTGTATGCAGCCAGCGCAAGGATGACATGGTCCCAGCCGTTGGGGTTGCCTGTCTGGTTCCAGTATTTGACCAGATGCCCGCGCACAAGGCGCACCGTCGCTTCCAGATTCTGAATCGGGTCATAGGGGTCTACTACACCCAGTCCACGCGCCGTGCCGGGCATCAGCTGACCCAGCCCCATCGCCCCTTTGGGCGAGGTGGCGTTCGGATTGAAGCCCGATTCCACCAGCACAATCGCCATGATGAAGCGCGGGTCTACCCCATGCTGGGCACTGAAGTAGAGGATGGCGCGAGCAATCTGCTCGGCTTGGGCGCGAGGTAGTCGGCGGTTGAAATGCTGAATGGCGTCCGCATAAACAGGCACATACGCATCTAAGTTCTGGGCGAACTGTTGCCAATCGGTGATGGTAAGGTTCGGATGCGTGTTGCGCTTGGGAGGATTTCCCCGCGAAGAGGTGTTGCCCCGTGCTGGGGGCGTCGCCTTCTGAGGGGGTTTGGCAGGGGATGAGGATGCTTGCTGGGCTTTGGGGCTTGCTTCCCACTTCTTGAACACCGACTCGTAGACTGCACCTAACAGCTGGTATTCGGGCGATACCAGTTCGCTTTCGCGCGTGACGCGCACGATAGCCCGAATACGAAACTGCCCCCGCGTGAGCCAGTCATGCCCCTCACCAATCTGTACGACGATACTGCGGTTCGGGCTGACCTCCAGCAGGATAGAACGCTGGTCGCCTGAAGCGACCGAACCGCGTATCATCCCCTCCACTTCCAGCACGCGACTGCCGACCGCTAACTCCAGCCCTGCAATCGGCGTGAGCGATTGTATCTTGTGCTGTTGGCGCAGCTTCAGGTATGGCTCCAGCTCTTGTGCCTGAGCCAGTGCCCAACCCAGTATCAACAGTCCGCAAAGCCACCTTTGTCCGAGCATATACCCCTATTTTTCCACAGGATACCCGTTTCCTGCAATTTCACAGAGCCTGATAGACACGAGCTTAGGGGTACAATCTGGTCGATGAGTGCCCATAACCACATACCGAAAAGAACTGATGGTGGGTGGGGCAATTGGGTTGTTACAGGGCTGACTGTTGTTGCTGTCGCCTTTGCAATTTATTGGCAACCTAAGCTCATACCGTTGTGGTTTCTTGCAGGTTTTGGTTTATGGGTTGACCTTTTAAGCCTTTACTGGATATTACTGGGTGTTGTAGGACGCTGTAGCCCGCCCTCCCCTGCCCCTGTGTTGGGGGCAATGACTTACATAATATGTCTAATCTTTTACTCTGTAGGAAAGACTGCGCGAAATAGTGCATTATTTCCTCTTGATACCTTTGAGTGGATTATGATTGGATTGTTGCTATTTCATCTGTTAGTACATTTTTATGTATTAATAGGGCTATATTATTATATAAAAGAAAAAAATAAGTCTGTAAAATATACCATTTAGGATGACCACTCTCTTTTCACCAGCTCCCGAAAGTATGCCTTCACTTGGCGCCACGAGAGGCGAATGCGCATACGGGGCGTGACCTCTTGTTCCGCTTCATCAAAGTAGGTGAGCGCATACTGAAGCGAAAGGAAAGCACACTCGCCATACTTGCGTTGGCAGAGCGCAAGAGATTCCCTAAACGGAAACTGCTGGAGAAGCATATAGAGGTCTATAAAATCTCGCTTTGTCCCTCGTTGCTGAATGGCAATCAGCTTCATACAAAGTAAATCCTCTGGCGAAGCAATCGAGGCTTGATAGGCGTCCCAAATAACAGGGGGCTTGAGGAGGGGATAGGGATAGCTAAAGAGACTCACTTTGATGCCCGAAATCCTGGTGATGAGTGTTTGAGGTGCAATCTGCAGGAGTTCGAGGGGCTTCTCCTGTTGGCGTAGAATGCGCTCCCAGACGAGGACATCGTCTGTCTGGTGTTCTGTGAACCAGTCCAAATCTACTGAGCGTCGATGCCCGTACCAGAGGGCGACCCCAGTACCACCACCCAAGTAGAATCCTGCTTCGCTTAGCAGGGGCGCTACCGAACGGAACACAGTCCGCACACGGGGGGTCAGGACTGCTTCGTGGAAGGGTTGGGGCGATTCCACTGCAGTTGCTCCTGATTGCGTATCCAGCGGGTCACGGTGCGATGGGGTAGGTCTAACACCACTTCCCAGAAGCGCAAGGTTCGAGGGCTTAGCCCGCGCCCTTCGCGTTCCAGCATCCACTTGCGAAGGCGCGCCTTACCATAAGTTTCGAGCATCCAGCGCGCGGACTGCTCGTCGCCATACTCCATGATACGGACGCAGATGTAGCTCATGTGCCGTCTGGGCGAAACCTTATAGATAGGCACCTCCCAGAACAGCGGGCGCAAAAACTCTGGGAGGCGATCGGGCAAATCCGAATCGCTATTTCGCAGTTTGGGCGACCTCATCTCGCACAGGAAGGGGTTCTAACAGCATCTCTTTGGTGGCGATGAAGGCGTCGCGGGTGTAGTCTGCGAGTTCATAGTCTTCCCGCAACACGATGGCGCCTGTTGGGCAAGCGTCTTGACAGTAGCCACAGTAGATACAGCGCAGAAGGTTAATCTCGTAGCGTTTGGCATAGCGTTCACCGGGCGAGTAGCGTTCCTCGTCGGTGTTTTCTGCCGCTTCCACATAGATACAGCGCACAGGGCACGCACCCGCACAGAGCGAACAGCCGATACACCGCTCCAGCCCGTTCTCATAGCGCAGTAGCACATGGCGCCAGCGGGTTCGCGGGAACTGCTCCTTGCGCTCCTCTGGATAGGAAATCGTGTCCTTCGGCTGCAGAAAGTGACGCAGGGTAATGCGCATACCCTTGCTAATCGGCTTAATCACATCTCGAATGATATTCATGGCTGAACCTCCGATATTGCATATGGCTGACCCGCCAGAAGAACTGCCTCATGCAACACCGAGTGTGCTAATGGGATTCTTGGCAACTCCTCTAAGGTGTAGCAAAACAGGTCAAAGGGCATCCCTACTGGCTCAAAGTAAGGAGCAAAATCTTGGTAGCGGTCAAACCAGCGAGGTCGCTCGCTATGGCGTAGAATGATTAGAAGGTCGGCATCGCTTCGTGGCGTGGCTTTGTTGCGTGCCAACGAGCCGAACAGGTAGACGCTGTAGACTTCAGGACGCTCCTGCACTAGCCTCTGAGACGCTTCTCGGATGGCTTGGCGCGCCCTCTCTCTATCGAGCCAATAAACCGTCACAGAGTTGTACGATTCTTTGCGCACAAAGCAGTGCATGCTCAGCGTCCTCCTTCGTATAGTGTTCAAAAGGGCTTCCAGAACTCCACCCGTTCGGATAGCGTGCTGGCACATAGTGCTGGTCTAAGCTCCGAGCACAGCGCTCCAACTCGGCATAGGAATTGGGCTCGATCTCGTTCATCAATCCCTTCAATAATCCAAGCACTGAGTGTCCCCATGCTTCTGCTCCTCGTTCGGTATAGACTGCCTTCAGTGCCTTCTCTGCCGCTTGCTGGCAGATAAAACAGCACCACTCAAAGTAGCCCCCTCGAAGAGACCATTCAGCAGTCTCCAAATCCCGTTTTGCTTGGGACATCCAGTGTTCACTGTGTGTCATGGTCAGGTTTTGGCAACAACTGGGGGTTCGAAGGAGCCGACTCAATAGCGGGCTTTTGGCGCGGGGTCAGCTCTAACAGCATCCCCAGCCGTTGGGTGCGAATCTTCTGCTGGAGCTTGATAAGCGCATAAATGAGCGCGTCGGGCGAAGGGGGACAGCCCGGCACATAGACATCTACAGGCACAATCTGGTCGACGCCCTGCACGATGGCGTAGTTATTGAAGATACCTCCGCAGGAAGCGCATGCCCCCATCGAAACCACCCATTTGGGCGAGGGCATCTGGTCGTAGATTTGGCGTAATACGGGCGCCATCTTCTTGCTCACGCGCCCTGCCACAATCATCAAGTCTGCTTGACGAGGCGAGGCACGGAACACCTCCATCCCAAAGCGTGCAATATCGAACCGCGCCGCAGCAGTCGACATCATCTCTATCGCACAGCATGCCAAGCCGAAAGTGAGCGGGAAGATGCTGTTGCGTCGTGCCCAGTTCACAACCTCATCGAGGCGAGTAAGCAGTACATTCCCCCCTATCTCCATATTCGGAATCGCTGGGGTAGCGGAATCGCGCAACACAATCTCACGAACGGTCTTATCCATAGGTTTCACCCCACAAGATTGTACCCGATTTCACAAATGAAATCGGTGCAGAGGCGTTCGTATGGGGTACAATCTTAATATGCAGAGCCAATGGATTGTCTCAGACCCTGAGCATTTGGGCGGTGCCCCTCGCGTGCGAGGCACACGAATTTCTGTTGCGCTCCTGCTGGAACTGCTCGCAAGTGGCATGACCATTCCTGAGATAGTTCAGGAGTATCCGAGCCTAACAGAAGAAGCTATCAAGGGCACTCTAAAAGAACTGGCTCAACATTTAGAGCAAGCTGAGCTACAAACCGCCTGATGAGAATCTTGCTGGATGAGAACTTGCCCGCCTTGCATAGGTACACTTTGGACTATGCTACAAGCGCAGTTACGCGCCCCGCGCGAACTTGTTCTTTGTGAAGTGCCTGTACCTGAACCTCAGCCCGGCGAGGTGCTGGTGAAGGTGAAAGTGGCTCTCACCTGTGGCACCGACCTGAAAACCTACCGACGCGGGCACGCCAAACTGCCCTTCGGACCGTTTGGGCACGAGGGAGCAGGGGATATTGTGGCGGTGGGTGAGGGGGTTTCGCATCTGCAAGTCGGGCAAGCCGTCACATGGATGCCCACCGCCCCATGTGGAGCGTGTGCAATGTGCCAGCGGAACCGACCAAACCTGTGTCGGAACCTGTTCGAGGCGGTGGTGCTGGGAGCTTATGCCGAGTACCTGCTGATTAATGCACGCGTCTCGGCAGTGCATGTGTTCCCGATTAACGGCATCGACTACCTGAGGGCGTCGTTCGCAGAACCCCTTGCGTGCGTGCTTCATGCGTGGCGCATGTGGGAACCCTTACCCGGCAGGCGAGTCTGCATTCTCGGTGCGGGCACGATGGGCTACCTCCACCTGATGGAGGCACAAGCACGCGGATATGAGGTCACGATGGTGGCGCGTCGTGCAGAACGATTGAAACTGGCTCAGGAGCTGGGCGCGCACACTGCGCTCATAGACGAGTTGCACGAGCAGTTCGACGGCGTAATCGAAGCGACGGGGGCACGCACCATCTGGGAACGCGCCTTAGACTTCTGCCTGCCCGGTGGCAAGGTGCTGTTCTATAGCGGATTAGCGAAAGGCGAGCAGGTGTGCTTCCCTGCTGAACGGCTCCACTACGACGAGATAACACTGGTGGGCAGTTTTCACCTGACCACGCAAGACGCCCTGCAGGCTTTGGAACGCCTTCGAGGGGGTGCGCTTCCTGTGGAACGACTCATCACCGCTACAAAACCGCTCAGCGAGATTGTATCCGTGTTTGAAGCGTTGGATAAGGGGGAGGGGATGAAATATGCTCTTGTGCCCTAAAATGGTCGGGGCGGGCAGATTCGAACTGCCGACCTCTCCCACCCGAAAGGAGCGCTCTACCATGCTGAGCTACGCCCCGACGCCTTAATTGTACCCTATTCCCGCTCGACCAGTTTCCCCTGCTTGTACAGCTCCCACACCCGAAATACCGAGTTCTTATGAGGACGAATTTTGCAGTGTTCGTCCTCGTTGCGTTTCTCGTCGCAGTAGCCCAACGGCACACACTTGGGTACTAAGAGCTTGCCGAAATAAGGGTCTGCCTGCATCAGTTCCTTGCGGATGAGTTTGAACAGTTGGCGTATCTCCCACTGGGCGAGTGTGCAGAGCCGCAAACCTGCCATGTGCATCAGTTGGCGCAGGTTGACCGTCATAATCAGGTTCGTGGTCACGGCATTCGGGAACACGAAGCGTGCATCCTCAGCAGGAATGCCCAACTCCAAGAAACGGTGATAGACCTGCTCGCTGGTATCGCGGAAGCGTTCAAACTCTTGGTGTGCCTCGGGATTCGCCTCGATAGAGGGGGGTGTGATATAGAGCGGTTCTTTGTACTTCACATAGCGCTGGCTCTGCTGGTCAAAGGCGACTCCGATACGGTGGCGTACCAGCTGATGGGAAAGCGCACGGCTCACCCCCGATATGGCAAATGTGAAACTGATATGCTCTATCGTGCTGTGATGTCCCGACTCGATCACATGCTCAATCAGTTTCATCACGCGTTCGGGAGGCACCTTATCGCTCAGGA
>FWWL01009440.1_pt1 | contig 11831 bp, 11 predicted proteins | sample 2228331 | NCBI WGS metagenome assembly FWWL01 (sample SAMEA103939775, study PRJEB20133) | metagenome | reverse complement strand
TCATCAAAGTCTTTTTTTGTAAGAGTAATAGTTTCTTCACCTGCTTCACTTTTTCTTTCTTCTGTCTTTTTCTCTTCTTCTCTTTCTTTTATAAGTTCTTCAAGAAATTGCCTTAAGGGAGTAAGTTGTGTTTCAATTTCTTTTCTGATAAGAGAAGTTATCGCTTCAGCTCCTAAACCACCAGCACCTATCCTCAATCCTCCACCAGCACGTCCTACCAATCCCCTGAGCATCTTCATTTTCTCCCTTTCAAGTTCTCTCTTTTTCTTCTCTTCTTCTTCCATTTTTTTTATTATTTTCTCTATATCAATATCAGCAAGTTCAGAAGGGGGTAAAGCAAGCAAAGCTTGGGGAGATGCAAATCTTGCAATAAGTTGCTTTAATTTCGTTTCACCAACTTCTTTTTTTCTTTCAAGTTCTTCAAGCTTTGCAATCCGCTCACGCCCAATCGGTTGTCCTTGTGTCAGCAAAATATTTCGTATTGTCATAAGCTCCCTAATTCCAGCTTTTCCCAAAAACTCTTCATCTACAGGAATATATCCTCTGAAGTTTCCCGCTTCATCCTCCCAGAATTTCTGCTCACCTATTACTTTTATTTTCCCTTCTTGCTCCGCTTTTTTCTGCCTCATCAAAAAAGCTAAAATTTCACTCCTCAAATTTCTTTTCATAAGTTCTTGCCCCAAAAGAAGCCCAAGTGAAGCTCCCAGCTGAAAAAAACCTTCTCCCCCGCCTCTTTCTATTCCTCCTTCAAAAAAAGCTGGTGGCATATATAAATGAGCTTCTGGCATATCAAAATAATATTAATAATAATTTACTTTGAAATATTTATTTGTAAAGGAAAAATAGAGGGAATATCCCTTTTCTTCTCCCCTTCAATGATTTCGGTAAGTTCTAAAACTGCAGATTGCCTTTCTATCTTCTCAAGTTCAAATTCTCCAAGAAAATGTAGAACTTCAGCATTAACAAATTTTGCTATTAAAAGTGGATAACGCAACCACATTTCCGTCCATTCAAGCTTGCGAGGAAAAGCATAGATTTTTATATCAAGAGCATAGTAATCAGGAACAGCATCAAAAAGAAGATGTCCAGTTCTTCCCTCATAATCTCCAAATCCCATTCCTTCTCTCTCTACAATAGTCCATCTGCGAGGAATACCTATTCTTTGTCCCCACATTCCTGATTTCCTTTCAGTCCAAAGTTCTCCTCCAGTCCCTAAAAGCTTCTTTGCTGGGACAAATTCCAAGGGAATACGTCCCGCTACATCCTCTTTGGTAAAACCCCGAAAAAAAGCCCAGTATTCTCCTTTTTTTATCTTCTCCCAAGTTTCTGGTTTCAAAGTTAAAAAGGAAATGTCTACTATTCTCTTTATATGCAAAAGAAAATCTGAGGGAAGAAAAATATTTTCAGCCCACAAAATTCTTGAACATATCTTTTCAAGTTCCCAGATGTGAAGGGGAAATGATACCCGAAAAACTTCAGGAACTTGAGCGGGAGAATTCTCTTCTACCAGAAGCAAATGCATACCCAAGAAAAACCAACGAAGTTCATAATCCTCTACTATTTTACGCCATGCTTGATAAATGAAAAGGTCAATATTTTCAATTACCTCAGGATTTCTCCTGTTTACATACTCTTTTATAAAGTCAACAAATTGTGAATATGACGAAAAAAATAAAGTGAATTGTTCTCTTTCTTTTATTTTCTGACCAAAACTTTCATGTTCAAATGAGTGATATGTTGTTATTATAGGAAACTGAAAACTTTCATGTTCAAATGAGTGATATGTTGTTAAAACAGGCATTCACAATTTATTATCCTCCTATCTCTAATTCATCATCCACCCACAACAACAAATCCTGCTGGTCTCCTTATATGTTCGGGAAGAGGTTGACCTGTAGAGGGATCTTGATATGAAGCATCATCAGAATAGAACCAAATCGGGCTCTCTCCCCTGTAAGTTATCACTCCTATTCTATTGAAACGCCCAAATGAAACTGGAACATCAGACCTTACAGTTTCAGGAACCGCTACTGCTTCCCTGAACCCATCACTTCCTATGAAAACAGCAATTGATTTGAAGTTCAAAGGAGTTGGAGCTTGAGTTCCGGGGGTTGGATAATTGTTTATGGCATTTAGAACCTCATCCAGAATACCTGTATCATCAACAATAAACTCAAATGAATAAACTGAACCTATTTCAGCTCCTCCTATCGCTGTGGGACGAGAAAAAGCAAAGAACTGTTGCAAGTTTGCATCAAGTAAAAGTTCTCTCTCAAAATGAGTATTGCAGATAACCGCAACTATCGTTCCTCTCATCCTCCTTCGTATAAGCTCAGCTCTAATATGAAGAAGATCTTCACCTTTCACTGTAGAAGCATTCGTTGTTGAAATATCAACATTGAAGTCTACCATGTTCACTGTGACGGGTGAAGCGGAAGGATGAATGAAGAACTGTTTTGAAGTCCCAGAAACACGATTTTGAGGAGAACCTACAGCTTTCCCTTTTATTACCTCAAGACCATTCACAGTTTTTACAAATGTAAAATCTGCCCACAAAAATGCCTCTTTCCATATTTGTCTGTCTATTGAATTTCTTGTGAAATCAGATAGATAAGTCCTCGCTATTTGCTCAATGTTAAAAGTTGAGAAGTGAACTAACCGCTCAGTTATGGGTATTGCCCCTCCATACTCAGAAACTCCAATTGAAAGCCTGTTAACCCCCAGTCTGAAGTGAGGAAGATCCTCAAATTCATCAGTTAGTTTTGCCCATTCCTCCGTATAAGCGTTTTTTAATCTTGTTATCAAAATGTGGTCTGATGCTCCTCTCGTAAAATCAGCTGTCGCACCCACATATCTTCTGGCAATCCAATTTGGAGCATTTATCCTCAAAACTTCTCTTGACAACTTTGGGTAGCCCAACAAAGCATTGTCCTGAGCTCCCCATCTCAAGAAAATATTTTTAAGTGCCAACGACCAATCCTCAGGCCCTACAAGCCAATTATCCCCTACAGCCATAAACTACACCTCCATTATTATATTAATACCAAAAATAAAAAAAAGTGTAAAAAATTAATATTTTTTCTTTCTTTTCTTCTTTTTCTCTTTCATTTTTTCCTCCATCTTTTTTCCCTCCTATTCCTTTTCTGTTAAATTCTTTGTCATTCCACCTCCACCTTTCCATTTTCCCTCATAATACTCAGTAGTCTCCCCCCTTATGTGTTCTATTATATTTCCTTCTCTTTTGATCGAGGGAAGATATTCTTTGATGAAAAAATCCCTATAATCATCCATTGTATAAAACTTCTCTTCTTCTGGTTCTTTCTTGATAAGAGGTATCCTTTGCACTTTTTTTGCTTCATTCTCAATTGAATTCCTGTAAAAATTCCAAGCTTCAATAATATATTCAGCATAGCCTCCTTGTAATTTCCCGCTTTGATAATCCTCAAGCATCCGTTTTTGAGCAATAGGTTCAAGAAGATGTAAATGTTCTGCCAAAAAGGGATACCTTGCCAAAACTTTCATTTTCTCCTCATATACATATTTTTGAAAATCAAATGTTCCTTCTCCCTTTACTTCTTTTTTCTCCTCTTTTCCTTCTATCTTTCCTTCATCTACCTTTTTCTTTTGCTGTTCTTTCTCCTGTTCTTCTTCTTTTTCCTTTCCCTCAAGTTCCTTCTTCTTTTCATTTATCAATCTTTGATATTCATTATAAAGTTTATCAAGTTCCATGTTTATTACCTCCTTCTATTTATTTTTTCCTATTTCATTTCCTCTCCTCTACCCACCCCCAGACCATAAACCCTACTTCAGATGCTTGAGCTGGATCAATTCTGGTTGCTTCCATTTTTAAAAAATTCAATGTTGCCCCATTCCCATCTGTTTTTGTAAAAACAACCGGATAATAGAACTTCTCAATATCAAAAAATGCATTAGGTTCTGTTCCCCATTTGTCTTCTAATGTAAAGTATGGGATATAATCCATCTGAGGCTCTAATTTCAGATAAAAAACTAAATTGACATTCCTTTTTGCAATTGCAAATCTGACAGGATAAATCAATAAATCTGTATTCTTCATCAAAAATTGCCCACCAAACTCATGCACCTCTGAATTATTTATGATCTGTATTGGGGCACCAGTTTGAAGATTGAAACCCCAGACTATTGGGATAATTTCTCTCTTCATCTTAAAATATTATAATAATATTTTTATTATGGAGTTGGTAATTTCAACAATTTCTCAGGGAGAAAGAAAATTACAAGCAATTGAAGAAAATCAGATAATACAAGATATTTTGAGGCTCTGGAGTGAAACCAAAGCAGAAAGAAGAGATAGAGAGGAAAAATGGTTCAAATATTTTGAAGCATATTACATGCGTGATATTATCCCTCCACCAAAATGGAATTGGATGTCCACTCTTACTCCTCCCAAGCCTTTTTACATCACTGAACAATTTGTAGGAATAATGAGAAAATCCCTTTTGCAATCAAAGGAGTTTTTTAAGATTTCTTCCCTTTCACCTAATTTCGCTCAGTTGGCTACGACCCTTCAACGCATAGTTGATTTCTATATACATTCATATAACTTCTTTGATGAATTTGAAAGAAGCTTGCGGTTTGGAGCAATAACGGGGGAAATAATATTGAAAATCTTCTGGAAATATGAGATCAAGAAAATTGCGGGAAGAGTTATCATGTATCAATATCCTTGCTTTCAAGCTATTAATCCCTTTGATATTATAGTAGACCCCATCCAAAATAGATATGCAATTGAAAGATATTATCTTCCTCTTGAAGACGCTCTCACCCTTCAAGAATACAACATTTGGGAGAAATTTCCTCTTGAACCTATTCCCTCCTCATCAGAAAAAGACCTTGAGGATTTAGTCCAAAAAAGCTATAGAGGATTAACAAGAAAAGAAGGTCTTGTAGAAGTAAAAGAATTTTGGGGGACTTTACCTTCAGTATCAAAAATTTATGAGAACCTTCACATTATACTTGTGAACGATAAATATGTAGCTAAAGCTGAAACCTTCAACTTTTTTGATAATGAAATTCCCTTCATCTTCACCTCTTTATTTGAACCCTCGCTTGGAAAATGGGGATATGGACTTTTTGATGTTATTTACGACCTTCTAAAATCTTATACTCATATAATAAGATATATTGAGAATTCAGCTATTGTTTCAATGGGGGATATAATTGAGATTGACCGAACACGTGTTGATACCGATGTTTTAAAAGAATTAAGGGACAAAGGTCTTGAACCCTTTATGCTCATAGCAAAAACAGGCCCTGACCCCATATTTGCTCGTGTCTCTCCTGCAAACTTCAATCCGAACATCTTGCCCGTTCTTCAGCTTCTTAACATGGAAATTCAGAATGCGACAGGAATGACCGAATTCCTAATGGGGCTTCCCACCTCAAAAGGAAGACCTACAGCAACAGAAATTTCACTGAAACTTCAGCAAAACCTCGCCATGCTTGATACCATCACAATGAAAATAGAAAAGAAAATAATATCAAAAATAATCAGAAAACTCATGCATCTTATCATACAATTTGAAAGTGATGAAAAGCTGAGGATGATACTCGGAGACCTTGCTTTCAGATATATAACTCAATTCAATAGAGAAGAGATAGCACAAATGATAGAAGAAAAGCTCGCTATCTCTGTCTCGGGAATATCAGAAGTTATACATAGACAAGAGAAACTCTCAAAAATCTTTGAATTCCTACAAATAATTGCAAATCTTCCCGCAACACAAGATATAAACTGGAACTACTTCATTGCAAAAATTTCGGAAATGATGGATCTCCTCCCTGAGGAAGTATTCTCTCCACCAACCGAACAAATCACAAGAATGAAAAGAGAAGCTTTATCTTCATTTATCGCTGTTTTTCTTTCCCTACCAGCTGATAGTCAAAAGAATGTTCTGGGACTATTGAAGCTTGGCATACCTCCTGAAGTTCTCATTGAAGCGGTAGGAAAATTTCCCAGATTATTTGAAGAAATAAAGAAAGGAGAGGGAGAACAAACATGAATGTGAAAATATTTTTTGGCCCTCCTCAACAGGTAGAAAGAGAATTAAAAAACTTCTTTATTCAAAATGGAATTAGTTGGACAAGAATAAGAACTATCCAATCTTTTCCCTTCGTTTTCCAAAATTCTCTTTTTGCTTATGTTTTGATTATTTGGGAGTAAAGGAATAGAAGAGAAAGAAAATTTGAAGAAAAATGGAGACAGGACAAATAATAATAAATAAATTTTGGGATGGAAGAGAGGGAATAATCCCTTGGTGTTGCTTTTATGACCCTGATAGGAACTACATTTATCCCCTCGTTTATTCCGAAATGAGATCTTTTGATGTTATATACCCTGCAGACAAATACAGAACAATTATACAAGTAGAAGATGTTTCAAGAAATCTTCTGTTTCTTGTAGCAGATAGGGATGGTTTTGGAACACTCTTTGATAAGAACGGTAATTTCTTTCCACAACAGGAAGTAAAAAGGTTCGTAATTCTCAGAAATCAAGCTATGACAAAACCCGCACTTGTTGTTCTTGCAAAAGTAAATAATACGATGAAAATTTTTCATAAAGAATTTGATGAAGATAGACCTTTTATAGGAAATGTATATGATCTCCCCTCTGCTCAACACACTTTCTATGATATTTCAAAGTATAAAAATTATCTCCTTATTCTTGAACTTGTTCCTGATTTACAAGCTAAACTTAAAACCTTACTTTGGTGGAGCAAATTGAATATAAATTACAATACGCAACTGAGTGGGCTTTGGGAAGAACCAAATCCTCTTACTTTCCCTGAATTTTTTATTATTCTCCCGCCCTCAAATTTTCACTTCATATGGGAAAATCACATGCTTACATCAGAAGGTTATTATCAAATCTATGAAACCGAAATTGGTGGTTATTTCTCTTTATTATATGAAAAAATCTTCAATTTATCAGTTCCTAACGAATTTGGGGGTGGTTCAGGATTAGATGATATAAGAATGGGATACCAAATTTTTCGTGATGGGTTCGCTGTTTCCATCAGGGGTAAAACTTTCCTTTTTCAAAAAGGAATAGAAGAACTCAATCAAACTTCTGTTGATACTCATATAGCTCCTCTCTCTCCTCTCCTTGTAAGAAGAGTGGGAATGAAACATACACTTTTTCCCTTCTTTGCTATTCCTGAGGACTGGAAAGTATTCATTACAGATAATTATGTCCTTTTGCTTTCTCATGAACAACCTATTAATTCTAATCAGAAAAAAAGAACAATATATATATTTGAGAAAGCAGAGAAAGCCCATGGAATAGTAGGGGAAGCTTATATTGTTCTCACAGCAGATCCCACAAAGATGAAGCATTTGAGGAAAATGGCACCTTTGAGATTTTACGAGCATTATATTATCACAGGAACTCCCAAGAAAATTGAAGAAATAGGAATGCGACGCCCCAATTTCCTTAACCTCAATCCTCAACTTCCAAATCACTTTCTCATTACAGAACATAATTATGAAGCAGAAGTAAAGTGGATCCAAACTCGTGATACTGGAAATGCTTTTTTGATAAACTTTGAAGTCTTTCAATCTATTCAATCCCTATTTGAATTTCAAATCTCATATGCACGATAGTTATTAAAATAACATATATGAAGATAAATATAAAAGGAGCAAAAGAGATTTTACTTGCAGACGGAGATGTATCTCTATACCCCAATTTTCCTCTGAAAATAAAAATAAAAGGAATAAGAGGAGAACCAATTTTTGAAGAATTACCCTTTGACCTTCTTACCATCATCTTTGAAAGCTATAGAACAATATTTGAACCCTTCTTTGAACTTGATGACCCAGTTATGTTTGACCCTGACAATTCCCCTGCAGAAAAAATCCTTCATCCAACAAAAGATAAATTATATACTCCACCTATTACATTCTCTTCCTTTGACCATAAAAATTTTAAATTTGATAATTATCCACCTCCATCTCCAAATCCTCCTTTCTATCAAGGAGCTACAGTTTTTATGAAAATTATTCCTTTTAATGCTTATAACGATAGAAATATAAATGGAGCATGGGGGAAAATTTATCTCTATACAGATTTAAACCAACCGCATCCAGATGCCGAATTCTTAATTACTGAAGTTGTCCCTCATTCACAATATTTCAATGTTATCCAAGTTATTAATAATCCTCTTCCCCCTGTTTTTCCCTCTCATTTACTTGTTAATGAAACAAGATACATAAAAGTTTCCCTTTATGACCCCAATCAACGAACTACAAAAGAAAAAATTTATCAAATACAAGTATATTATAAAGCAGAAGCACAACCACCCGAACAGTATGTTCACCAACTTTTTAATTTCCTAATAAGTTCTTCTCCTACTTCCTTACAATACTGGACTGATAACATGAAAATTTTTATCAGGCGTTTAGATGATAATTTCTCTTATGACCCCCAAATATCAGATGCAAATTATCTTTCCTTTTCCAAATATTTGCATACTTTAAATAATAATTATAACCCAAATACAGGAATTTATACAACCACATATGAAATTACTTTTATATTCTATGTCATGGGACAGTTTTTTGAAACAAAAACTACTGTCAATGTTCTACATCATGATAGAATACTTATGAGGTCAAATCCTGACCTACTTTACTTTACATTAAGAAATGCTGGGCTGACTATCACTCATACATTTCAGCCAGAAGAAACTTACCCAAAATGGTGGAATAATGATAATAATCTTGTCTTCCAATTCCAAGTTCCACAAATAAATGATAGAGTAGAAAATGATGAAGAAAATATTCCACCACAACCAGCAACTTATAATCCTACTTTTACTTTTTCCGATCCAAATAATCCAAATATTACTTATGCTTCCCTTTCCAAAACTTATCAATATCAAAAACAATTTAAAAAATATGCAATATATCAAATTTATTATCAAGAAAATAATCAAAATTTTCCTGTTAAGTTTGAATTTTCAAGAAATCTTGATATGTACTTTTATCCTCTCCCACCTTTCAGTCACCAACCTTATTCTCCTTCTCCTCCTGTAATTCCCTTTTATGTAAAGGTAAGCGGTTCAAGTTTAAATTCTTGGAAATTTGGTTTTTTAGATTATGATGGATTGATGAATATCATTGATCATCCACCTCCATTACCTGATTATTATTATATCCCTTTCTTTTACCCAATTAATGCTCAAGGAAACCAAATGGATATAACTCCTATAGGTTTTGAAGAAGAACCTTATCGTGATTTTCAAGTCTCTTCACCTTTTTCCGATTACCCAGCTATTATTTATAAAATTAGACCCTTAGGTTTTGCTATCACAATATATTATTCGGGATCTTTCGTGAGATTTCTCATCCCTTATAATCTTTTCACCAACTTTAATTACTTTCACTCTGCCATTATAACTAATTTCAGTATAAAAAATATTTTCATAAAAGCTACCCTCACTTTTAAAGGTTTACTTATACAATTTAAATTAGGAAACTTGCAGATTGTTCTAATAAATCTTTCTTCTTCTTTAGAACCTGGAAGAAGTGAAACAACTTCCCTTTTTGGATTTCTTCCTTCTGTTGAGGATGACCTCTTTCTCTTTCAAAATTCAGGATTACATGATGATAGAAGAAATAAAACTTTATTTCCGATAGAGGTTGCTCAAGGAAAAATAAAATATAGGGAAGTAGATTATCATATAGTTGTGCCAATTTATAGAATTTTTGATGAAAATGATTATCAGCTCGTTTCTATTACTAAACAAAATGATAATTATCCCCTTTATCCAATGGGAAGAAGTTATAAAAGATATGGAGAAATATTTGCAATATGGAGAAGAGTTTTTGATACCCCCGAAGAAATTTTTGTAGCTTTTGATGAAGCTTATTTCTCCTCCCATCAATCCCACGCTGAAATCGCTTTTGCATATTCAAATAATTTGTTTTGGTATCTTATAGAAAAAACAGGAAAACTTTTTATAATTCCTAAACCTAAACGAAATAGTAGTTATACTTCTCATGCTTATCCTCTTACTGCACATGGAGAAGGAAAACTAATAAGTTTTTTATCTGAAAGCCTTCCTTCTGCTCCTGATAAACATTTCGATCTTAGCTTATTTGAACCTGTTTTTCTTTATACATACAATAAAGAAACAGGTTATCTCCCAACTATTTATGAAGGGCCTTAATAATATTTTAAAGAAGAAATGATAAAACTTGAAGATTATATAAATTATGACCCACAATTTCATTCTTTTCCATTATACTCAGTAGTTCCAATCCAACTAAATTCTTATCTTTCACTTTCCTTCAATACATCCGCCCCATGGCCCCTTGACCCCTTTGATGCTTCCCGCTCAATGAATGAAAATGATGTATTCTCTACAGATGAATACTTACTTATATTCCTAAATCAAGAGAATGTTTTCACAATCAATCCATCAGAGAAAAAAAATTATTATATCTATCTTGCAGGTGCACATCCAAATCAACAAGCCCTCATACGCATAGGTCTTTTTGCTCCTCTTGATGTCTTCTCAGAAACACAAGGAATAAAACACCTCAAAAGCTTCTCAACAACTTTTTCAAATTTCATGGCTTTTAATCCTGCTATCTTCGCTGAAATAAATTTTGATACTGAAAATCCCAATAATTCAAAAATATCTTTCATGTTCAAAAGAGATAATCCAGATATTCACACATTCCATTCTTTCCCTATTGAATTACTCAATTTCTATTTCTTTTCAATAAGAATAATAAAAAGAACATGGAATAATCTCCCTATCCTCCACTTTTACATGCTTATCTTCAATGAAAATCTTGAATTAGTGAAAAAGGAAAATGCATTTATCCTCGCTGACTTCCCAAATTCCTCTTATCCTAATGCCCTCCCCCCAGTCTCCCCCTTCTTTTCATTCAAAAATTTCTACGTAAAAACATTCTATTTCACAATTTAAATCTTTATTCCTTATACTATAATCTCCCCTCTATCTATAGCTTTATCAATCTTATTGATAAAATTCATTATATCATCATAAGACTTTATTCCTGTCTGCAATGAAATCTCACTTACTAATTCATAAGGCCATTTTCCCTTACCATTCAATCCTACTTCATATATGATATAAAACATCTGCTCAATCCCCAATTTTGAATGAGCAAATATAGTTCCAGATAAATCATTGAAATATCTCCTGCAAGCTTTACATTGATACCTCTGAGCCCCTTTAATAGTTTTACCTCTCCTGACTATTCTTTTCTCTTCTCCACATATACATCTTACTTTTCCCTTTCCCCATTTTAATTCCCTGATATAAGCTAAACATTCATCCCGAGAAGGAAAAAATAACTTCTTCAAATCCCATAAATTTTCATTCCTACCCTTCTCTTCTTCTCACCACTTCTTCCTTTTCCTTAATTCCTCAAGAAAAAAAACTTCGGGACGTTCCTCCATTTCTTCCTGCTCTTCTTTCTTTACTTCTCCCGCTATCTCTATCTTTTCTTCTCTCTTCTCTTCTTCTTCCTCCTCTATTTCCTCTCCTTCTTCCTCTTCTTCTTCTTCATTTTCTTTTTCTTCCCCCTCTTCTTCTCCTTCTCTCTTCATCTCCCTTTTCTCCCACGTTATATAACTCCCCCCAACCCCAAATCTCACAAACATATAAAACACAAAACTAAAAAAAGCTAAAAAAATCAAAAGACTTAAAATGAAAAAAAACTTTATGATTACCTCAAACATATCAATCAACAAATTTCTCAAGAAAAAATCTTATCCTGTCTCTCATATGCTCATCAAAAATCCTGTATTGCTT
>FWWL01009438.1_pt1 | contig 11831 bp, 10 predicted proteins | sample 2228331 | NCBI WGS metagenome assembly FWWL01 (sample SAMEA103939775, study PRJEB20133) | metagenome | reverse complement strand
AGACTCAGCAAAAAGTGTCTCCGGGAGATGGCAGCAATCGGTCTCTTCGGCCTTACTATCCCTGAGGAGTACGGTGGCAGGGGGCTCACACTCCAGGAATACCTCCGGGTGGTCGCTGAAATGGCAAAGCGTGATCTCGCTATCGCCCTCGTCTCGCTCGCCCATCTCTCCATTGGAGTGAAGGGAATACTCCTCTTTGGAACGGGAGAGCAGAGAGAACGCTACCTCCCTAAGGCTGCATCGGGAGAGTGTATCTTCTCCTACGCACTGACCGAACCAAAACACGGCTCTGATGCCCGTCACATCGAAACCCATGCGACCCTCTCGGAAGACGGGGGAGCCTACATACTAAACGGCCAGAAGACCTACATCACCAACGCTCACTACGCAGGTGCGCTCACGGTTTTTGCCCAAACTGATCCTGCCAACCCTGGTTCTATGGGCGCATTCATCGTAGAAACCACCTGGGAGGGGGTAACGATCCAGAAAGATATGCCCAAGATGGGGCTCAAGGCGAGCTCTACCGCCTCCATTACCTTCAGTAACGTGCGCGTTCCTAAAGAAAATCTCATCGGGAAGCTTGGGGATGGGTACAAGATAGCCCTCGCTATCCTAAGTTATGGACGACTTGGCTTAGGGGCGGCCTCCTTCGGTCTCATGGAACAGTCACTTCGAGATATGGAGAGACGTGCCCAGGCGAGGATCCAGTTCGGCAAACCCATTGGAGCCTTCGAGCTCGTACAAGAGATGCTGGTTAAGGCTCATGTCTACGGGGAGATGACACGGGCGATGACGTGGTTTACCGCTTCCATTCTCGAGCGAGACAAGAGTGCCTCCGTCGCCGTCGAAACCTCTCACTGCAAACTCTTCGGCACAACACGAGCGTGGGATGTCCTCTACCACGCGCTCCAGCTCCACGGAGGAGCCGGTTACCTCACCACGTTGCCTTTCGAGAAGCGGATGCGCGACTTTCGCGTTGCCACCATCTTCGAGGGAACGACGGAGATCCACTCCATCTACCCTCCACTGTGGATCCTAAGACGGTGGACGAAGGAACTCGATGGGCTCTCCCTTAGGAAACGCATCACACATCTCGGAAAGCTCCTTCTCCCTCCCAAACCGTGGCCTTCATGGGGAAAGGAAGAGGCGCTGCAACGTGCACAGAAACTCTGTGAGCGCATGGCGGCATCCATACGGAAACTCCTCGTTTTCGGGCTCTTACGGCACGGGACGCACATTGCCGAACGAGAGTTCTTCCTTCGCCGCATCACCACGTTAAGCCTTTTTCTCTACGGCCTTATCTCTCTCGCCGCCTCGATACGTTACCGCCAAAAGACACACACGCTGAAAAACGCTCACCTTCGCACCCTTGAGTATCTCACGGAAGAGGCTCGCCTCATCTACACCACCTCCTCTTCCCTCTCCACTCCTCCACTCGAGATCGCCCATAGGAAACTCGCCGCGACACTACACCACCCTCGTCCATCACAAGGCGATGCGTAGGGAGAGAGGAGGCCTACACAGGGGTGAGAGCCCGGCTTGACAATGGTTCCCGTCGTGCTAAGAAGCCCTTACGCGGATGCAGGATGATGGTGGTGGAATCTATCTGACAGAAGGAGGTCATGGGAATGAGAGACTGGGTCTTTCTCTTCCCCGGGCAAGGTTCTCAGTACGTAGGTATGGGTCGAAGTTTCTATGAGTCCTACGTAGAGGTTGAGAAGCTCTTCGCTGAGGCGAGCGAGATCCTGGGAAGGGATATGGCAAGACTCTGCTTCGAGGGCCCGGAAGAAGAACTTACCCTTACCAAGAACGTCCAACCGGCTATCACGCTGGTGAATATCGCATCGCTTCGAGTATTGGAGTTGCACGGCATCCGACCCTCCGCCGTGGCAGGTCACAGTCTCGGAGAGTACAGCGCGCTCTACGCTGCGGGGGTTCTCGACATGGAGAGCACCCTCACACTCGTGCAGCATCGGGGAGCACTCATGCACGGGGCCGCCGAGAAGGCTAGAGGTGGCATGATCGCCGTCATGCTCGCCACCGATGAACAGATCGCACACCTCTGTGAGGCCTGTGGTGTAGAGGTAGCGAACATCAACTCCCCGGAACAGACGATCCTTACCGGGACGGAAGAGCAGATCGCGATGGCCATGGAGGAGAGTCGTAGGATCGGCATACGTCGTTGTGTACCTCTCAACGTGAGCGGCCCTTGGCACAGCCGTTGGATGCGTCCCGCCGCCGAGGAGTTCGGCAAGGTACTCGATACCTGCTCACTAGGACGTCCTCTCATCCCCGTTATCATGAATGTAGACGGGCGAGAGCTCGCCGCTGACGACAACACGAGAGAAAAACTCCGTCAACAACTCTCCTCCCCTGTGCTCTGGCGACAATCTATGGAACATCTCATCGCGTGCGGCTATCGAAACTTCGTGGAGGTAGGGCCGAAACAGGTGTTGAGTGGTCTCATGAGGAGGATCAACAAAGCAGTGTACATTACGAATGTTGAGGATTCAGCAACGCTCGCGCTGTTCCTCAAGGCCCGTCACAACAACGTTGCTGAGTCGTAAGGAGACAACACCATGAGGTACTCTTCGCTCGTTCGTTTTTTATTGGCAGTACTTATAAGCTGCTTCCTCGCTGCATCGTCTTCTCTCGCCCAAATCTCTCCTCTCCCGTCACCTACCCAGGTCATTCGCACGATGGTAGACGAGGTGATGAGCGTACTCCGAAACTGTCAGAACGGAACTTTTTCTGTGCGAGATCACCGCACGGAACTCTTCGATATTGCGTCACGTTACGTAGATTTGGACGAGATTGCTCCCCGTGTGATAGGTCCTACATGGCGTGACCAGTCGAAGGAACAGCAGGAGGAGTTCAAGAGGCTCTTTCGAGAGTTGGTCTTTGAAAGCTACGTAGATCGGCTCGACAGTTACAAATGTAAGGAAGAGAAGGTATCGTACGAGGGGGAGACCACAGCCGGCTCAACGGTGACAGTCAAAACACGGGTGAGTGCGTACCATACCTCTGATGTTATCATCGAGTACCGGCTCAAACGCAAATCTCAAGGATGGAAGATCTACGACGTAGTGGTGGAGGGCATCAGTATCGTTCAGAACTACCGGAGTCAGTTCTCCGATATCCTCCGCAAGCAGTCCTTCGCAGATCTCCTCACACTACTCCACCAAAAGGTACAGTCGAGGAACTGAGCAGACATGAGGGTACCCAAGAGAAGGTTTGATGAGACAACGATGCGAGAGGGGCATCGCCGGCGTCTGAGAGAGCGATTCCTCTCGAGCGGGCTTGAGGCATTCCAAGACTACGAGGTGCTCGAGCTTCTCCTCACCTATGCCATACCGAGAAAAGACGTAAAAGCGCTCCTTGTTCACTTCAGCTCTCTCTCGGCAGTCCTCGACGCCCCCCGAGAGGATCTCCAAGCTGTGCACGGCGTAGGAGAACAGGCCGCCGCACTCATCACCCTCATCCCTCAACTCTTCGAACGTTACGCACAGGACAAACAACGGGAGCGGAAGACGATCTCCCATGCTCGTGAGGCGTGGGAGTTTATCAGACCTAGGATAGATAAAACCTTCGAGAGTATGTGGATGATCGCCATGAACGCTCAAAACCGCGTCCTTGCCTGTGAGATGATTCAAAAGGGCAGCGTGAACAGAACAACGGTCATCCCAAGACTCGTGGCGGAGGCAGCGCTCAAACACCGCGCAACAGGGGTCATCCTCGCCCATAACCATCCGGGGGGTACCCCCTATCCTTCCCATGCCGACCACCACATCACCTCCCTTCTCAAAAAAACCCTGGAAGCATTGGACATCACCTTTCTCGATCACCTGATCGTTACTTCGTCATCGTACTTTTCGTTCGCAGAGGAAGGAGTGATCTCATAGATGGACACCCCTTACGCTATCGCTCTCGATAAGGTAACACTCACCAGACAGGGAAAGGATATTCTTCGCGATATAACCTGGTCAGTCACCGCTGGCAACCACTGGGTTGTGCTAGGTCCAAATGGCTCCGGAAAGACCACGCTTCTGAAGCTTCTCGGTGGTTACCTGTGGCCAACGAGGGGGGTAGTCTCTATCCTCGGACAAACCTTCGGGAGCGTAGACCTCCGGCAACTTCGCAGGCACATTGGATGGGTAGGTTCTTTCCTCCAAGAGCACATCGCATCCGACCAGCGGCCACGGGAGATCATCCTAAGTGGACGGCTCGGCTCGCTGTGGCTCTACGAGCAACCCACCACGGAAGACCAGGAGCGAGCCGAAGCGGTCGCCCACCTCGTAGGATGCGCCTCTCTCCTCGATACTCCCTACGGTCTCCTCTCCCAAGGAGAGAAGCAGCGGGTCCTCCTCGCGCGAGCACTCGTCCACACCCCGTCACTGCTCTTCCTCGATGAACCTTGCGCCGGACTCGATATACGGGCTCGGGAACACTTCCTCCACATCCTCTCCCGACTCCCCTCTCACCTTCCCCACCCCGTCACCATTGTGCTCGTCACCCACCACCTTGAGGAAATCTCACCCCTCTTCTCCTCTGTCCTCCTCCTCAAGGAAGGTCGTATGCTCGCTCAAGGGGGCATAAGAGAGATACTCCGGGATGCGACTCTCTCCGCGCTCTTCGACCTTTCCGTCACCATTGTTCCCTCCAACGGCCGCTACTGGGCACACTTTCCCACCTTACCACTTACCCCCTCTACGTACAGAAGGAGTCCGAGAGATGAAACGATCGCCAACGACACTTGAGGGTGTCGTTCTCATTGAGCCGACGGTCTTCCACGACGAACGGGGCTTTTTCTTCGAAAGCTACAACGAGAAAACCTTCGGTGAGCTCGGCATCTCCGACCGATTCGTGCAAGATAACCACTCGCGCTCTCGCCGTGGGGTGCTCCGGGGTCTTCACTACCAGATCTGCAAACCTCAGGCGAAGCTCGTGCGGGTAGTTGTGGGTGAAATCTTCGACGTCGCGGTGGACATTCGAACGTCCTCCCCGACGTTCGGCCGGTGGTTCGGAATACGACTGTCGGCGGACAACAAGAAACAGCTCTACATCCCCGTAGGATTCGCCCACGGCTTTCTCACGCTCTCGACGTGGGCCGAGGTGTTGTACAAAACGACCAACTTCTACGCCCCTCAGTGCGACAGGGTCATTCGGTGGGACGATCCAACTATCGCTATTGACTGGCCTCTTCACGGCATCTCCCCCCTCCTCTCCCCGAAAGATGCGCAGGGGGCATTATTGAAGGAGGCGGAGGTTTTCGCGTAGTGATGCCCACCGTTAAAGGAGACCGGAGCGATGGAACAACGGGTTATTATCACGGGAGGACTGGGACAACTGGGGTGGGAACTCCAACGGACAAACCCTCCTCGATGGAAGAGTTGGATCACCGATCTCGAGGAGCTGGACATTACAGATCGGGCCTCGGTAGCGCAAGCCTTCCGAGATTTCCGACCTCACCTCGTGATTAACGCTGCGGCGTATAAGGCGGAAGAGGAGGAGGAGGCAGCCTTCCTCGTAAACCAGGATGGAATCTCACACATCGCCGAAACTGCCCGTCTTCACGGTACCTCTGTCATCCATATCTCCACAGACTTCGTCTTCGATGGTGCCTCGGGAATTCCCTACCGCCCAACAGACACTCCCAATCCTTTAAGTGTGTACGGAAAAAGTAAACGAGCCGGAGAAGAAGCGCTCTTTCGCCTCCATCCGCAGGGAGCGATAGTCGTTCGCACCGCATGGCTCTACTCCTCCCATGGTCATAACTTCGTGAAAACTATGCTCACCCTCTTCGACCAACGCCGTCCTCCGCACCATCATGCCACACCCATCCGTGTGGTGAACGATCAGATTGGAACGCCTACATGGGCCTTTCACCTCGCCCAGTTCCTTTGGTTTCTCGCCGATCGCCGGGAGATGATCGCATCGCCATGTTGCTATCACTTTACCAACGAAGGAGTTGCCAGTTGGTATGATGTTGCGGTAGCTGTCGAGGAAGAGACGCGATCGTGGCGCGGATACCAGACAGAGATTGTCCCCATCCCCTCCACGGCGTACCCTACGAAAGCCAAGCGACCACCCTTCAGTGTGCTCAACAAGGAAGAGACGTGGAGGCTCTGGGGAAGGGCTTCGACGCACTGGCGAGAAGCGTTGCGTATGATGCTCACCGAGTTAGCACCTGGAGGAGTGACACCGCGCATGGAATAGATGGTGCCGTCGGTGCAGGAGGGCGAAGAAGCGTTATGACCCAAGGCGTGCGAGAGATGATCACCGTCGTGGCAATGTTCGGGTTCTCGTGGGGTCTTGTATTCCTCATTACCCCACTGGTCGTACGTCTAGCCCACACCTTAGCGCTCTTCGACATTCCCTCAGAGCGGAAGATCCACCGTGAACCAACGCCCCGGCTTGGAGGAATCGCTCTCTTCTCAGCGTTCTTCCTCCCCTTTTTGGGCTTCTACGTCCGCTTCTGCTCGTCTCTCCACCTCTCTCTCGACCACATCTTGTTGAAACCGGAGTGGCTCGGCATCGTCATCGGAGGGGTGATCATCTTCTCCGTTGGTATTCTCGACGACATTCGGGGTGTATCTCCCTCATTTAAATTCCTCGCCCAGTGTACGAGCGCTATCGCCGCGTTCTCGGGCGGACTCACTGTTGGAGACCTCTCTCTTCCCTTCGGCAATGTCCTCTCCCTCCCTTTTTCACTCTCGCTCACACTCACCCTCCTCTGGTTCGTGCTCATTATAAACGGGTTCAACCTCATTGACGGTATGGACGGTCTCGCCGCGGGAACCGCCTTTATCGCTGCGTTTTTCCTCCTCATCATCTGCTTCCAATACGAACGCTACTACATGGCACTCCCCACCGTCATGGTTGCAGGTGCAACGCTTGGATTTCTCCACTACAACCTCAATCCTGCGCGGATCTTCATGGGGGATTCAGGGAGCTACTTCCTCGGCTATACTCTCGCCGCTATCGCGTTGAAGGTATCCCGTGATGAGCGAGGTACCACCAACCTCCTCGTCCCCGCTCTGATTCTCCTGCTCCCCATCACGGACGCGCTCATGGCGGCTATACGCCGTGGATTACGGGGAATGCACATCTTCAGGGCAGACAAGGAACATATCCATCACTGTGTACTTCGACAGGGATTCTCACAGAAGCACACCGTGTTTTGCCTCTACGCCGTGACCTTCGTTGCAGGTACCGTCGCTACGGTGGTGAGTTGCACACCACCTCTCATCGCGGCGGTACTCGTCATCCTCACCCTCTCCACCTTCCTCTTCCTCGCGCACACCGTCGGCTACCTCGCCTGTGTGACAGAGACACCTCCAATACGGTCGTTCACGGGCCTCCTCCGCTACGCCGGTCTCCTCTCCTCGCTCGAGATCCGTTGTTGGGCACTCAAGCGAGCAACCACCACGTTGGAACTTCGCCACACTCTCTCACAGCTCTTCTCGTACATGGAGCTCGACTACGCCCAGCTCACTATCTTCTCTCCGCCTCTGACCATCTCAACACCTCGCGGGGAGAGGAGTCCTGATAATCAGCGCTCTTCTCTCAGACACAGCGCTCTCCCTCTCCACATCTCCCTTCCCCTCGCAGAAGAACGCCACCAGCACGGGTACCTCATCGTAGAGAAGGCGGTAGGGGAAGGCACTCTCCCGGTGAAGATACTCCTCCTCTACCTTGAGCGCATCACACGTCTCACCCTCGCCTGTGTGAAAAAGCAGTCTCGTTTCGCCGAATCTCGCGAGACTATACACCCCAGAAAGCAAACCTATACGCTTATCGCCCGCATGCCCTACCCTGGCGGATGAAACCATTAAGGAACGCCACCACACGTTCCGTCGGGGAGTCCTGCGGGATCAGAGGGTCGTCGGTGGTCATCCTTGGCGACTTACGTTGCCTCAGATGTGTTCTCAGGAACAGCGCGAGATCGCTGCATCCCGAGATCTGTCGGCACCTCCCTGATGACACCAACATGTCGGCAAGATCACGGAAGTTCGCAATATAAGGCCCCCAACAGACGGGGATACCATACACCGCAGGCTCGAGTACGTTGTGACCGCCAAACGGGATGAGACTCCCTCCCACAAAGGCGGCTCCGGCGAGACCGTAGAAGTTCATGAGCTCTCCGTAGGTATCGAGCAGGTATACCCCGCCCGGTGTGGGCCCATCCTTCGAAGATCGTCTGGAGACCGTCATCCCGGCACGTCGGATCTTCTCCTCAAAGAGGTGAGAGTCTTCATGGACTCTTCGAGGTGCGAGGATCAGGAGTGCCTCCGGCAGCTCACGAACAAGGCTCCGGTGCGCCTCGAGCACCATGTCTTCCTCACCGCGGTGGACGCTGCCGGCAACCCACGTGGGCACAGAGGGCGAGAGCCCGAGCTCGTCCCAGAGCGCAACACGCGCCGTCCAAGGGGACAGCTTCTCACGGACGGCATCCCACTTCATATTCCCTACGCACATCCTTCTATCGGTGGGAACCAAGGGAGCGTAGAGAGACTCCAGCTCGAGCGATGCAGGGAAGACCGCATCGAACGGTGCGAAGAGGTTCCACCCAAGACGTGCGAGGAGCGTGTAGCAGCGATGTGCCCGAGAGGACATCCGCGCGTTCACGAGAACACAGGGTGTTCCATGGGCTCTCAGATGGTAGAGAAGGTTAGGCCAGAGATCTCCCTCGACGAGGACAAACAACCTCGGCTTAAGTGCCAACACGTATGATCGCATGATCCACGGCGTATCGAGAGGCAACACGAAGAGAGCATCTACGGGGAGATCTTTCCCACGAAGCAGGGTATAGGCCGACTCCGTTGCAACGGAGAAGATGAGAGGGCATCGCAGGTTGTTGCAGATAGGACGTAAGAGGCCTACCATAGGGATGGCAGAGAGTGCTTCTCCAACGGAGAGTGCGTGAATCCATACCCCTGCCTCAGGAGGAAGATTCGCGAAGGGCAAGCACTTCCCCAAACGGGCCGCAACGTAGCCCGCACCACACACCACCCTACGCCTCATCCCGATGAACCTCTCAACCCATGGCCATAGGAGATACCACAGCAGGTTGTAGAGGCACAACCACAGGAGAGCCGGCCATCGCACCCATGCCTTTTCTCTCTTAGCCCCCCCGACTACTCCTCTTCGCTCCATCACACCACACCCCGCCGCTGCTCCTCCTCTCGCGCGACCTGACCGTGTTGAAGTTTGTAGAGCCTGTGGTACATCCCCTTACGCGCGAGCAGGACTTCGTGGGAACCTTCCTCGACAATGCGCCCTCCCGACATGACGAAGATACGCGTTGCGCGACGAACGGTAGAGAGCCGATGCGCGACGATGAAGGTGGTACGACCTGCCATGAGGTTCTCCAATGCCTTCTGGACTTCCTGCTCAGACTCGCTATCAAGCGATGATGTCGCTTCGTCCATAATGAGGATAGGAGCGTCTTTGAGGATTGCCCTCGCGATACAGATGCGCTGCTGCTGACCTCCCGAAAGGAGCACACCGTGTTCGCCCACTACGGTTTGGAACCCATCGGGGAGCTGCCGGATGAACTCATCGGCATAGGCCAGGTGAGCGGCATGGACTACCTCGGCTTCCGTCGCACCGTCTTTCCCGTAGGCGATGTTGTTCCACACCGTATCGTTGAAAAGAAAGTTCTGCTGGGTCACTATGGCGATCTGCCGTCGCAGGGATGAGAGGCTGATCTCTCTGATACTCACGCCATCTATGAGGATTGATCCTTCGGTCACCTCATAGAATCGAGGAATCAGGCTCACCAAGGTGGACTTTCCACTCCCACTAGGACCGACAAGGGCGATCACCTCCCCCGGCATGATGTGACAGTTGATATGCCGCAATGCGGGGGTTTCCCCGTCGTAACTGAAGCTCACATCGCGAAAGAGCACCTCCCCTCTAAGACGCCGAGGATACGTGGCGCGAGAATCACGCACTACCGGGTTCGGCTCCTCAAGAATACGGTACACCCGCTCGAGAGATGCCATGCCCTTTTGAATGTAGGTATTCATACGGCTTAGTCCCTTAATGGGACGGTAGAGCATAATAATGGCTCCGAGAAAGGAAAAAAAGCCACCAGGGGTCGCCTTACCCAGTATCACTTGATACCCCCCGTAACCCATAATAGCGGCGATCCCTATCGCCCCGATAAACTCCATGAGTGGGGAGGCGAGAGCATCTATCCACGCGAACCGTGTTGCGTACCGATAGAACTCCCCGTTTTGCATCGCAAACTTCTCAGCTTCGTACTCCTCACGACAGAACGCCTTTACCACACGCATCCCACGAAAGGTTTCGTGTAGGATGGAGGCAAGCTTCGCCATACTGTGCTGGCTCTTATGGGCAAGCCTTCTGAGAAGTCTCCCGAAGACGAAGAGGGGGTAGAAAGCGATCGGGAGCACCACGAGGGCGATGAGTGCGAGGCGCCAGTTCTGGTAGAAGATTACCACCGTTAACCCAACAACGGTAAAGACATCTCGCACGAGACTGGTCACCGCCCGGCTGACTGCCTCTTGTATCTCCTGAACATCATTAGTGATACGGCTTATGAGTTCCCCCCCCGCCTGCTTGTCGAAAAACGAGAGTGGCAGGAGTGTAAGGTGCCGAAAGAGCGCCGAGCGCAAATCGGCAACGACCGAGAGACCTACCACCTGAAGGAAGTAGTCGCTTCCCCACTGGCACAACCCTTTGAGGAAGAAGACAGCCAAAATGCCGAAGGGGATGAGCGTGAGCCGTGCCATGTCGCGGTGGAAGAAGATGTCGTCCATTACCGGTTTTATGAGGTAGGCGATGAGGGCGGTGAAGGCCGCAAAGCCGACCATAGAGAGCGCTGCGAGACCGAGCGTCTTCAGGTAGGGTCTAAGAAGCCGGAACAGCCTCAGCAGAGGCTCACGATTCTCCGCGTATATCCTAGATATTGCTCCCATTGTGGTGCCCATCTTCCGCTCCGATCCTACCCCTCACGTTCCGATCTCTCCCGTTGCGCTATAGTGGCGACAGCGAGATCATAGCCCTCACGGGTGAGTACCACCCCCAAGGTTTTCCCCTGGGGCACCACGACGAGCAGTGACCGCTCTGCGAGGCGCCTCGCAACAGCACTCAATGTACCCATCGAGACGTTGAACCTCCCTGTCCCCATGTCCTGCTCGAGACGGGCGAGAGAGATAGTTGCCGGAACGTACGGAACATAGAAAAATTCCGCAACCAACTCGTTGACAAAGAGATCGGCAAACACAGGAGCCCTCGCCCGCACAATACGGCATCCCTGAAGGCTCAACCGATCTAACGCAATGTCCCCATCAGGATCGTGCAGCGAGACGACGACACCTTTAGGAAAGATGAGGGAGAAGGTGTCTGTTCCTCTCTCCTGAGCCCGTTGTGCTCCCTCTCGGTAGGGATACTCTCCCAGAAGCACGTACAAGCCTCCCTCATAGAGGATAAACGTCCACCCCTCGGCGAAGAGCGGATGGGGGACACCGCGCAGGTGCTCTGTTGCGGCACGGAGGGTGTTCCGCGAGAAACGTTTATCTTCTATCACCCCAAGAAGCCGGTACACAGGCAGCGGTTTCTTCCCTACCGCTCGACGATGGTAGGCACTCACCAGGAGATGACACTCGAGCTCAGAGAGATCCTCCACCATGGACTATGTCCCTCCCGTCGTCCCTATCACCGTCTCTGCGCTCTCAAGGGCCTTCTTGAGTTCTCCCAGCAGCGCAGGTGAGAGGGTAACACCTTTCTTCGAAGGTCTGAAGTCGCCGTCATCGGTTTTATAGTAGATACGAATGTCAAGGTACTCCTTCCCTTTAAACGTG
>FWWL01006466.1_pt1 | contig 11831 bp, 7 predicted proteins | sample 2228331 | NCBI WGS metagenome assembly FWWL01 (sample SAMEA103939775, study PRJEB20133) | metagenome | reverse complement strand
TGCAGAGGTTGTTAACATTCCTCCCCCTGTAATAATTTCTAACCAAGGACCTACCCAAGGTAAACCAACAAACCAAGTAAGAGTTCCTGCACTAAAGAGTATCATTGACAAAATCCTCTTACCAGCTATGCCTCTCAAATCCGGGGAATTTATCAAAAAACTTGCGGTCTCTTTGATTTCCTTTTTTAACCATTCTGGATTTACAGATAAATACGGTTCCAATTTTGTCTCTACTCGTCTATATAATTTTTCTCGGTTATCACTTAACTCATGAAGTTTTTTGGCTATTACCTTATCTACTACTTCATTGCCCGTGATAAACTTATTCTCAAGGATGTAATCCAGAATTTTCTCACAACATTTTTCTATCATTCTATTATGCGTTTCTTGAATCTTTATTTCATCAATCTCCACATTAACCTTTGATTGAAAAATTGAAGTGGTATAAACAATGTAATATTTTATTTTGCCTAATTGGTTTTTAATCTCCTCTTTTAATAATTTATCTAATTCAACCCCTCCAAAAGGTATAAACTCTTTATCTATAATTACCTCCCTTAGCTGATACTCTATATTTTTTATGGCTACCGATAATTTATTTAACTGCTTTATAAAAACATCCTGATACCAATTCTGGAATTCCTGTCTAAATTTCTCTATTGTCTTCTGCATAATTTCTGATTTTAATTTCTGAACATCCAGAGATTGAATATATTCCTTTAATTCGGGAAAGTCAGGTTGTAAAGAAGGAATGGGATTGCCTAAAACATTTTTGCCGTAACCAAATCGTGGGAAATAAAAACGAGGTGAATCCCCATTCAAACCCACTTCTTTCATAAAATCTTTAATCTGTTCATCGGCAATCTGTTGGGCTTGAGGATTATCCATCTCCACTTTATTCATCAGGGGAATAATTAGTTTCCCTTCTTCTAATGCTCTGCGGAAAAATTTTATTACCGCCTCATCTTTGTATTTCGTATCATTATTCACCGCAATAATTACATCGCCTGCGGATACAATATCTTCCGCGATTTCCCAGTGTTCTTTTGCAATGGAATCAATATCAGGCGTATCCATATATAAATAAGTATCGGGCAAATCTTCTGCTTTTACCAGTAAAATGTTACGAGGTATATCATCACTAATCGCGTCTTCTTTATTTTCCATCCGTCGTGCTTCAAACTTCAGAAACATTCTATTGTTTAAACATTGTTCCACTCTCTTTTTTGACGCTATAAGCACAGGTCTCTTTGTTGCAGCAGCATTATAATCAACAGCAGAGATTTCCTTTCCCATTAGAACATTTATTATTGTGGACTTTCCGGTATTTGTCCCACCTGCCACTGCAATTACCAGACATCCCTCTCCCTCTAAATGTGGTAGGACTTTCCCAACGAACAGGTCTTCCCATAAAGATAACTTATCTTCCTCAAGGATTTTTACATCTAAATTATTGGCGGTATATTTAAACCGCTTCCATACACCTGCGAATTTCTCAACCCAGTTATTCACCATTATATTTCCTCCTTTTTCCATATAAAACGATATAGATTTGCCATTTATCCAAATAACACACAATTTATAATCACAGATTCAACTTTGGACAGGAGGCTCTTAATGTCTTTATAACAAACTCGTTAATCTTCCTTTCATCTTCAGGGTCCATACCCACAAATTTAAGACTTACCCTGTATTTGTCATCCGCCACAACAATATGAGTTACAGAACCTAATAATCTAAAAAATACCTCTTTTGTTAAAGCCGAAACTTTCAATGAGAAGAAAACTTCTATACTCTCGCCAACTTCTAATGGCTCTTCTATAGTAATTAACATCCCTCCAGCACTAATGTTTTGAATAATTGCTTTTATTTTTCTGGGATGAGCATGAGGTTTAATCTCCGCTGGAAGATTGACCGGAATTCTCCAGAACTGACGGAGGAAAATATTAGAATATGTTTCTGGAATAGCCAGAAGAATTCCCTCGTCTGGGGATTCAGGAACATCAATTACCTCCGTTTGTATAACCAGACATCCCCGATTACTACACAACTCCAGCCCCACAGGCATACCCGCAAATATCTGAAAGGCTAAGTTACCCCTTGACACACGAATATGCTCTTCCGTCACAGAAATCACCGTAACCGGACATAATTTCCCCTCAACACCTAATACCCCTACCGCACCCACTTTTAAAGTTTCTTTTAATATTTTTCCTACTTCTTTTATTCTATCCATTATCTCTGACCTTTTTATGATACATATACCTTAACTGATATAATTATTTGTTATAGATAAGACAAAATTCATTTTAAACTAAAATAACTACCGATAACAAAAGGACTATTTTTTATGTCATTATCTGTTCTTAGTACGGGAATTGCTGAATTTGACCGAATATTAAGAGGTCTTATCGCCGGGGATAATGTTGTTTTTCGTGGAAGTTCTATTGTAGATTACCGAAAATTTGTTAAACCTTTTGCACAGCATGGGCATGAAACAGGTCGTCCCATAGTATATTTCAGGTATGGTAAACACCAGCCATTATTAAATGAATCCGATGTATCCGTTTATGCTGTTGTAAATCCGGAGGAAGGTTTTGAACCCTTTATCAGTCATGTGCACCGAGTCATTCAGAATACGGAAAGACGAGCGTTTTATGTTTTTGACCGTCTATCGGATTTATCGCTAACCTGGTTTAGTGATACTATGCTTTGTAATTTTTTTATGCTGACCTGTCCTTATCTTTTTGACCGGGGAGATTTAGCATACTTTTTCTTGGACCGTTCACAACACACACCGGAATCCATAACCCCCATTCAGCAAACTGCACAGATTGTAATAGACCTTTATGAGCACGAGGAAAACTTGTTCATTCGCCCTGTGAAGGTTCAGCAAAGACATTCACCGTCCATGCACATGCTTCATCTGTGGACAGATGGGAAAATGATACCGATTACAGAGAGTCATATCATGGCAAAAGTATTATCACCTACTATAAGCACGACATTAACCCCGGGAGAAGGACCTGCTGACATCTGGAATCGGATATTAGGCGAAGCAAAATATGTTATCCGTATAGGCGATGAGAAAATAAAACGGGAGTTGATGGAAATCCTTATCCAAATGATGATAACTCGTGAAAAACGAATGAAAGAATTATTTCTCCAATATTTCACTTTAGAGGACCTCATAGAAATTGGTCGACGGGTTATTGGAACTGGAATGATAGGTGGAAAATCAGTTGGAATGTTATTAGCACAGGCAATATTACGGAAAAGCAATCCTAAATGGGCTCAGAAATTAGAAACACACGATAGTTTTTATGTAGGTTCCGATGTATACTACACTTTTCTGGTTCGGAATGGTTGCTGGTGGGCACGAGAACAACAGAAGGAACTGGAAAGTTTTCTACCCGGTGCAGAGCGTATAAGACGGCGAATTATTACGGGAGAATTTCCTGAGGATATAGAAGCCAAATTTGAACAGGTATTGGAATATTTCGGTTCTTCTCCGATTATAGTCCGTTCCAGTAGTTTATTAGAAGATAATTTTGGAAACTCATTCGCAGGTAAATATGAGAGTGTCTTTTGTGCTAATCAGGGTTCTACAAGACAGCGATTGGAAGATTTTAAAGCGGCGGTTCGCACTGTTTATGCCAGCACGGTGAGTGAAGAAGCCTTATATTATCGGAAACGGCGAGGACTTTTAGATAAAGATGAACAAATGGCACTACTGGTTCAGCGAGTATCAGGGGCACAACATGGTCGTTTATACTTCCCCAATATTGCAGGGGTAGGTTTTTCTTACAATCCGTATGTCTGGTCACCTGAAATAGACCCAAAGGCAGGTATGTTAAGGCTTGTATTTGGATTAGGAACGAGAGCCGTGGACCGGTCAGATGATGATTATACAAGGATTGTTGCTTTGAATGAGCCCTTACTTCGTCCTGAAAGTTCATTGAAAGAACAAAAAAGATATTCCCAGCAAAAGGTAGATGTAATTGACCTGGACGGGAACCGCCTGATTTCCATGCCCGTGCAGGAGATTGTCCCACAGTGTGAAGGAATCCCCTTAGAACTTTTTGTAGCACAGGATTTTGAGGCGGAACGATTCTATAAGGAACGAGGGCAAAAAGTCTCTCCTCAATGGAAGATTCGTTTCGATTCATTACTGACGGAGACTTCTTTCGCTAATGATATGCGGGAAATATTAACTACACTGGACAGGGCTTACCAGAATCCTGTGGATGTGGAATTTACAGCAAACTTCAAAAATGAAAAGGATTTCTATATTGATATTGTCCAGTGTAGACCTTTACAGGTTAGTGACCGCTCTGAACTTCTGGCAGAACCCAAAATTGAAGATACAAACAAAATTCTTATCAGCACGAACGGACCCATTATAGGGAGAAATCGCTCCAATCAAGTCCATCGTATTATTTATGTCGTTCCACGAATTTACGGAGAATTACCTATCTCCGAGCGATATGCAGTTGCCAGGGCTATCGGAACCATCTGCCAGATTCCACCTCTCGTTTCAGGAGACCCTATCGTTGTTCTTATCGGTCCCGGACGATGGGGAACCAGTACACCTTCATTAGGAATACCGGTAACTTTTTCGGAAATCAGTTCGGTTTCTTTTCTCTGTGAGATTGTTGCTATGAGAGAAGACTTAACTCCAGATGTTTCGTTGGGAACTCATTTCTTTAGCGAACTGGTAGAATCCGATTTGCTATATTTTGTTTACTTCCCGGATAGAGAAAAACATTTTTTCAATGACTCTCTTCTACTTCAATTTCCTAATAAACTAAAAGAAATTTCCCCCGGATTGGAAAAGTATGAACATCTCATAAAAGTATATGACTTCACCCCTGAAGCAATCCCCTGCTGTCACATTTATGCCAATACCTTTGACCAGAAACTCATTCTATACCTGAATAAAGAAGAATAGAACTATATAAGAAGTTTAATTAGGTTTGATTTTTCCAAGATTTATAGTGGAGGCGGGAGGAATTTTAACTTCTTTTATTTCCAATATCATTCCGCGCTCTGTTTTAATTCGGAGATTATACATTCCCGGCGGAATAGGCTTAAATTGAATATTCCCTTCCATATCTGTATGTCCATCACAGGGCCACCAGGGACCTAACTTAGGATGATACATCATAAGTCCCACATTTTCTCCCATAACAGGTTGGTCTTCTTCATCAAACAACTGGAACTCTATCGCACTGGCTTCCAACATTAAAACTTGCATATCCTCAAGATAATCCGCATCGGTCGGATGAATTTCAAAATAGTTATTGGGAAAGTAATGTAATATCGGGTCCCAAGCCCTAATAAAGACCGCCTTATTCTTAGGGATTTGAATTATACTCACTCCATCCGGACCACTTAAATTTCCCCGTGCAATAGGTTCATCAAACGCATTAGGCTTCTCAGTAGCAATACTGGCTATATTTTCCAGAGGTTTCCCCGTGCTGTCTATGATAAAAACTTTACCCGTGACATAAGGATTCCTTGCATTTGAAGCAGGAGCATCCGACGACTTTTCAGGAATTGTCTGCGGAGGTTGAATCGTATGCCCTTGTTCCGATTGCGATGACGCAGGTGTAGTCTCCGAACTTTTATTCCCACACGAACAGACAAAAAAAGATAAGACAATCAGAATTAAACCTATAGTTATATCTTTAAATTGCACAATATAGCCCCCAGAGATTGTAATTAGGTGAAATATATAATAAGAAACAAAGAGCATAAAAAACAAATAAGATAAAAAGGTGATAAGAGAAAAAAATAAAACAACTATCCTGAATCGTAGTGGATAGGGGAAGTATTAAAAGAAAGATATATTGAGGAAATATCCCCGATGTCCCTATTCTAATAGAGGGAATTCTATGCAGCTGTTTGTCAGGATAAATGGAAGTGTTATACATATCAAAAGAAATAGATGGTAAGACAAGGGAAATAAAAATATTTGGGATTATTTTAGCCTATTTTAGAACAAACCAGCGAATAGTTTAGCTCCTCTTTTTTTCAATTATTACAATCTCTTTCAAGGGGAAAATATGTAGAAATAGGTCAGACTTCTTTCTGGCTCTTTCTATGTCTATTGCTGTATTGGAACCTTTGCGAGGGGATACTTCTATAATTATGCGGTCTTCATCATAATAAACTTCCAAAGACTTAACTGAATTTTGGTGTGTATAATCCAGTCCATCCGCTATACGAAGCAGAGAAGATAGAATTTTTACCGCCCTTTGTTTCCTTGCACTCAATTTTCCGAATATCTTATGCGTTTCTTTTGGGAAAGCACCACGATGATAGCGGGCGATACATGCAATTACTTTTTTTTCCTTCTTCCTACAATGCGGGATAGCATTCTTAATGATAAACTTGCTGGAAGATTTATTATGAGAGATAGCATCTATGGAATATCCTATATCATGGAGTAATGAAGCAAGTGTAAGATATTTCTTTTCTTCTTTGCCCAATTGATGCAGAGAACAAGTCTTTTTGAACAATTGCAAGGCAAGTTTTGTCACCTGTAAACAGTGAGTAGACAAAGAGGAATGCTCTTCTGGGAAATATTTTAATATCTGCTTATATTTCTTTTTCATCAGTATATGTTATAAGTTTTAAAATTTATATATTCTCAATGTATTTTACCCAAACCAGTTAAAAAACATAAATTTGTTTTATGTTTTTAAATCTATATTCTTTGGCTTCTCGGCCATATCATATTTCTTTCCTGATAGAGTTTTATGATTAACTAATAACCATACAAAAAGTTTTATTTTAAAAAATAGGTTTTAGTTTTATTCTTCCGTTTTAGAAGAGTAGTTGAAGACTTCGGAGAACCAGTGGAGGAAGGAATGAGTGCCGGGGAATTCGGGGAGGCTATGGATGAGTTGTTCTAATTCTCCACGGTCAAACCAGAAGCCATGATTGTTAGGGCAGATATCATAGACAATCTTCTGATTCTCGGGGAGAATAATTTTGTGCATATATGTTCTGCAACGGGGACATCTCTTTTTATCTTCGTCTATGGATGTTTTTTTGAATATACTTTGTTCATCAAAATCGTCCCCTAATATCCACTGTAATTCTTCTGCATCCAGCCAGATACCCAAACATTCGGGGCAGAAGTCTATTTCTATTTCCTTGTATTCCATAATAAGTAAAATTTCTTTTTTGCAATTGGGACAAATCATATTGTTTGCCTTTATGGTTATTTTCAAATATAATAGCAAAATATGTTGATATGAGGAAAGGAATTTGCTATGAAGATGAATCGTAGAGAATTCTTACAGGGTGCTGTTGCAACGAGTTTGTTATTACCTAATTTTCCTTTTTGTGAGGCAGAAGAGAAAGCGTATAATGTGGTGATGTTGATGTCGGATGAGCATAATCCGAAGTATAGTTCAGTATATGGACATCCGATTGTGCAAACACCGAATATGGAACGGGTAGCAAGGGAAGGGGTTGTCTTTGAGAATGCATATTGTCCAGCGCCGTTGTGTCTGCCGAGTAGAAGTTCGGTAATGAGTGGATTATATAACCACGAAACGCAGTGTTATAGTAATTGCACACTATTTCTGGATGATTTCCCCAATTACGGAGCGGTGCTGGCTGAACAGGGGGTTCATACAGTATATATTGGTAAGGCGGATGTGTACCGAAAGATTGAGGAGATAGGCTTTAGTGAGGTGTATTATGGCTGGAATCGGGATATTCCTGGGGATGAGTCTATCGAACGGAAACCGTTGTTCATTCGTAAAGGTGCTGGAAAGGACCGGGCAAAAGGCTGGGGACCTCGTAAGAATCCGCATGAGAGAGACCGATTAATGGTGGATACTGCTGTAGATTGGTTAAAGACGAAAGGAACACAACTGGATAAACCGTTTGTTCTTTGCGCAAATGTATTGAAGCCTCATTTCCCTCACTTTACGGAACCTCACTTCTGGGAAATGTATGAAGGCAAGGTGGATTATCCAAAATATGGACCGGATGAACCATCCGCCCAACATCCGTATGCAGTTGATTTACGTACACATTTTGAAACGAAAGATATACAGGGGAAAGATATTTTGGGATTAAGGCAGGGGTATTATGGTTGTGTAAGTTTTGTGGATAGTATGATAGGTAAAATTCTGGACACATTAGAAGAGACAGGGTTAAAGAAGAATACACTTTTTATTTACACATCAGACCACGGAGAGATGTTGGGCAAGTTTGGTATGTGGTGGAAGTGTTCTATGTTTGAGGATTCACTTCGTGTACCGGTGATAGCCTGTGGACCTGGTATAGAAAAAGGTCTACGGGTGCGAACGCCGATAACAACGCTGGATGTGCAGGCAGGTTTCTTCCATGCAACTCAGCGGAAACGACCTGGCAATTGGAAAGGTGAGGCAATACAAAATTTACAAAAAGAGAACACAAATAGATATGTCTTTGCCGAATATCATGGGCATGGTACCCGGGGTAGTAGTTTGATGGTGCGAAAAGGTGGCTGGAAATTTATATGGAACTCGGACGCCCCTCATCAATTATTCAATCTGGACGAGGACCCAGATGAATTAAATAACCTCGTGAAAGATGACCTGTCCACTGCACCTGCGATTGCACGCGAATTATGTGATTATCTGTATTCTATCTGTGACCCGGTGGTAGAAACACAAAAAGCAGAGGCAAAAATCCAACGACAACTTGCAGAACTACGACGAATAGGCAAACTAAAATAAAGTGAGATTTAGAGTGAATAGATTATTCTTTTCCATTCTAATTTCGGTATTATTTTTTCACAATGGCGTGTTTTCAGTAGAGCCCTGGGAATTTTTCTCCGTTCACGGTTTTGACCATTTAGACAATCTGGATAAGCAGGCAGAGTCTGCAAGTCTGTGTAGCATTTCTGTGTTGTATGCGACAGGCGTGGGTGTATGTCAATATATGGGGATACCGGAAGCTGAGAGATGGGAAAGCATTAAGGAGGACACAAGGAAGTATGTAACATACGCTAAATCGCTTGGAATATCTGTTGTGCTTGGGTATTTGTGTTCAACATCCATAGTGAATTTGGAGACTTTTGACAAACATTGGACAGAAGATTTCCGTAAGCAATTTACAACTTCGCCGAATGATTGGCTACAGCAAGATGAGAACGGGAAAGTGTTACCATCGTGGTATGGGGGTGATTATAATCCTGCGTGTATGAATCATCCTGATTGGCGGGAGTATGAAAAGTTTATGGTAAAGACACAATTAGAATTGGGTATGGATGGGATATTTTTTGATAATCCTACGGTGCACGAAAAAGGATGTTTTTGCCCTTATTGTATGGAAAAGTTTTTAGATTATTTGCGGTTATTTGGGGAAGAAGTTACGGATACATCCATAGAGCATTTGCGGGAAATTGCCAGAGAGAAAAAAGATTTATTCAAAAAGTTCCGATGTGCCATTGCACGCGATTTTTTTGCAGAAATAAGGGAGTATGCAAGGACTATAAAACCTGGAGCAGTTATCACAGCGAATAATAGTCTCAACGCTCCGGAGGTCTTATTTTCGCAATGTCATCAATATGCATACAACATCAAAGAGATGAGCAAATCGCAGGATTTTGTCGTAATAGAGGATATGCGTTCCACACCACGCTGGACTTCAGATGGGAACATTTATGAAATGGGACCTGTGTATAGCCTTTTAAATGCAATAATTGGGGGAAAACCATTAGTTGCAGTTACGATTGCTGATGGGGACTATCATACTCCACCAAACCTTACCAATCTGTCAATATTTGAAAGTTTTGCTCATCACACCAATTATATGCTCTGGTCTACCTGGCAGGAATCATATAGAGAAAAGATGGTGCAAACAATTCGTCCTTTTGTCTTATGGTTGCGAAAAAATGCACCTCTGGTTGAAAAATCAACACCTCGTATGGATGTATTACTCTACTTCCCATTTGAGCAATGGATTTATAACAAAGAATGTAAAGAATTAGCTGTTGCACGGGAATTACGAAAGGCAAATATACAATTTGCTGTTGTAGCGGAAGATAATTTTAATAAAGAGTTTAAGAATGCGAAGATTGTCATAGCCACATCTAAAAATTTTATACCACCAACTCAGAATCAAACTATTGAAGGGTTGTGTAAAAATAGCGATAAAAATTTTATTGAAGCGAAAAATTCTTCGTTTATTCCAGAACTTGAAAAACATCTCACACAACTGTCCTTAAAATTAAATTCTGCAAATCCTGTGCGTGGCATAGTACGTGATGAGAATAATTCTACAATCCTATTGCTATACAACTTGAAAATAGAAAAGATTTCTTCTTATGAAGATAAAATACATCATGCGGAGGATATTACTGTTTCTGTTCGTGTCCCTGCCACAAAAATCTCCACAGTAGTCTTATCCACACCGGAAAAAGAATCTTCTCCCATTGAATACCAGATAAAAGAATTAGACTCAAATAACTGCTATGTAAATTTACGTATCCCAGAATTATCTACCTCCGCCCTTGTGAAAATAATTTACTAACTCTATATTATACTGAGAAATTATTGTTTTTCTTTAATTATTTTATTATCTTCCATCCAGCGGGCAATGTGGGAACCGATAATATTGGTTTTGACATCCATTCCTAATATGGTCATGTGACAGACATCAAAGAAATGGTCTGTACCTGCATTAAACTCTTCAGCAACGGGGATGTATAGAATATTTTCCTGCTCACAGAATTTTTTTAATTCTTTATTGTAAATCTGGATAATCTTCAAGTATGTATTGAAAGTTATAGGCACATCTGTCAATGATACCCATACATTACGCATATTGAAGTCATAATATAATCGTGCGACAAATTGATACCATTTTATTTTAGGGTAAGCAAAACTGCAAATAGCCAACTGGACATTTTTTTGCTTGCAGGCACAATTCATTGCCCCTAAATTTCGTAGAATGGTTGTTCGAAAATATTCCGCTATATATTCATCCGAAGGAAGTAATTTGCGATTAAAAACTCGTGTTAAAAAGGCAGAACGAGAGATTATTTTGTAATATAGATTGTGGAGTTTAAGCCAGAATGGAATATTGTGATAACAGATATCGTTAATTGCGTTGTAGTAAACAAGCATATCGGGCTGAAGTTGCAGGTAATCATTGATTCTCCGCACTTCTCCGAATGAGCGAATGCCGCATATCCCTGCATTAATCACATCTATATTCTCAGTTTGAAAATACTTTCTTAATTTTTTCTCCATAATATTGGGGTAAGTTAAATCGTTACTATTCCCCTCCTCAGTGGTGGAACCACCGACACAAACAATACGGAAGATATTTTGAGGTTTTGGGACAATAATGTCCTCATCCCTAAATCCAAAGTTGTTATATTGTGCAATGCTATTCGGTTTTTCCCAATTTGACTTATATACGAAAAAGGGAACCAGCCAGGGGCTATCTTCATCAACAGTTGTGGTTTGAGCCATTAATGAATAAGGGTAGTTATCTCGTATTTCTTTTGCTATCAAGGTAATACCATCAGGATTAGAAGTAATATGCACAGAATAATAATGAGTATAAAAATCTTCATACTTTAATTTTGTGTTGTAAGGTAATATATCCGGATTTCTCACTGCCTCAAAAACCTTATTCCATTCAAGGTCATAGTAACCCACAGGTAGTCCATAAATAGAGTTATAGATATATCTTTCCATTACAGGGTCACCGTAGGATTCTGTAATTTGTCCTTGTTTATTAAAGTGAATTTCTGCGATTCCATGCAAAGTAAGTTCGTAATTTTTATCGCAGGTATGTGTATATTTAGTGTT
>FWWL01009437.1_pt1 | contig 11832 bp, 14 predicted proteins | sample 2228331 | NCBI WGS metagenome assembly FWWL01 (sample SAMEA103939775, study PRJEB20133) | metagenome | reverse complement strand
GAGCGGGCTGGCTATGACCACGATCGTCGTTAGAGATAGCGGCGTTCAACTACCGCTGCGCCGCGGTTCGACAGGAGACCAGCATGACCATCGGCGGATCGACCGCGGCCCACGAACTCGCCGCGATCCGGCCCTTTGCCCCCGCCCCGGCGATCACCCCCGCCGAACGCGCCACCGCCGTCAGCGCGGCCAAGCGCATGGGCCTCAACGTGTGCGGCGTCGACATGCTGCGCAGCAATCACGGCCCGGTGATCATGGAGGTGAACTCGTCACCCGGGCTGGAAGGCATCGAAACCGCGACCGGCAAGGACATCGCCGGCATGATCATCGACTTCATCGCCGCGAACGCGAAGGACGGGAAGACGAAAACAAAGGGGAAGGGATGAGCGTCAGGCCGTTTCATCCCGGTGAGCTGACGGTCGCTTCCCATTTCACGAGCCATCGGGATTGCAGCGAACTGTAATTCCGATACTTGCTGAATCGAGGCCGGGGGCTGCAGATGAAAAGAATACTCCTTAGCATCGGGCTGGTGCTCGTCCTGACGTTCGCTGCTGCGTTCTATTGGCTCTTTTACGACAATCGAGCCCCGACCGAAGGCAGTTTCCCGCTGGATATTTCGGCCCTGCGGCGCGAGGCGGCGCGCTTGCCCGGTGATGGGCCGGAACGGATCGAGGTCGAGTCGCTCTATTGGGCTACCGTCCCGCGGATTGCGCTTATCACGGGAACGGACTGGAGCAATCTCAGCTTCGTGCGCAACAGTTACCGGCTGGTGTGGCCGGAGAGCTCGGTCATCGTCGATACCGCCAATGACGAGGCAACGGCGAAGGGTGATCCGCGCTTCGATCGCTATGACCGTGCTGCCTGGGAGCGTATGCAGAGGGGCCTGTCTGCTGCCGATGCGATCATGGTGACGCACGAACACTGCGATCATATTGGTGGCCTCTTGCAAAGTCGTAACTGGCGCGACCTGCTGCCCAAGGCGATCCTCAACGACGCGCAGTTCGAAAATGTGCCCGAATGCACGGTCTGGCCAGACGGATCGCGCGAAGGTTTCAAGCCCTTGGCGTATGATGGCATTCGCGCGATCGCGCCTGGTGTCGTGCTGATCCGGGCCCCGGGCCACACGCCGGGCTCGCAGATGATCTATGTCCGCCAGGCCGACGGCAGGGAGTTTCTGTTTGCCGGTGATACGGCTTCGTCGCTCGACAATGTGCGCTTGCTGCGCCCACGCTCACGCTACGTGATGGAGTTCGGCGGGCACGAGGATGATCGCAACGCAGTCTTCCTCCAGACGATCGCCCTCAAGCGCCTGCTGGACGCGAATCCCAAGCTGGTGCTGATTCCGGGTCACGACGAGGCCGCGCTGCTCGATGTCGAGAAGAAGGGCCTGCTCAAGCGCGGCTTTTCAACGCCCTAGTTCTCACGCATTTCGCGCCATCAGCCCCCCGTCTACCGGGATCACCGCCCCGGTGATGTAGCTCGCCGCCGGGAGCACCAGCGACAGCGTCATGTGAGCCACTTCCTCCGGGTCGCCATAGCGTTTGAGGGCGGTACGGCGCTTGGCGAAGATGACCTTGTGCTCGTCGGGCACCTTGTCGGTCATCGCGGTGAGGATCGGGCCGGGGCAAATGCAATTGCAGGTGATGCCTTCGGGGCCGAGATCGACCGCGAGGCCCCTCGTTAGCCCCGTCACCCCGGTCTTGGCCGCGACATAGGGCGTGTCGCCGGGCGTTGCGCCGAGGCCTTCGGTGCTGGCGATGTTGACGATCCGCGCCGCGTCACTGCGGCGCAGGTGGGGCAGGGCGGCGCGGACCATGCGCTGGTGCGCGGTCAGCATCACCGCCACGGCGCGGTGCCAGGTGTCCTCATAGGCATCGTCGTCGAGCGCGCAGAAGCTGGAGACCCCGGCATTGTTGACGAGGATATCGATCCCGCCGAAGTCGGCCGCGACCTGTGCCACCACGCGCACGATCGCATCCTTGTCCGCCACATCGAGCGCATAGGCGCGGGCGCCCGCGCCGCACTCCGCCGCCACCGTCTCGCACGCCGCAAGGTCGAGATCGGACACCGCCACCTTGGCCCCCTCGGCGGCGAAGAGCTTCGCCGTTGCTCGCCCCATGCCGCTTGCGGCGCCGGTGACGATGGCGATTCGGCCCGCAATGGAACGGGATCGGTTGGCTGCGGTCATCTGGTTTCCTCCCCGCGAAGGAAGCTAGCCGGAGGCGCGCCCCGTGTCATCCCGCAGGATAGCGGGTGAGTGACGGGCTAGCGCCGTCGCACGTCAACCCGCGCGCTCGACTGCGCCCCGTCGAAGCGCTGGCCCGCCGCGACGTCGCCAAGCATCCGGCTGAGGAGGAAATCCATCGCCAGCGGGGCGACTTCGTCCATGCCGGCCTCCCCCCCGCCGATGAAGCCATGGGTCGCATCCTTGACCACGAAAGCCGTGTGGTCTCCCTCGGGCAGGCGGTCGAGATAGATCAGGTGCAGCGCCGGGTCGGGCACGAAGCCCGGTACGGTGTCCGCCGTCCCGGTGATCAGCAGCGTGGGTTCGGTGACGCCGGTGAAGGCCGTCGGCATGTCCATCAACCCGGGGATGGGACCGGGCGAGGAGAACATGACCACTGCGTCGACGCCCTCGATCTCGCCGGGAATGACCGGAGACAGCGCGCCCGCCCCCAAGATAGCGGCGAGCGAGCCGAAGCTGTAGCCGACGAGCCCCAGCGGCAGGCCGGGGAAGCGCTGGGCGACATAGCCGCCGACCGTGCGCATGTCGCCCGCGCGCGTGCCGAGGGCTGCCTGCAGGCTGGTGCGGCGTTCTTCGGGCATGTCGCGCGAGTCGGTGTGAAGCGGCGCAAGCACGGCGAAGCCCTGCTGCGCGAGGTGGGCGTAAAGGAGCTGGGTCGCCTGGGGCGAACTGCCGCCGCCGTGGGAGAAGATGATCACCCCGCGCGGCGATGCGGGCAGGGTCATGAAGACGTCGAGCTGGCGGCCGTCGGGCGTCGTCAGCGTCGCTTTCTCGTTTCCGGAAACAGCGGGGGCAACTGTTTCCGCCGGCGCGGCGGGGACCGGCGCGGCCTGGACTGCAGCGGCGGAAAGGGCGAGGCACGAGGCCCCGATGGCGAACGCGCGACTCAAGATCATTCGAATTTCCCCCCTCAAAGTCTTGAAAGATATTACCTGAACGGCGGCTCGTTGAAAGCGCGCAGTTTGCGGCTGTGCAGGCGGTCGCCTTCGGCGCGCAAGCGCTTGCAGGCTTCGATGCCCATCTGCAGGTGGGCGGCGATCGCCTCTTCGTAGAACTGGTTGGCCTGCCCCGGCAGCTTGATCTCGCCGTGGAGCGGCTTGTCGCTGACGCACAGCAGCGTGCCGTAGGGGACGCGGAAGCGATAACCTTGAGCGGCGATGGTGGCGCTTTCCATCTCGATGGCGATGGCGCGGCTTTGCGAGAAGCGCTTGGCGCTGGAGCTGTAGAGCAATTCCCAGTTGCGGTCGTCGGTGGTGACGACGGTGCCGGTGCGCATCCGCTGCTTGAGGTTGGAGCCTTGCTCGCCCGAGACATGCTCGGCCGCGCCGGCCAGCGCCTGTTGCACTTCGGCGATCGGCGGGATCGGGATCTCGGGCGGCAGCACCGCGTCGAGAACGTGATCGTCGCGCAGGTAGGCATGGGCGAGCACGAAATCGCCGATCTTCTGGCTCGATCGCAGCCCGCCGCAGTGGCCGATCATCAGCCAGCTGTGCGGTCGCAGCACGGCTAGGTGGTCGCAGATGGTCTTGGCGTTGGAAGGGCCGACACCGATGTTGACCAGAGTGATCCCGCTCTTGTCGCCGCGCATCAGGTGATAGGCCGGCATCTGGTGCTTGCGCCAGGCGGTGTCGGACAGCTGGTCCCGCGCGGTGTCGGTCGCCTGGCGGATGTCGAGGCCGCCCGCACCCGTCAGCCCGGTGTAGCCGTCGCTGCCGATCTGGCGTGCGGCCCAGTCAACGAATTCATCGACATAGCGATGATAGTTCGTGAACAGTATGTAGTGCTGGAAATCCTCGGTCCGCGTGCCGGTGTAATGCGCCAGCCGCGCGAGCGAATAGTCGGTTCGCAGCCCGTCGAACAGCGAGAGCGGCATGGGCGCCCCGAAGTCACCGAGTTCGTGCCCGTCGGCGAGCTCGTCGCCGATCAGGGCAAGGTCGGTCGAGGGGAAATACTTGGCGATGGTCTGGGGCGAGATGCCGGCCATCAGTGCGCCGGCATCGCCGTCGAGCACATAGGGGAAGGGGATTTCCTGCCGCGACGGACCGACATCGAGCGTCACGTCGTAATCGGCTGCGATCAGCTCGAGCTGCTCGACCAGATAGTCCGCGAACAGCGCCGGCCTGGTGATGGTGGTGGCATAGGTCCCCGCCTGCTCAAGTCGCCCGAAGGCACGGCTGCGATCGGTCGGATCCCCTTCGCCTTTGAAATGCACCCGCAATTCGGGATAGGCATAGGTGCCGTCGGTGCGGCGGGTGGCCGGGGGCAGGGTGCCCTCCGCCGCATAGGCGAGGATATCGGCGCGAAGGGCCGCGGTCGCCTTGTCGTAGATGGCGTGGAGCTGTGCGATGATGTCGGAAACGGTTGGCATGACCAGCCATTACCGCCATTCCGTGACAATTCAAGGCAGCGCGATCTGGGGAGAATGACGATGCGAACGGTCCGAGGAATGCTTGTGGCAGGGGCGATGCTCGCCTCGGCTTGGCCCGCCTGTACAGCGGCCCAGGATGCAGGCGGCGCGGATCCGATCGCGGCGACAGCCCCGCGCATCGAGGCGCTGTTCGAACAGGCGCGCGCCGATGCGCGCGTCCCCGCGCTCATCTACGGCATCGTCAAGGACGGCAGGCTGGTGCTGTTCAAGGCGATGGGCGACCGCGATGCCGGTACGGCCCGGATCGACCCCGTCGACGCCGATACGCGGTTCCGGATCGCCTCCATGTCCAAGGCATTCACTGCGGCCGCGATCCTCAAGCTGCGCGACGAGGGCTGGCTTTCGCTCGATGACGCGGCGGCAAAGCACGTGCCGCAGATGCGCGGCTGGCGCCGTGCCAGTGCGGACGCGCCTGTCATCACCGTGGGCGACCTGCTGCGCCACAGCGCCGGTTTCGTCGAGGACAACCCGTGGGGGGACCGGCAGCAATCGCTGACCGAGGACGAGTTCAGCGCGATGATGGCGGGGGGAATGGACTTCGCAACCACGCCCGGCACGGCGTACGAATACTCCAACTACGGATACGCGCTGCTGGGGCGGATCGTGACGAATGTCTCCGGCAGGCGGTACCAGGACTACATTCGCGAGGAGATCATGCTTCCGCTGGGAATGACCAGCACCGGCTATGACGTGCTCGCAAGCCCGCCCGGCAGCCGCGCCATCGGCTATCGCTGGGAGAAGGACGCATTCCGCCGCGAGCCGGATATGGCGGACGGGGCCTTCGGCGCCATGGGCGGGGTCGAGACCACCGCCAACGACTATGCGAAGTGGATGGCTTTCCTCCTTTCCGCGTGGCCGCCGTCGGATGCTCCCGATACGGGGCCCCTGCGCCGCGCTTCGGTGCGCGAGATGGTGAAGTGGGTCACGCCGCGCGAAGGTGTCGATCGGCCCGCGGATTTGGGGCCGCCCTGCCGCGTAGGCGTCGGCTACGGCATGGGGCTGGTGGTGTACGACGATTGCCAGCTCGGCCGGATCGTCCAGCACAACGGCGGCTATCCCGGCTACGGCTCGACCATGCAGTTCCTGCCCGAGGCCGGGGTGGGCATGTTCAGCTTCAACGCCCGGACGTACTTCAGCAACTCCGCCGGCGTTCGCAAGGCGCTCCATATGCTGCGCGATGCGGGCGCAGTGCCGGACCGGGCACTTCCGGTCTCGGCCGGCCTTGCCGAGGCCTATGCACTGGCGATCAAGGCGTGGGACAGCGGCGATCCCCTTGCCGCGCCGCTTGCCGTCAACGTCGCGCTCGACCGCGATATCGCGGATCGCCGGGCGGACATCGTCGCGCTCAAGCGCGATGTCGGGACCTGCCGGACCGGCGCGGCCATCATGCCGATCTCGGCAATGGAAGGAACGTTCGAGTGGGCCTGTGACAATGGCAGCGTGCGGGGCCGTATCCAGCGCGCACCCACCGTCACGATGCAATTGCAGGTGCTCGACTTCGCCCGCAAGCCCTAAGGCCTTGCAAAGAGAAAGGGCGCGAACCTTGCGGCCGCGCCCTTTCGAATGTCTTGCGAGCAGTGCCGAAGCTCAGGCTTCGTCGTCGCCGCCTTCCAGCAGTTCGGCGGGGATTTCACCCGGCTCGAGCATCGCCGGGATCGCGGTCGCCGCAGCGGCTTCCTCGATCTCGCGCTGTTCGTCCTGGAACATCTGCGCCAGCACGTCGACGCCCTGGCTCTGCAGCTCGGCTTCGTCGTCGGAGCGGGCGACATTGGCCTTGACCGTGACGTGGACTTCCGGGTGCAGCGCGATGGTGACATCGTGCATGCCGATGGTCTTGATGGGGCTGCCCATCACGACCATGCGCTTGTCGACCTGGTGGCCCTTGTCGGCGAGGCCCTGGACGATGTCGCGGACGCTGACCGAACCATAGAGCTGGCCGGCGTTCGACGAGGCGCGGATCAGCACCACTTCGGCGCCGGCAACCTTTTCACCCTGCTTTTCGGCTTCCGAGCGGCGTTCGGCGTTGTCCTTTTCGAGACGGTCGCGGTTCGCTTCGAAGACCTTCTTGTTTGCTTCGTTGGCGCGCAGCGCCTTCTTCTGCGGCAGCAGGAAATTGCGGGCGTAGCCGTCCTTCACGGTGACGACGTCGCCGATGTTGCCGAGATTGCCGATGCGCTCGAGGAGAATGATATCCATGACTCTTCCTCCTACTTCACGATGTACGGCAGCAGGCCGATCTGGCGGGCGCGCTTGATCGCCTGGGCGAGTTCACGCTGCTTCTTCGCGCTGACGGCGGTGATGCGGCTGGGGACGATCTTGCCACGCTCGGACATGAAGCCCTGCAGCAGGCGGACGTCCTTGTAGTCGATCTTCGGCGCATTCTTGGCCGAGAACGGGCAGGTCTTGCGACGACGGAAAAACGGACGGGCCATTAGTCTTCTCCCCGCTCGCGACGCTTGCGATCGCGGTCGTTCTTGCGCATCATCACGCTCGGGCCGGTTTCGTGCTCGTCGACACGGATGGTCAGGTAACGGATGATGTCTTCGTTGATGCGGGTCTGGCGCTCGAGCTCCGCCACGACGTCACCGGGTGCCTCGATGTTGAGCAGCACGTAGTGAGCCTTGCGGTTGCGGTCGATCTTGTAGGCCAGGTTCTTGAGGCCCCAAGTCTCGGTCTTGGTGACCTTGCCCTTGCCGGCTTCGACGATTTCGGTTGCTTGCGCAGCCAGCGCGTCGACCTGAGCCTGGCTCAGATCCTGACGCGCGAGAAAGATATGCTCGTACAGAGCCATCTCGCGTCCTTTCACTTCCTGCCGATCGCTGGCTGATCCGCACCATTGCGGGGCCCCTCCGGCTTTCTTCGATATCCGGGCCCTGGGGACGCGGAAGCGGCGCACATAGCGGCATCGCGGGATATTGCAAGCGCGAAGAGCGTTGGGGAGCGGACGATGCGGACTTGCCAGCACACGCGTATCACCGCATTGCGGCGGCCGATCTAGCAACAGGAGTTCCTTCATGCCCGGTGGCCTTACCGCCCTGCTCGACGATATCTCGGTCATCGCCCGCATGGCGGCCGCCAGCATCGACGACGTCGGCGTCGCGGTCGGCAAGGCCGGGAGCAAGGCCGCGGGCGTGGTGATCGACGATGCGGCCGTTACGCCGGGTTACGTGACGGGGCTCAGCCCGGCGCGCGAGTTGCCGATCATCTGGAACATCGCGAAGGGCAGCCTCAAGAACAAGCTGCTGTTCCTGCTGCCTGGCGCGCTGCTGCTCAGCTGGTTGTTGCCGCAGGCCATCATCTACCTGCTGATGCTCGGCGGGGCCTATCTGTGTTACGAAGGCGCCGAGAAAGTCATGGAGAAGCTCGGCGGGGACAAGCACGGCAAGACGCTGGAGGATCCCATCGAGGACCCCGAGCAGTTCGAGAAGGAGCGCACCAACGGGGCCATCCGGACGGATATGATCCTGTCGGCCGAGATCATGGCGATTTCTCTCAACGAAGTCGCCGCGATGAGCGACAATTTCTGGCTCCGCGCCGTGGCGCTGGCCGCGGTCGGGATAGCGATCACTGTCGTGGTTTACGGGGCGGTCGCGATCATCGTAAAAATGGACGACGTCGGGCTGCATCTGGCGGAGCGCGACAACAAGGGTTCGCAGGCGGTCGGCAGGATGCTGCTCCACGCCATGCCCAGGCTGCTCGTTCTTCTCTCGGTGGTTGGCACGCTGGCGATGCTGTGGGTCGGCGGCGGCATTATCGTGCACGGGACTCACGAGGTCGGCTTTCACGCCATCTACGACCTGATCCACGGGGCCGAGTATGCGGTGAAGGGTGCGACGGGCGCTCTCGGCGGCGTTCTGGGCTGGCTCACCTACGCCGGCCTGTCGGCCGTGCTGGGACTGATTCTCGGCGGAGCGATCGCTTTTGTTGTGCACAAGGTCTTCAAGATCGGAGCGCATTAGACGGCCAGGCCGCGCCGCTTAGCGCTTGCATTATCCGGCGGGCGGGCCTATCTGCCCGCCATCCCGATATCGTCGAGACTTTGGAGGGGCTGGCGCCGCAAGGGGCCGGCACCAAGCGCCTTTGCCCGATGATGTCGCCCAAGATGGAGACCCGATGGCCGACCTGGCACGCCTGACCGCCCTGATCGAACCCGAAGCGACCGCGCTCGGTTTCGAGCTCGTGCGCGTCAAGATGATGCCCTCGGAAGCCGGCGACGGCGGCATGGCGCTGCAGATCATGGCGGAGGACCCGGCGACGGGCCAGCTGGTGATCGATCAGTGCGCCGCGCTCAGCCGCCGCGTGTCCGACGTGATCGATGCGGCCGAGGAAAACGGTGAAGTTCTGATCGAGGGTGCCTATCACCTCGAGGTCAGCAGCCCCGGGATCGACCGCCCGCTGACCCGGCCCAAGGATTTCGCCAACTGGGCCGGGCACGAAGCCAAGTTCGCGCTCGAGGAAAAGGTCGAGGGCCACCGCAACCTTCGTGGTATATTGCGCGGCATCGACGGCGAGACGGTCACCATCGAAGACCGCAAGGCGGGCGCGATTGCCGTTCCGCTCGAACAGATTCACAGCGCCAAGCTGGTCCTGACGGACGAGCTCATCGCTGCCACCAGACCCATCGATACCACCGGTGTCGAGGACATTGTCGAAGACGAAGAAGAGAAGGCTGACGACTGATGGCCAGTGCAATTTCCGCCAACAAGGCCGAGCTGCTCGCGATTGCGAACTCGGTTGCTTCGGAAAAGATGATCGACAAGGCGATCGTCATCGAAGCGATGGAAGAAGCGATCCAGAAGAGCGCGCGCAACCGCTACGGTGCGGAAAACGACATCCGCGCCAAGCTCGATCCACTGACCGGCGACCTGCGCCTGTGGCGCGTGGTAGAAGTGGTCGAGGAAGTGGAGGATTACTTCAAGCAGGTAGACCTGAAGCAGGCCGAGAAACTGCAACCGGGCGCCAAGGTCGGTGACTTTATCGTCGATCCGCTTCCGCCGGTCGATCTTGGTCGCATCGATGCCCAGAGCGCCAAGCAGGTCATCTTCCAGAAGGTCCGCGATGCCGAGCGCGAGCGCCAGTACGAGGAATTCAAGGATCGCGCCGGCGAGATCATCACCGGCGTCATCAAGTCAACCTGGGCCGCGCCGAGGGCGTGATCCGCCGCGACCAGCAAATCCCGCGCGAAGCCGCCCGTACCGGCGAGCGTGTGCGTGCGATCATCACCAAGGTGGAGCGCAACAACCGCGGTCCGCAGATCTTCCTCAGCCGCGCGCACCCCGAATTCATGAAGAAGCTGTTCGCGCAGGAAGTGCCCGAAATCTACGACGGCATCATCGAGATCAAGGCCGCCGCCCGCGACCCGGGCAGCCGTGCCAAGATCGGCGTGATCAGCCGCGCTTCGAGCATCGACCCGGTCGGCGCCTGCGTCGGCATGAAGGGCAGCCGCGTGCAGGCGGTGGTGCAGGAACTGCAGGGCGAGAAGATCGACATCATCCCGTGGTCGGAAGACCAGGCGACCTTCATCGTCAACGCGCTCCAGCCCGCGACCGTCAGCCGCGTCGTTCTCGACGAGGACGAGGGCCGCATCGAAGTCGTGGTGCCCGACGACCAGCTCAGCCTCGCGATCGGCCGCCGCGGCCAGAACGTGCGCCTCGCCAGCCAGCTCACCGGTCACCAGATCGACATCATGACCGAGGAAGAGGCGAGCGAGAAGCAGAGCAAGGAATTCGCCACCCGGTCCAAGATGTTCGAGGAAGAACTCGACGTCGACGAAACGCTGTCGCAGCTGCTCGTGGCCGAAGGCTTCGCCGAACTCGAGGAAGTGGCCTATGTCGCGCTCGACGAACTGGCTGCGATCGAAGGCTTCGACGAGGAACTTGCCGAGGAACTGCAGAGCCGCGCCAAGGAAGCGCTCGACCGCCAAGAAGCCGCCTATCGCGAAGAGCGGCAGGCGCTGGGCGTGGAGGATGCACTGGCCGAACTGCCGCACCTCAACGAACAGATGCTGGTGACGCTGGGCAAGGGCGGCATCAAGACGCTCGACGACCTGGCCGATCTCGCCACCGACGAACTCATCGCCAAGAAGCGCGAGGCGCCCCGTCGTCGCAACAACGATCCCAAGGCCGCCGGCGGCCCCCCGCTGCGCCGCAACCAGCGCGCCGAGGACAAGGGCGGCGTGCTGGGCGAATACGGCCTGAGCGAAGAGCAGGGCAACGAGATCATCATGGCCGCGCGTGCGCACTGGTTCGAGGACGAAGACGTCGCCGGGCCGGCAACCCAGGAGGCCGCCAATGCGGACTCCACCCAATGAGCGCCTAGCGTCCGACATCTCTGAAGTCACCGAGGCCCGGACGTCGCGTTCGGAGCCGGAGCGGCGCTGTATCCTCTCCGGGGAGCACGGTGCGCGCGATGCGCTGGTCCGTCTGGCGATCTCGCCCGACGGACTGGTGCTGCCCGACGTCCTTGCCCGGGCGCCGGGGCGCGGAGCGTGGCTCGGCGTCGACCGCGCCGAGCTCGAAGCCGCCATGGCCAAGGGCAGGCTCAAGGGCGCACTGGCGCGGGCCTACAAGGGTGCGGCGCTGAGCGTGCCCGACGATCTGCCGCAACGGATCGAGGATGCGCTGCGCAAGGCGCTGCTCGACCGGCTCGGCCTCGAAATGCGGGCCGGGCACCTCGTACTGGGCTCCGACCGGCTGGCCGAGCATGCCCGGGGCGGGGCGCTGGAGCTGCTGCTCCACGCCGCCGACGCCAGCGAGGACGGGTCGAGGAAACTGGACCAGGCCTGGCGCGTCGGGCGCGATGCGGAGGGGTCGGGCGAGCGGGGCATCCGCTTGCCTCTGGACCGGGGCGCTTTGTCTGTGGCATTGGGCCGCGACAATGTCGTCCACCTGGGCGTCGGCGACCACAAGGCTGCCGAGCGGGTCGAGCAAGCCCTGTCACGCCTGTTGCACTTTGCAGGAGCATCCGCGGATGCGCCGGACGCCGGCGATACGGGCATCAGCCCGGTCGGCGAGACGATTTGAGATCGAAGGAAGAAACGAGTTTTATGAGCGACGAAAACGAAACCCCCCGCACCCGCAAACCGCTTGGCCTGAAGCGGAGCGTGGATGCCGGCGAGGTCAAGCAGACCTTCAGCCACGGCCGCACCAACAAGGTGGTG
>FWWL01000531.1_pt1 | contig 11832 bp, 9 predicted proteins | sample 2228331 | NCBI WGS metagenome assembly FWWL01 (sample SAMEA103939775, study PRJEB20133) | metagenome | reverse complement strand
GCGGGACAGTAGGTGCAGTCCGTGCGCCGGTCGGGAGGTGGGAGGATGGGCCGTAACTTATTTTCGGACAAGGATTTAGGTTGCGTGATCAGTAAGGGCTGCCGGAGGGGGAGGTGCCGGGGCTGCTCGCCGGCAGCGGCACGACGATGGCCGGAGTGTCGGTGGCCGGAGCGGCGACCTTTTCTTTAGGCTTGGGCATCTCCTTGGGCGGGGTTTTACTGCCATCGGCCGGCGGGCTGGCGGGGGCACAGCCGCCGCTGGGGCAGGGGGTGCAGCAGTCTTTGGCCTTGCGGGCGGCCAGACGGGCCCGGATGCGGTCGAGCAGGCTGACCCGTTGGCAGGTGCACGGATCGCCGCACGGTGCGGCCGCAGGGTTCGGCGAGGGGGCGGGCGTCGCCGGTTTGGCCGCGGACGAGCAGGGATCGCAGCAGTCTTTGTTCCGTGCGGCCAAGCGGGCCCGCAAATGGTCCATCAGGCTAGGGCGTGGTGTCTCGCAGCACGGCGGCGGCGTGGCAGGCGCACCGGCACAGCCGGCATGATCACGGGGACCTAGACCCCATCCCCCGGCGGGCACTACATCGCCGCCCGCACCCATGGTCGTCAGCAAGAGAATCGTTGTGTACAAGGTTGTACCTCCTTGAAAAACAGTCGGTTCAGGTTACTCTGGCTCGGGCACGTGCGGCCCTATACTCGCCAACTTGTTTCGACACCCCATCGCTTCCTTCCGCAGGTCACGATAGCGAAAAAACCGCTAATAGCGCGGCCTAAGGGGAGGGCGTGCGACGCGTAGCGATTGGCCGCATCGTAGCCGAATCAACCAGAGTGCAGTCGGCACCAACTGCACCGGTTGCAACGGCACTGACCAACTCCGCCTGTTTGCTACTAATCCGGCGAAAGACCGTTCGTCCCCCCGTTCCGGGCCGATCCTACAATGACAGCGACAGTTCGAGGGGTAGGAACCTGAGTGGGGACAATGGGACGCACCCGGCGGTTGTGGCGACTACAGCCTGTCGATCTGGCCGCGGCCGCCCGAGTGGCCCAGCAAGCCCGCATATCCGAGGTGGTCGCCCAGCTGCTGTGGCAACGCGGCATCCGGGACGCCGAGGCGGCCCGACGGTTCCTGGAGGCCCGCCTGACCGACCTGCTGCCGCCGCACCGTTTGCCGGGGATAACGGCAGCCGCCGAGCGGATCCTGCACGCCGTGCGGCAGCGGCAAAGAATTTGCATCTACGGCGACTATGACGTGGATGGCATCACCGCTACGGCCATCCTGCTGCGTATACTACGATTCATCGGTGCGGACGTCATTTACCATACGCCGTTGCGGCTCAGCGAGGGCTACGGCCTGAACGCCGAGCGGATCCGCGAGTTGAAACGCGATAATGTTGCTGTGATCGTTACGGTCGACTGCGGGATAGCCAGCATATCGGAAGCCCTCGTGGCCAAAGAGGTTGGGATCGAATTGATCGTAACGGACCATCATGAAATGAAAGCCAGTACGGCCGGGCCGCTGTTGCCGGATGCGGCAGTGGTGGTGCATCCGCGGCTACCGGGGGGGGACTATCCTTACCCCGACCTGTGCGGGGCCGGCATCGCCTGGAAGCTGGCCTGGGAGCTGGCCCGCCGGGTGTGCGGCACCGAGCGGGTCACGCCGGAGTGGCGGGAATTGCTCTTGGACGCCCTGAGTCTGGCGGCGTTGGGTTCGATCAGCGACGTGGTGCGGTTGCGGGATGAGAATCGGATCTTTGTCCGTCATGGCCTGGAACGGCTCCGGCAGCGGCCGGGAATCGGTTTACAGGCCCTGATGCAGGTGGCGGGTCTGCAGGACATCCAGCGACTGGACGCGGAGGACGTGGGGTTCCGCCTGGCCCCGCGACTGAACGCCGCCGGACGGCTCGGCTGTGCCCGCATGGCGGTCGATTTGCTGACGACCCAATCGGCAACGGTGGCCGCCACCGCCGCCCGCTTTCTCGAGGAGCAGAACGCCCAGCGGCAGTCTCTCGAGCGGAAGATCGCCCAGGAGGCCCGGGAGATTGTCGAGCGGGACTTTGCGGCCGATCCGGCGATCGTGCTGGCGTCGCCGCAGTGGCATCCGGGGGTGGTGGGGATTGTGGCGGCCCGCCTGGTGGAGCATTTCGGCAAGCCGGCGGTGGTCATTGCGATCCGCGCGGAGGAGGACCTGGCCACCGGCAGCGGCCGCAGCGTGCCGGGTTTTGCGTTGCACGAGGCGTTGCGGGCCTGCGAAAGCCTCCTGGAAGGACACGGGGGCCACGCCGCGGCGGCCGGGCTGCGGATCCGACCATCCAACATCGCCGCGTTCCGCCGGGCTTTCAACGCCTACGCGGCGACCCACCTGCCCGCCACAGCGTCCTTGCCCCATCTCCTTCTCGACACCGAACTGCCCCTGAGTTCCCTCACTCCAGGGCTGCTCAACGAGCTGCACAAGCTCGAGCCGCACGGGCCGGACAACCCCAAACCGCGGTTTTTGGCTGCAAACCTGCAAGTGGAGCGGCCACGACGGATCGGCCAGGGGGAGGAGAAACGCCACCTTGATTTTTTGGTCTGCCAGGGATCGAGCCGCTTCCGGGCGGTGGCCTGGAACATGGCGGACCGCTATGAGGAGTTGGCCGCGGCGGAGCGGGTCTGTGTGGCGTTTACCCCGCGGGTCAACACCTGGAACGGCCATCGCCGCATTGAGCTGCAGGTCATTGATTTCCAAGTCGGCTCCGTGCCACAGTTGGACTAGGCGGACGCGAGCGGCACGCGATCACCGAAACTTATGCTTTCCGACAGAATTTTGAGCTACCTGGGTTCAAATGTCCCTCAACCAGGTGCCCATCGTCTGGCGAGGGGGTGCTTTGCCGGTCAGTTCGGCGTCGACTGGCAAACCGGCAAGGAGCGGCGAACCGGCGTGGGGAGAGGTGTCGACCGCTGAACCGGGTTATACAAAGTATCACGCTCGACGGGAATGCGGCCCGCCTCCTCGATGAGTCGCCGCAGTTCGGGAACGGTCAGTTCCTGCGGAGCATCGCTGCCAGCGGCGTGGTAAATCCTTTCGTAAACGACGGTGCCGTCGATGTCATCGGCTCCCCAGCTTTGGGCCACCTGGGCGGTCTTGACCCCGAGCATTTGCCAATACGCCTTGATGTGCGGAAAGTTGTCGAGCATCAGGCGGGCGATGGCGATCATTTTCAGGTCCATCATGCCAGAGGGGCGAGGGATGTTTTGGCCTAGAGGGTTGTTGTCGGGGTGGAAGGCAAGGGGAATGAAGGTCTGGAAGCCGCCGGTTTCGTCCTGGAGGGCGCGGAGGCGGAGGAGGTGGTCGATGCGGTGGTGCGGCTGCTCGATGTGACCGTAAAGCATGGTGGCGTTGGACTTTCCGCCCAGCTCGTGCCATTCGCGGTGGACGCGGAGCCACTGTTCGGCGTCTGCCTTGTAGTCGCAGATGCGGCGGCGGATTTCGGGGTGGAAGATTTCCGCTCCGCCACCGGGGAGGGAGCCGAGGCCGGCCGCCTTCATCTCGGCCAGCAGCTCGCGGGTGGGCCGCCTAGTCAGTCGGGAAAACCAGTCCCACTCCACCGCCGTCCAGGCCTTGAGGTGCAAGTTGGGGTACGCCTGATGGATCGTGGCAATGATGTTGTAGTACCACTCGTAGGGCATCAGGTGGTGCAGGCCGCCGACGATGTGCAGCTCGGTGGCCCCCCGCTGCACGGCCTCCGCCGCCCGCTCCAGGATCTGCTCCATGCTCATTACATAAGCGTTGGGTCCCTTCAGGTCGGCCCGGAACGAGCAAAACGCACACCGATACACGCACACATTGGTGGGATTGATGTGCATGTTGACGTTGTAATACGTCACGTTGCCATTTTTCTGCTCGCGGACGTAGTTGGCCAGCTCGCCTAGGGTGAGCAGGTCGCGGGTCTGTTCGAGGAGCAGGCCGTCCTCGAAAGTCAGGCGAATGCCGGAGTAGACCTTTTCCCGGATCGGTGCGAGGCGGGGATCAGGGAACATCGCCGCATCAGCCTCCTGTAGCTGCATGGGCAGAGGTAAGACTTACCCTAATACAGGTCGCATCCATTTGCATGTGCGTGCATATGGTGACTGCTCGTTGCCCATGCACGCCATGAGGGTTAACCGCACGCATGAGCGCAGCCATAACGCCGGCACGGCGGCAACGGCTGCCGCCCAACGGATTCGTTAACCGCACGCATACGCTCAGGGATAACCCCCGATGCAGCCGGTTTTTACGGCCTAGCCGGCCGTGACACCGGCCACGGGCAGCCCGGCTGACAGCGGGGTGGGATCGACGGCTCGGTCGCCGGTCGGTCGCCAAATGGAGCCATCAGTCGTCGCGGAATTGGTTATGGCAGTCCGTACATTTGGCGTTGATGGCGCTGAGGAGGCGGACGACGTTCTTGTTATCGGCCTTGGCTCCCTTGGATGCTTCCTGAGCAAGTTGGCGGCTCAGCTCGACGAGTTCCGCACTCCATTTTTGCCACTGTTGCTTGTTGGCCGAGCTGACCGTTGCTTTTTCGTTGGGCATGTGAATGGTAAAGACATTGAGTAGGGCAACCCGTGCGGCCAGGATTTCGACATCCTCGGGTTTAGGGGCAGGGGCACCTTTTTTGATCCAGTCGCGGATGTCTTTTTCGATGTTCAGTCCGCCGGTGCGGGCCGCCCGGTAAGGGGACATGACCTCGTCGAGGTGGAGGTCCACCTTGGTATGCAGATTGCTGCTAGCCAAGGGGCCGGAGCCGGGGGTCGCCTTGAGTGTTTTGGCCTGCTCGGCGGCCGCCTGGTAGTCCTTTTTGCCTACCAGCTCGGCGATTCTCACGGCCTGGTCCCGCAGGGGGGCGTCGCCGGTCGCTTCCGCCGCCAAAGCTAGGATCATGGCTAATGCTCGCACCGTCGGGCCACTGCGGCGGGCTTCCACCGGGCTTTCCAGGCATTTGGCCAGCGACGCCTGCAGTTGGGCAATGTCGGCGGCGATCACCCGCTGATAAGTACCTGTCGTCAACTTGGGCGGCGTGGCGGCCAACGCCCAACACCCCAGGACCAGCACAATGCTACTGACACCAAAACGGACCATCAGACGTCGGATCATTCACTCCTCCTTGCAGTCGTTCACGGGTTCGAAGGATACCCCCAGCCGTACGGCACTAACGGCCGCCGGCCACCTCAGGGGAATGCGTAACCATAGTGTTGGCATATGATTTCTCCAGCCGGTCCGCCATCGGCCCGATTCAAAACTCGATGACCTCCTGCCAAGCCAGGGGGACCACAAAGACCTTGCCGTCGCCGATGCGGCCGGTACGGGCCGCCTTCGGAATGCGTTCCAGCAGGGTCGCGGCCTGCTCGTCTGTCACCCACGCCACAATCTCGACTTTCGGGAGATAAGCCATACTGAATTCTGAACCCCGGTAGCGGTCGAGATAACCCTTTTGGCGGCCAAACCCCTTGGCTTCCCGTACGATACAGGCGATTACGCCGGTCTCGGCGATCGCTTGCAGGACCGCTTCCGCCCTGAACGGCTTGACCACCACGATCAGTTGCTTCACCGCAGCGGCCCCGGTCGCACCTCAAACAGTCGCCGCAACGATACTTGTTCCAACAACTATCGTTCCAACAACCATCGTTGCAACGACTATTGTTTCGACAACTATTGTTCCAACAACTATTGTTCCAACAACTATTGTTCGAACAATTATTGTTTGAACAACTATCGTTCCAATGATTATTGTCGGAACAATATTTGTTCCAACAACCGTGTCGCCCGTTGCGGCTTGGCGGGGCGGGCGGATCACGGCCGCAAGGCGATCGAGACGTACTTGGTTTCCAGGTAGGCTTCCAGTCCCTCGTGGGCCAGCTCGCGGCCGAGGCCGGACTCTTTCATGCCGCCGAAGGGGCATTGCGGCGTCGCTGGTACCGGATCATTGATCCCAATGATCCCCGCTTCGATCCCTTCGGCCATCCGCCACATGACCGTGATGTCGTTGGTGAAGACGAACGCCGCCAGACCGTAGCGGGTGTTGTTCGCCGCGGCGATCACCTCGTCGAGCTTAGAAAAGTCGAGGATCGGCATGATCGGAGCAAATGGCTCCTCGCTGAGCAGGCGGGTGTCCGGCGACAGGTGCGTCAGCACGGTCGGTTCAAAGAAATAGCCTTTGGCGAAGCGGTCGGAACGTTTGCCGCCGGTGAGGACTTGGGCCCCTTTGCGTTTGGCGTCCTCCACCAGGGCGACGGTGTGCTCCAGGGCCTTGCGTTCGAACATCGGACCGATCTGGACCCCCTCTTCCCACCCCGGGCCAAGCTTGAGGCTGCGAGCCTCGGCCACTGCCGCTTCGGTGAACTTCTTTTCGATGTCCTTGTGGACGAAAAAGCGGCTGGGGCTGATGCAGACCTGCCCGTTATTGCGGAATTTGCCGATGACGGCGGCCTTGGCGACCACCTCCGGATCGGCATCGGGGAAGACGATGAACGGGGCGTGGCCGCCCAGCTCTAGGCTGAGTCGTTTGAGCTGGTCGGCAGCCCGTCGCATAAGCTGTTTGCCGACCTCGGTCGAGCCAGTGAAGCTGATCTTGCGGACCGCCGGGTGGGTGAGGAACTCGTCGGCGATCTCCTCGGCTGGCCCGATGACCAGGTTGGCCACGCCCGGCGGCAGACCAGCTTCAACCATGCACTCGAATACGCCGATAAGCGACAGCGGCGTCTGCGTGGCCGGCTTGCAAACGATCGTGCAGCCGGCAGCCAACGCCGGAGCGATCTTGCGGGCCTGCAACGTGATCGGGAAATTCCATGGCCCGATTGCCCCGACCACGCCGACCGGGTGCTTGATTGTCAGATGTCGCTTGTGCGGGATCGACTGCGGGATGACCTGGCCATAAGCCCGTTTGCCCTCCTCGGCGAACCATTCGAATGTGTCGGCGGAATGCAGCACTTCCCCCTTGGCCTCCGCCAGGGGCTTGCCCTGCTCCAGGGTCATCGTGCGTGCCAAATCGTCGGCCCGTTGCCGCATCAGCTCGGCGGTCTTTTTCAGCACCTTGGCCCGCTCGTAAGGCGTCTGTTTCATCCAGGATTTCATGGCCTCGTCGGCGGCGGCGATCGCCCGACGGCAGTCCTCCCGCCCGCCGTAGCTCACCTCGGCAATGATCTCTTCGGTCGCCGGGTTCTCGACGCCTATCCGCTGGCCGGACAAGGCATCTACCCACTGGCCGTTAATGAACAACTGCCGATGCTGCACCGGTATGGCGGTCATGGTCGCGTCTCGCGTCAAAAAAGTCAGCCGCACGGGAGGATTGACCGGTGATGCCGGCACAAAGCCTCCCTGGCGGTCAACGTCTGCTGCATGCGGTCAATCTATATAGACGCCGTGACGGCGGCGACCGGCCAAGGTGTCGCAGTTGCCGGCTCATGGTCCGGCTGGCGATTCGCCTGATGATGCGTTTATGATATGATCCGCCGCCGGTCATGATCTTATGATCCGCCAGCCGGGCCGCGTTTGAGCTGCTTGGGGCCGTCGCCGACGACTTTTTCATACGTACCGGCGTCGGTTTTGACGTATTTCGTAAATCCTTTGGCGGCAAGGTTCTTGTCGCTGACCGCCGCACGGGCGTGGAGGTCGGTCCAAGTCCGCGGGGCATTGGGGGCCGCAAAGACCCGCCGCACCGGTTGGCCGGTTTCCGGATGGTGCGACAGCGGCGGGTCTTCCATTTTCTGAAACACTTCAAACTGTTCGCCGCCGCTACCATCTTCCAAGACTACCTCGTACAGATAGAGCGGCATAGCGCATCTCCTTGTCAGACAAGAATTTAAGGCAATCGCATCCACCGTGGGGAACTATGGCCGAGGCGCTGTCCCCCTACGGCATTTTACCCGCCGCTCATCTCCGCGCGGACGGTTTCCAGCAGTTTTTTGGTCAGGCGGATGCCTTCCGGCTCGCTGTGCTTGCTCCCCTCGTACTCGACGCCGATGTAGCCGTGGTATTTGTGCTTCCGCACGACGATGTCCAGCATCTTGCGGTAATCGGTGAAGACTTCGTTGCCTTTGTCGTCAAACTGGTGACTTTTGGCGGAGACGCCCTTGGCGAACGGCATGAGTTCATCGACTCCCTTGTAGCGATCGTAGGTGGTTTCGCTGATGCCCGGGATTTTGCCGATATTGAAGTTGCCGAAATCGGGAAGGGTGCCGCAGCGGGGATGGTCCACCAGCTTCATCACGCCGGCCAGCCACGCCCCGTGGCTCGACAGGCCACCGTGGTTTTCCACGATGGTGTTGATCCCCAGTGTGGCGGTGAACTCGGTCAGACGCCGCAGGCCGTCCGCGGCCAGCTTCTGCGTTTCCTCAAACCCCTTGCGCCAATCGCTGGCGGCGTTAACACGGATTGAGTGACAACCCAGGAATTTCGCCCACTCCGCCCAGCGTTTGTGGTTGTCGACCGCCTGCAACCGGCGTTTTTCATCTGGATCACCGAGGTTCCCCTCGCCGTCGCACATGATGAGCACACTGACCACGCGGTTGTCGTCCGCAACCTTTTTCAGGTCCTTGAGATACGCATCGTCCTGTTTCTTGTCGCGATAGAACTGGTTCACGTACTCGACGGCGTCGATGCCGAATTCCTTGACGGCGATTTCGGCGAATCGAAGGGGGGCGCGTTTATCGCCGGCACGACCGAAGAAGGCCCGGTGGAGCGACCATTGGGCCAGGGAGATTTTGAACAACGGCGACCCCGCCGTTTGACTAGCCAGAAGCGGTTCTGTCCAACGGCCGCCGAGGGTGATGGCCGCCGCGGCCGCGACGCCCTGACGCAGAAACTCCCGACGGTGCAACGTGTACATGCGCAACTCCTTTCTTGGAAACAGGTTACGTTTTTCCGATCACCCCCGCCGCAGCTGCGGCCACTGCAGGTGCGGCCAACGGTGTTGCTGCGATTCTAGCCCAAGGCGTGACGACAACCAGTCCCCCCTTCCTCGCCGGACGGAGTGCTATATGTGTGTCGAGTAGATATCCAACAATTGTCGAGTGGATATCCAACAATGAAGCCCAGTTAGATATCACTGTATTGCGACAGGGGGGGCTGCCCTCACCTCGTCCGACACAGTGGTCGCGACCATGAATCTATTTTCTTATATAGTTGTATGTCTATGTGTTCATAGACTGCAATCATGATAAGATGTCATTATATTATCAATATCGATGATGATATTAATGATTTTCAGATGAGTATTTCGATGATAATAGTAGTGATTCAGTGATCGGTGGCGATTGGCAGTGTTTTCTGTCGATGACGCTTGGCTGGGACCGTATAAGATGGCAGATGGCTTGCGTGGCGTGACCTTTGCTTAGGGGGAACTTCTGGAGTACGATCATGCGTATGGCTCGAGTGATGACGGCCTGGATAGTGGTGGGTAGTTGCGGAACGTTGGCTGGGGTGGCCCACTCGTTTGACCCGCCGTTGGCCGTGCGATCGGGATCAGACACGGAGGAAGAGGGATTCATCCCCCTGTTCAACGGCCGTGACTTGACGGGTTGGGTGAACGTCAATTGTCATCCCGATACCTTTTATGTCAAGGATGGTCAGATCATCACGAACGGCCGCCCGACCGGTTTTTTACGCACTGAACGTCAGTATGAGAACTTTATCTTGGATATCGAATGGATGCATGTCAACAAGAAAGAGGTCGCCAACTCCGGGATCTTTGTTTGGGCAGATCCATTGCCCGCTGTGGGAACACCTTATACGCGAGGAATTGAAGTTCAAGTTCTGATCAACTATCCGAAAGTGGACTGGGCCACCAATCACGGCGACGTGTTCGCCATTCATGGGGCCGTGTGCGTGCCGGACCGGCCGCATCCCCGCGGCTACATGCGTTGCCTGCCAAGCGAAGAGCGTGTCAAGGGCGCGGGGGAGTGGAACCACTACCGCATCATCGCCAAAGACGGCAGCATCAAATTGCACGTCAACGGCAAAGAGGTTTCCGGTGTCAGTCAGTGTGTGCCACGCAAAGGGTACCTGGCCCTGGAAAGCGAGGGGGCCGAGTGCCATTTCCGAAACATTCGCATCAAGGAGCTGCCAACGACTCATCCCAAACCCGAACAGGTTGCCGCCGTGTGGCAGGGGCATGTCAGCCTATTCAACGGCCTGGACTTGCACGGCTGGACCACTGCCGACGGAGCATGGAAAGTAGCCGATGGCCGGCTCATCGCGACGGGCCAAGCGGAATTGAGCAGCAATCGTACTCTGAGTGGCGGCGAGCTGATATTTGATTGGCGTCTGCCGCCCAAAAGTCCGCATACCGAGTGGAACTTCCGCATTGGCCAACGTGACATCCGCATCTCACTGCCAGAAAAGGCACGGCCGGGTCAGTGGCACCGGCAGACACTCATCGTTCCATCCGGCGAAGCCGCCGGTCCAGTGCGATTTCCGGCCCTCGCCGGATTGGAAATTATGAATGTATTCTACCGGTCGGAGAAATAACGACGCACGGACAATTCGCCGCACACGGGCTTGTCCGGCAACGAGGCCGCACGCGCAAGCGTGAATTTTTGATGAAACTCTAATGTTTTTGAGTAGTCTGGGTAATTTAGATAATTTGGCTTGACAACAGCGACATCGTGGATTACTGATTTCACTTAGGGTTTCCGAGGATCTACCCTATTTGGTTGACAGCGTATGGAGAAATCCACTATGACGCGATTCCTGTTCCGTCGTATGTTTGCTCGTCGTCCTGTTATCTTAGATCGTCGGCGGACCAACCGGCAGACCCTGCAACTCATACAGCTTGAATCGCGGGTCATGCCCAATAATGCTCCGGTGGCGAGCGATGACACTTACTCGGTCGACGAAGACGATGTGCTGAGCATCGCCGCCCCCGGCGTGCTAGCCAACGACAGCGATGTGGATGGGGATTCGCTGACGCCGTCGTTGGTGAGCGGTCCGAGCAACGGGACGTTGACTCTGAATTCGGATGGTTCGTTCACCTACACGCCCAATGCCAACTTTAACGGGACCGATACGTTCACTTACAAGGTGAGTGACGGGACGTTGGATAGCAACGTGGCGACGGTGACGATCACGGTCAATGCGGTCAACGACGCACCGGTGGCCAATGACGATGATGTCTCTATTGATGACCAAACTGATACCAATGGAAACGTGTTCGACAATGATTTGGATGTAGACGAAGATACTTTACAAGTGTTGAATCCCGGCTCATACACCAGTGCAGTAGGTACTCTTGTGTTGAATGCGGATGGTAGTTACACGTTTACCCCGCAAGCAAACGCATCCGGACAGGCCAGTTTCTCCTATGTGATAACTGATGGGAATGGTGGCTTTGCTCATGCAAGCATCAACGTTTCCGTGACCGATATTACGCCGCCGCAGGTGTTGGAAGTGCATCTGCACTATGGTCCGGGGCGGTTTGTGAACATACTGGATCCGACATACCGACGGATCCTCCCCTGGTCGAAGATCCGCCGGGTGTCAGTGGTGTTCAGTGAGCCAGTGTCATTGGGTCAGGGGAGCCTGCTCGTGACCGGCCTGAATGTGCCGCGGTATGGCATAATCGGGTTCAATTTCAACGCCTCGACCAACACCGCGACATGGGTGCTCAACCGCACAGTCGGTATCGACCGGCTCAGACTGACGCTGCGGGCGAACCGAATCCGGGACTTGAGTAACAACATTCTCGGAGCCAGCGACATTCTCTACGGCGTGCGTGTCCTCCCCGGCGACTTTGACGGCAACCGTGTGGTCGATAACCGCGACGTCCGCGGCGTGCGGCAGGCGATTCCGGCCTCGGCACCGCCTTTGAACAAGATTTTCGCCGATAT
>FWWL01009434.1_pt1 | contig 11836 bp, 6 predicted proteins | sample 2228331 | NCBI WGS metagenome assembly FWWL01 (sample SAMEA103939775, study PRJEB20133) | metagenome | reverse complement strand
AAACTGGCCCCGGCCACCACCGAGGGCTCCTCTATGGCCATGGGGACGAGGACGTCCCGCCCGTTGATGAGGAAGTTCACGGCGATGCCCAGGGGCAGGGCGTGCACCCCCACTGCGTTCTCCACCATACGGTCGGCCTGGCTTTCCGACAGGCCGTGGGCGGCGCGCCAGACCTGCGCCTCTTCCGGCGTCAGGCCGGCCCACTGGGCTACCCGCTCCACCCGTTCCTCCAGGGGCAGATCGTAGAACCCTGGCCACCGAGACGTCTTCTCCATGGGTGTCGGCTGCTCCTCGTCCGTGCTACACTCCCGTACGCCAGACATCAAAAGGCCCGGCAGCGTAAGCCTCGTTGATGGCTTCAGTATACCCCTGTCGGGCCTTCAGAGGCTATCATGCCCGCGCAAAAAGGCACCACCCGTGCGCGCGCCCTTGTAGGATACCCTAGGTAGACTGTCAAAACCTATCAAACTGGGTTCAGAGCCTATCGCACCTCGGGGCTTCAGCCTTCCTGCCACAGGCCGCGGGCCCGCAGTTCCTCCCGCAGTTGGGCGGGCGAGGTGAAGACGATCCCCTCCATGCCCACAGCGCGGGCCCCCTCCACGTTGCGCGGCTTGTCGTCCACGAAGAGGGCCTCTTCCGGGGCGAGTTGCAGGCGGCGCAGGGCCAGGCGGTAGATGCGGGGGTCCGGCTTGCGCAGGCCCACCTCAGCCGAGATGACCACCACCTCAAAGAGGTTGAGCAGGTGGGGCCAGCGGATCAGTTGGTGGCGCAGGCTGGGAGAGGCGTTGCTCACCAGGCCCAGGCGGTAGCGGCGCGCAAGGGCCTGGGCGAGGTCCACCATCTCCCGGCGCAGGGGTTCCAGGGCGAAGCAGCCGTACTGCAAGATCTCCAGCGCCTGGGGGAGGAGAGGGACGACGTCCCCCACGGCTCCGTAGAAGTAGTGCACCTCGGAGATCTGGCCCAGGGAGACCTGTTCCCACCAGGGGCTGCGGTAGAGGCGGTCGTGGAGCGTCCCTTCGGGCCACCCCAGTTGACGGTCGTAGGCCCGCAGCAGGTCGCGGGTGACGCCGTGGTCGGTGAGGACATCGCCGAAGTCAAAGAGGATGGCTTGGATGCGCTGCATCTCCGTTTTCCTTAGGTCTTAGGTCGCGATTTGACCAGAACCTGCGCATGCGGTAAGATGGAAACGTACGGCATATGCGAACAAGACAGCGCCAGGACCAGGAGGTCTGCAATGGAACTCTATACCCTCGGCTATCAGGGACGGGATCTCGCCGAAGTCCTGGATCTGCTGGCAACGAACCGCATTCAAAGGGTGTTGGACGTCCGAGAGTACCCCCACAGCCGCAAGAGGGGCTTCTCCAAAAGCGCCCTGTCTTCCGCACTTGGCGAATGGGGAATTCAGTATATCCACCTTCGTCCTCTGGGAACTCCCCCAGAGATGCGCCGCGCGTACCGCGCCCACGGCGATTGGGAGGCTTTCGCCAAGGCTTACACGCAGCGGTTGCTCACCGATGAGACCGCACTCCAAGGGCTTGAGGATGCGATCGCCCTGGTCAACAGGTATACCTGTTGCTTGCTCTGCTTTGAAGCCGATCCCAACTCGTGCCATAGGTCCATTGTCGCCCGCGAGATCGGCCGCAGGAGCGGGAACGGGCTGCGTGTGATGCACCTCTAAAGGAGCACCAGCTGGTCTCTGCCCGTGCGGGGCGGATAGATGAGACCAGCGATGATCCAGGAAGTGGGATGCTTGAACACCGTCCCCAGGAGGAGCCATAATTCCCTCCGGGTGCCGAATTCCTCCTCCAATTTGTGTCGGAAGGGTTCTTCCCACTGGGTGCCGTAGCCCCTCTGACAATTCCTGTAGAGTTGGTAAACCTCCCAGTCCGGGATCTTCATCCTGTGCCCTTTACAAGACTGACCTTCGCAAATGAAGCGGTAGTGGAAGTCAAACGGTACCTTCTCCAGTTGGAGAGGGAGCGGATCCTGCCAGAGCCGTCCCTGTTGGAGTCTGAGTTTTGTCAGTTGCTCAGGGCTCCATTCAGGTGGGGCAGGGGTAATTTCCAACTTTCTAAAGCCTTCACCTTGATCAAGCCCAAGGATTGCCCTGCAATCCTTCGCCTTTCCCGGAGGTCTTCCACCGAGGGAACAAGATGCGGTGCGAGCAAGCGCTTTCGGAGGGCCCAATCTTTGGTGGTGGGTATCTCCTCTTCCGTCAGACAGAGAGAGTCACGGTCAATTCTGAAACTCTCGGGGCGCGGGTCGTCCTCCGCCTTCTTGATCCTTGATCGGATCCACTGGTATTTCCGAAAGCGGCGATCAGAGGGCAACAGGCGGAACGGGACCGGGTAAAGCCTGACCAGTCTTCCTAGCCCCTTTGCTATCCCAGCAATACAGGAAGTCTCAATGTACTTCCTGCTTGGGTTGGGGTAGGTCTTTGCAATGATGAGAATCTCCTCCTCAAACCACTGGTCTCCTGCCAACACAGGACCGTTGCTCTGGGCCATCTTGCTGCCTTCCTTTCTTGCGGAGACACTCAAATCCGGCCGCAAGCATCGTCAGTGTGAACTCCTTGCTCGCGAGGGTTGCGTCTACTCCTGCACGATGGCCCGCGTCCAGGCCCAGAGGACACGCCCGGAGGGGCGGAAGCCAAACCAGGTGTAGAGCCGCCTCGCCCGGCGGTTCGTGCGCTGGGTGTTCAGGAGGATGGGCAGGGTGCCCTGGGCCTTGGCCAGGGCGATGGCCTCCGCGAGGAGCCGCGTGCCCACCCCCTTCCCCTGCCAGGCTGGGTCCACGGCCAACCGGATAACGTAGAAGCCGGCCGGGTGGTCCTCCGTCACCAGGTACCCGGCCACCTGGCCCTCCAGTTCCGCTACGAGGAAGGTGTAGCCTCCCCGCAGGTACTCCTGGAACGCGCCCAGGTCGTTGCGCCAGAAAGGGGTGAAGGCCGCTGCATCCAGGGCTGTCAGGGCGGGGAAGTCCGCTGCCCGCGCCGGGCGGAGGCGAGGGGCCCTGTTCCCTTGAGAAGGGGTGTCGTAATCCTCCTTCTCCAGTTCCACCACCTCTTCCACCAGGCGGAAACCCTGGTGCCTCAGGGCCTCGCCCACAGGCCCCGGAGGAGCCATGTAGCGCCAGGCATCGGCCCCGGCATCCAGGGCCGCCTGGCTGGCGGCGGCCAAAAGGGCGGCCACAACGGGCTGCGCCTGGGCCGCGCGGCGCACAGCCAGGAGGCGGAGGTGGGCGAAAGGCCTCCGGCGCACCTGGAACTGGAGCACGCCGGCCGCTTCATCCCCGGCGAAGGCCAGGAAGGTCCGCCCTTCCTGCAGGCCGGCGTAGACCACCTCCCGGGGGTCCAGGCAGTCCCAGAGTTCCGCCCAGTGCAGGAGCGTGCTGAGGGCCGGCCAATCCTCAGGAGAAGCCTGGCGCGCCTGGATGGGGGGATCCCCTGCGCCCGGTGGGCCGGGGCCCGCGGCTCTTCCGCGCCCGTGTTCCATGAGGCCTCCCTCGGATCCGCTAGCCCAGGCGGGCCAGGAGGGCCCGGGCCCGCGCCGCGGCCTCGGTCGGCGTGAAGCCGTACTGCTCGGCCAGGACGCGCCAGGGAGCCGAGGCCCCGAACCGCCCCTCCACGGCCAGGACGTCCCCGTGGTCCCCCACGTAGCGGTCCCAGCCCTGGCGCACCCCAGCCTCTATGGCCAGGCGGACTGGGAGATCGGGGGGCAGGACCTCCCGACGGTACTCCTCCGGCTGGCGTGCGAAGAGTTCCCAACTGGGGAAGGAGACGACCCGTGTCCGGATCCCCTCTCGGGCGAGGATCTCGGCCGCGCCCAGGGCCACGCTCACCTCCGACCCCGAGGCCATGAGGAGGAGGTGCGGATCGCGCGCATCCTGGAGGATGTAGGCCCCCCGCCGCAAGCCAGAGGCCGGGGCGAGGACCGTGCGGTCCAGGGTGGGCACGGGTTGCCGGGAAAGGATGAGGGCCACCGGCCCTTCCTCCCACTCCAGGGCCAGGCGCCACGCCTCGGCCACCTCGTTGGCGTCGGCTGGGCGGACCACCGTCAGGTAGGGGATGGCCCGCAGCGCGGCCAAGTGTTCCACAGGCTGGTGGGTGGGGCCGTCCTCGCCGACGAAGATGCTATCGTGGGTGAAGACATAGATCACCGGGAGGCGCATCATGGCCGCCATGCGGATGGACGGGCGCATGTAGTCGGAGAAGACGAGGAACGTGCCTCCATAGGGACGCAAGCCCCCGTGGAGCGCAAGGCCGTTCAGGAGGGCCCCCATGGCGTGTTCCCGCACCCCGAAGTGGAAGTTCCGGCCGCTGAAGTCGCCCCGGCGGACGTCCGCGTACCCCTTGAGGTAGGTCATGTTGGAGGGGGCGAGGTCGGCCGATCCTCCCACCAGTTCGGGCACCCGGGCGGCGAGGGCGTTGAGGACGGTGCCGCTTGCGCTGCGGGTGGCCATGCCCTTGGGGTCGGGGGCGAAGGAGGGCAGCGCCTCGTCCCAGCCCTCTGGCAGGCGCCGAGCGAGGACCCGGTCCCATTCGGCCGCTTCCTGAGGGTAGCGGGTCCGGTATTCCTCCATGCGGGCCTCCCAGGCCCGCCGCGCCTCGGCTCCCCGTCGGCAGGAAGCCTGGAACCGCTCCCGCACCTCCGGCGGCACCCAGAAGGGTGGCTCCAGGGGCCAGCCCAGGTTGGCCTTGGTGAGGCGGGCTTCCTCCTCCCCCAGGGGCGCGCCGTGGGCTTCGGGGTCATCCTGCTTGTGGGGGCTGCCGTAGGCCAGGTGGGTGCGGCAGCGGATGAGGGTGGGGCGCTCCTCCTGGCGGCACGCCTCCTCCAGGGCCTGGGCAATGGCCTCCGGGTCCAGGCCGTCCACTTCCAGGACGAGCCATCCGTAGGCCCGAAAACGGGTGGTCACATCCTCCGAGAAGGCCAGGTCTGTGCTCCCCTCAATGGTGATGCGGTTGTCGTCGTAGAGGTAGGTGAGCCGTCCCAGGCCCAGGTGGCCAGCCAGGGACGCCGCCTCGGACGAGATGCCCTCCATGAGGTCGCCGTCGCTCACGATGCCGAAGACGCGGTGGTCCACAACGGAGAGGCCGGGACGGTTGAAGCGGGCGGCCAGCATCCGCTCGGCGAGGGCCATCCCCACGCCGTTGCCGAACCCCTGGCCCAGGGGGCCAGTGGTGGTCTCAATGCCCCGGGCCGGGTCCCGCTCCGGGTGGCCAGGGGTGTGGCTCCCCCACTGGCGGAAGGCCTTGAGGTCCTCCAAGGTCAGGTCGTAGCCGCTCAGGTGCAGGAGGGCATAGAGGAGCATGGAGCCGTGGCCAGCGGAGAGGACGAAGCGGTCCCGGTCCGGCCACTGGGGCCAGGCCGGGTCGTGGACGAGGAAGCGGGTCCACAGCACATAGGCCGGCAGGGCCATGCCCATGGGCATGCCCGGGTGGCCGGAGCGGGCCTTCTCCACCGCGTCCACGGCCAGGAAGCGGATGGTGTTGACCGCCAGGTGGTCTACCTCGTCAAAGGTGGTGGGCATGGGCTTTCTCTCCAGGGCGTGTCGTCCGCGCACCATTGAGCGGGGGATGTTGGGGTTCTCCAAGAGCGGGGGTATGCTAACCTGAAATGCGGCCGGTGTCAACTTGAGGGGGAAACCCGGCTCTGCCTTCGCGACGAAGGGCAGGGGCGCACGGCCGTGCGCCCCTACTGCCCCAACCGCATGCAGGGAGGAGGCCCAGGGAGAGGGGTGCTCAGAAGGCTGTATGGTCAAAAACCTCTGCGGTCAAGTACAAGGGTGCAGGACGACGAGGCATCTACTCCTCTTGCAGCACGAGGGGCAGCCTGACCGGCCGCACACCCGGCGCAGAGACGATCAGGCGCACGTGCACCTCCTTCGCCCGAGCCCGCGCCGCCACCTGGACTACACCATCGTAGAGGCCGGGCCGCAGCCTGGCGGGTGACACCCGGATCTCAAGGGTGCCCGGTGTCTCCCCTTCGGCTGGCTCCACTGCCAGCCAGGGTGCATCTGCCTGGGCCGTCCAGCCCAGGGGCTCGGGCCAGGTGTGCCAGACCATCACCATCTGGGGCGGGGGCGGTTCCCCGCCCACGACGGCGTGGAAGGTAAGCCTGTCGGGGGCAACCACTAGGTCCGAAGGCTGCGGGGTGGAGCCCCTGTCGGCTGGGTCCGAACCCTGGTTGACCTCCCCGCCGTCGGGGATGCCGTCGCGGTCCGTGTCGCCCCTGCCCATGTCGGTCCCGAAGAAGAGTTCATCCCGGTTGGTCAGGCCATCTCCGTCGGCATCTTGGTCGGCGTCGTCGGGGTCCCACGGCGAGAGGAGCCCCAGCCTTCCCTCCTCCTCATCGGAGAGGCCATCTCCGTCAAAGTCGGATTGGACCACGACCGCCTGCTCGGCTCGGGTGCTCAGCCTCTGGCTGTCAGAGGCCTCCAAGGTGATGAGGTGCTCCCCGACCGTCAGGGTCACGGTGAGGGGGCTCCCCGCGCCCAGGAAGCCATCCTTGCTGGAGTGCCAGCGCAGCGCCTCGCCATCCAGGATGCCATCTTCCAGGTCGTACCCTGCACCGCGCAGGGTCACTGGCCGGCCCTGGAGGAAGGTGTCGCTAGGCTGGGGTTGGAGGATGGCCGCGCCCAGGGGCCCCTTGCGGCCCACGGAGAAGGTCCTGTCGGAGCGGTCGCCCGCCTCGTGGAAGCCGTCGCTGGCCCGCACCTCCACCAGGGCCTCTCTGCCCCCGGCCAGGGCGCCCAGGGGGTAAGTCATCTCCGTCCCTCGCGCGCCCGCGGCCAGGACATCCCACGTCGCGCCGCCATCCACGGAGTAGAGGACGCTGAAGACGAGAGCATCGCCATCGGGATCGTGGGCCTCCCATGCCACGCGCAGTTCCCCCTCGCCTCCGAACCGCTCTCCACCGTTGGGAGTGAGGACGTGGACCCGCGGGGCATGTTCGCTGCGTTGGAGGGTGGCCAGCACTGCATCTCCACGGCGCAACTCCACGCGCGCTGTCCCCGCCGGAAGGGGACAGGTGGTGGAGAAGAAGGCGACCGTGTGCGGGATGGTCTCCAGGGAGTCCCGCAGGAAGGGCACGACTACAGGCCAGGTGAGAAGCGGCTCCCCTCCCCCACCGTAGAGAGCCAGGAAGTACGGCGTCGGCTCCTCTGGCGGCGAGGGCGCAGGGCCCGTGGTGGGGTAGGCCTGGGCGATGGTGGCCTCTCCCTCGGAGGTAACGGTGCCGTTCACGACCAGGAGTGCGGCATCCTCAGCCGCCTCCTGCATGGTGGCAGTGAGGCGGACCTTCTGCCGTTTGGCGATATCGCCGTATTCGTACCCTTCAAAGAAGGTGTCATTCGGGCCCCCGTTTGTGGTGTACCACATGATGGTGGGCAGGTTGTTGCCCGGGAAGGCCTTGTGGTTGAGGATGTCGTACGCCACGGCCTCGCCCGAGATGTGCTCGTGGATCGTGTGTTTGTTTGGCGAAGCGTTCGGCGACTTGGCGTCCACCTGGTAGTTGGAGTGGCCGTACTCGTGTAAGAGGGCATCCGTCGGCGCGACCATCTGGCCCCACGGCTGGCCTGGGGCCAGTTCCACCCAGCTGCTCGTGCCCCAGCCCTGCCCGGGCCCGTAGAAGGCGTTCATGGTGGGCCAGATCCAAAGGGCAGAGTGGACCATGTCATGGGCAGAAGTGGTGTTGAACTGCTCCATCAGGCGCTGGGGGACGGCATCCCTCATAATGGGGCCGGTTTCCTCGCCCCGGGTGAGGAAGGGTGCCCGGGTCTCGCCGCCGTCGTAACGGTCGTTGTAGGGCGCCTTGTCCACAAAGGAGCGGATGACCTCGCCGCGGCTCAGGTTGGCCAGGTTGGTGCTGCGGGTCTCCTGGCCGGTGGTGGGGTTCAGGTCAAAGAACTCCGCCACGTAGTACGCCAGTTCCGTGGGTTCAATGACCCCGTCGTAGTCCACGTCCATCGGGAACTCAAACCGGTTGTTCACCCATCCGCCCAGGTCCAACCAGACGCCCGGCACCGTAGTGGTGAGCACCTGGCCCGCCGAGTTGTAAAGGAGCAAGCCGCCTTTGGGGGGCGACTTGAGGCGCGCTTCCTCGTAGTCCAGCGTGAGGACGCAGTTTGCAGCCTCGGTGCCAGTGTTGGCCATGTCGCTGCGCAGGACGACCACATCGCCGCCGGTGGGCGTGCCGCTGAGGTCCGCATCCACCAGCAACCGGCACTGCGTGCTCACCCCCAGAGCAGGAGCCATCGCCTCCGAGGCCGGCTCACCTCCCGCGGGCGCAGCCTCTGGCTCCAGTTCCGTTCCCTCGGCGGTGGTCAAGGCAGAGAAGGGGCACGTAGCCAGGCTGCCCGTGGTAATGGTCAACGTGTGCTGGGCGTCGGGGCTCCCGGCCTGGTCAGGGCTCTCCAGTGTGGTCACGTTGACGATATTCGTGCCCGCGGGCACCGTAGTCGCAATGCGCATGACCGTGTACCGGTACAGGCCCCACGGGTTGCTCCCAATCTTCGCAAGTTTCCAGGCGATTTTGGTCCCATCTTCGGTGGCGTCTTCGGGGTAGGAGTAGCCGGTCTCGTGGGTGCGGGCGATGGCCTGCCCGCTGAACTTGTCCTGGATGTGGTCCCACAGGAAGCCGGTCTGCGGGCCAGAGTCCGTATCCTTCTTACAGTACCAGAGCGACGAAACCCCATCGCAGAACGGCGTGAGCGCAAGTTTCGCCTGGATGCCGCCGCTGCCGCCCGGCACGCTCCATCCATCCCGGACCGGATAGGCCCGCGAGATGTTCTCCAACTGCGTGACCAGCGAGGTGAGGGAGTGGGTGATGACGGGAATGGGCAGAGGCAGGACGGCGAAGACGGTCAGGTCGTCGGTCTTCCAGAAGGTCTTGTCGCCCAGAGTGAAGGCTCCAACGAACGTGTCCCCAGCGTAGAGGTCCACCTGGAAATGGTAGTTGCCGGGCGAAGCGAAGGTGGCGCCATCCACCCAGAAGTCCATGCTCCCACTCTGTGCTTTGTTCACGGCGGTGTTCGGGAACCAGCCCTGGTTGGGCGCGCTGGCGAAGGACATGTGAGGTGCAGGGGAACCCCAAGGGTAGATCCGCAAGCGGCCCCTGCTGAGGTAAGCCGGGCCGCTGCTGGTGGAACTCCCGACGAAGACCCGCACCACCGCTGTCTTGCCGGCGATGAGGTAGGGATATTGGCTCAGGCCCTGGTTGACCTCCCAGCCAAGGTAGACCGGCGTGGCATTGGAGAGGGTGAAGTTCGTGCTGCTCGTTGCCGTGCCCGTCTCTGTCCGCACCCGCACCGGCCCGGTCGTAGCATCTGCGGGCACGCTCAACTGGATGAGGCTGTGCGTCTGGGTGATGAACAGAATGTGCCAGGAGGAGTTGCCGACCTGCACCTCCGTGTTCGTGTGGGACTGGAAGTTGTGCCCGTAGATGGCCAGGGGCGCGCCGATCGGGCTGCTGGAAGGGCTGAAGGAGGTGATGCTCGGGAGAGGCGAGAAATCCGTGCCGCTGGTGGCCATGCCGCCGGCTGTCTCCACTTGGACGGGTCCCTTGATGGCCTCCGATGGGACATAAGCCCGGATGGTCTGTTCGTCCAGGACCTCGTAGGCGGCATCCACCCAGGCATAGGGTCCCCAACCGAGGGCGCTGAAGCGGACCGCCTTCAGGTACTTGAAGCCCGCGCCCGAGATGGTGACAGCGGTATGGTAGACGCCTGAAGCAGGGGTGAAACCCGTGACCTGGGGTGCGGGGTAGTTCGGTTCTTGGGGCGTGCCACGCACGAATAGGCGCTGTTGGCCGGCGAAGGCCCCGAACCAGACCCCATCGTCGCTGTCGCTGGCGATGGCGATGACGAAGTCCTCACGAAGCCCGGAGTTGCGGGCGCGGTAGGTGGTCCAGGCCCCATTGGCGTTCCGGACCGCAGCCCCTAAGGGCGTCCCCACCCACAGCCGGCCCGCCGTGTCCGCGTGGAGGGCCATCACGTGGTTGTCCGGGAGACCGGAGTTGGCCGTGGTGTAGGCCGTCCAGGTAGAGCCGTTCCAAGCGGCGAGGCCTTGGTCGGTGCCGGCCCAGACCGTGCCGCCCTTGTCCACGGCCAGGGCCTGGATATTGCTTGAGGGCAGGCCGGCCTCCAAGTTGTGCTGGGACCACTTCTTGCCGTTGTACACGCCGATGCCAGAAGCCGTGCCCACCCAGACATCCTTCCCGTCGGCAGCGAGGGCCGCGACATTGGCGTTGGGATAGGTCTTTGCCCCTGCAGAGATGGTGGACCAGGCGTCGTCCTTGGGGGTGTAGATGCTCAAGCCGTCCTGAGTCCCCACCCACAGGCGGGCTTTGGCATCCAAGGTCAGGGCCCGCACCTGGTTGCTCACGATGCCGCTGTTGGTGGTGTGGTAGGGAGTCCAGGTGGAGCCGTTGAAGTAGGCAACGCCATTGCCCGCGGTCCCAGCCCAGATCTTCTCGTCCGACGTGACGGCGAGAGAGGTGATGCTGTTCCCACCCAGGCCGGAGTTGGAGGTGTCGTAGGTGGTCCAGGCCGTGCCGTTGAACCGCCAGACGCCCTGGTAACTGCTCCCTACCCAGAGGGCCCCGGACGTGGAGGCCAGGGCCCCGATCCCCGCTGGCTCGCTGCCCGGGACCTGCCAGTTGGGGGCGAAACCATCCAGGCCCTGCCCGCCCACGCCGAACCACAGCACATCGGCCCCGGCAGCCACGGCGGTGACCACGTCGCTGGAGAGGCCGCTGGACGACGTATCCCAGTGCCGCCAGATGTTCTTGCTGGGGGTGTAGCGGTACATGCCGCCCGGCGACTGCGGTTCATAGTAGTTGCCCGTGGCCACCCATAGGTGCCCCTGGGCGTCCACGGCCAGGTCGTAAATGGTGTCGGTGGTGAGGCCGCCCTGGCCCCGGTAGAAGCGCTGCCAGGTGCTGCCGCCATCGGCGGTCATGCAGAGGCCCTGACCGGCGAGAGGGTCCGGACCCGCGCTGCGGTTCGTGCCGAAGAAGGCGCGGCCTGCTCCATCCACAGCCACCGTCGTGGCGCTCTGGATGACGCCGCACCCGGGGGTGTTGGCGTTGGTGTAGGACGACCAGACGCCTCCCACCACTTTGTTGACGCCGCCAGCCGTGACGATCCAGAGGGTTGTGGAGCCGCTCCAGGCGATGTCGTGGACCTTGTTGTGGAGGAGGCTTGCCCCGCCAGTGCTGGTCGTCACCACCGACCAGACGTACTGAGAGCCATTCCAGTACACCTGGGCAAGGCCACCATCGGTGGCGAAGAACTGAGCGCGGCTGACGTTGGGCCAGGAGCCAACGTAGGCAAAGTCAATGGCCTTGACCCGGTTGTGGGGCAGGCTGGAGTTGGACGTGTTGAACGTGTTCCACTGGCCAGTGGTGGTGTTCAGGCGGCTGACGCCCGCGTTGTCGGTCCCGACCCAGACTTCGGTGCCGTCCACGCCAACGGAACGGATCACGTCGCTGGCCAGCCCGTTGCTGGTGCTGGACTTGGTGTACTGGGTCCAGTAGAGGCCGTCGTAGACGGCGATGCCGCCGCCGTTGGTCCCCACCCACACGCGGTCGTCGGAACCCACGGCCACACAGGTGACGGGGGCGGTGGGGAAGTTGGTGTAGGGGTCCGCCTGGAAATTGAACCAGAGGCCCAGCGTGACACTGGGGTCGGTGGCCTGGACGGACGCCGGCCCACCGAAGGCCGCCCCGACCAGGAGAAGCGGCAGAATTGACAAGAACCGATAGATGGGCCTTTTCTTCATGTCCGCGTTACCTCTTTCTCGCGTGAGGTCCGTGGCGGGCGTGGGGTAGGGCCCACG
>FWWL01009432.1_pt1 | contig 11838 bp, 24 predicted proteins | sample 2228331 | NCBI WGS metagenome assembly FWWL01 (sample SAMEA103939775, study PRJEB20133) | metagenome | reverse complement strand
CGGGGGCGGCGGCGGCGGCGGCGGCGGCGGCGCTCTCCCCGACGGCATTCGTGAACACCCCCCCTCAGATTTGCGATAACGAAGGCGCAAACGACTTCACATCAAACTCTCATAAATGGGGTGCCTTCTTTAGCTGGTTCTCATGAAGGAGGGTGAGGGAAAGATGAGGTGGATGAGAAGATTGGCGGTCAGGCTTTAGCTGGTTCTCATGGCAGAAGGGGCCGGGCCGTGGGGGGCGGTGTTAACTGCCCCTTATGGCCCGGGTCAGCTGCCCCTAGGGCTATGTAGGTATTGAAGTAATGGTCGCCCCGTTTATTGTGTAAACTGCTGTCGCGTTGGTCAACACTCTTACTGCTTTAGTTGCATCAAATGTAAGGGCTCCGCCTATATCGGAGTTCTCAACGAGGGTTCTGGACGACACTCCTAGGGTCAAGTTATTGAGTACCTGCGCGTTACGTACCACGATTGTCTGGGTATTTCCGTCTCCTTTTATCATTACTCCTGCGGCCCTAAGATCGTTGACCTCTATTGCTTGTGCCGGAACATACGGCGTGTGCCCAACTGATAGATTAACTCCACCAGTATAAACGCCGGAGAGGATAATGCTACCTTCTACTCTGCCAGAGGGGAAGCGTGCGATGCCCACATAATTGGCTCCCTCTACCGTCAAGTTTCGTACTGTAATGCGCTGAATCTCGGAGCCGATTTTTAGGGTTGGGTAGGAGTTGGCCCAGCTGCCAAATATGTACACGGTCGAGTTGCTAACGACTACTTTAACGTTTTCCACTACTGCTTCCTTAAGGAAAGGCGCGTCATCCCTTAACTGGACTATTGAGAACGTCAACCCATCGAGGATTTCAAACCTCACGTTGCGGAGAATGAAAGTCCCCAAGCCAGACACTCCCATTAGTCTATCGTCAAGTATGGCGTTTTCCACCAGGTAGTAGTCGTAAAACGGTTTGTGCGCATCGTAGCGCATCCCCCTGCCGTTGCGCAACGTTACCCTTCTGCAGTAGTTGGTGGCAAACGCCCCCCACCCGGTTTCGGACGCGGTGGCCTTGCTAACGTGGACGTTCTCTATGCGAACGTTCAGGCACATTTCGGCCAATACCAGATAGGCATATGTGCTTGTGCTGTTGCGTATGCGCGCTCCCTGCAACCCGTCTATTACAAAGTTGCGGCACATATTGGCCCAAACGACTACGTGGTTGAGGTTAGTCATTTGCTGGGCGTTAATCGCTATGTCGTACGCGTACACGTCCACTCCAACTGCGCCGAGCACGCTGGGGGATGTATCCGAGCCGTAAATGGACAGGCGGGACAGGATTAGTGTGCCCCCTTGGGGATACACGTCTATAGACAATGTTTGAGCGCTGTCCCAACCACCGTACAATGGGGGGGCCTCAAGGGAAACCCCGTCAAAATAGTTCACGTCCTGGACCTTCTCAGGCGTTCCCCTATAGTCAAACCAGTCTTCATTCTTTTTAGCAATCACTACGCCTTTGACTCCTCCAGGAGTAGACGTGAACGGATAGGCATCTACAAAGGTAACTGCATTACCGCTATAGAACTTTAGCCGTCCACCATTTACGGATGTAATGACGGTTTTGTTTCCCTGCCCACGCAACGTTAGCGTTACGCCTTCAGGAAGGAGAATGTCTTCCTGGGCCGAAACCGTGTAGGTACCGCTACCCAGCTCTACCGTGATTTCCCCGCTAGCTATTTGAACAAGGCCCCTCAGGATTTCTACCCAGTTGGCAACGGGAGGAATGTGGATTTTCTTTTCGCGCTCCCATTCGTAAACTGCCCACGGCCTACCTTTTGCGTCCACTATATGCGTAACGCCATTGTTCAACAACGCATCTGTGCGAACGAATAACTGTTTCGCGTCCAGCACGTAAACGGGGTGGCTTTCTCCCGTATACGCCCTAAGCGCGTCAATGGTGTCTAACTGGAAAGCGATTCCCTCAATTTGGTCAGGGCGAATAACTACTTTGGTTGGAAACATCTCCAGGCTCATTTTGCCTCCTTCCAGGGCTCCCACAACATGTTTAGAGCCCAGGTCAGCTTTGCGCTCTCCACATTAGACCGCCAGTCATACACCACCACATAAAGGGTTTCTCCGGGGTTGACCGTTACTAACCCTGGGGGAAAATCAAAGGTATTAACCGGGCTATAATAGTTTAGCCTTAGTGGAATGTCTATTTTAGCGTCAGGAAAGGCCAGCTCAGGGTCCAAGCTGGCAGGAAGGCGGTCAGTAACCTGTAACCGCCCCATAAAATCATCACCCACCCCGGCCACAATCACCTTGCGCAGGGAATGCCCTACCCACCGGGACAACGAATAAACCTGACCAGGGAGAATGGTAACGGTGGGGTAAACCCCCCCCGTACTTGCTCCTCCACTACTACCCGAAACTCCCAAAGGCAGTAATCCCATTAGACCCTCCCTTTAGCCCGAGCCCATATCCAGGCTAACCCCATTATGCCAAGACCGATAGCAACATACTTCCGAGCATCAGCGCTTAACGCCCCTTCCCGTAGCTTGGCTTTGACCTCGGGGGAAAGGCTCCCCCGCAATCCCTGCTCAACGCCCAGGAAAGGCTTTTGCGGGGGCTCACTCCTCCCCGCTGGAGAGGAAAGAAAGCGGGATAGCCCATCACCCCCCAGGCTTTTCAGGGTTTGGTATGCCCTCCACACCCCCGCCGCCCACCCGGTATCTGTGGCCTTCCATTCCTCCTGGGCAAAGCGGTTTAGGGTGGAGTAGTCTACCGGACGGGTCAAGCCCCAAAACCGCTTTAGCTCCCCACATACGCCCTCTATTTGCTTCCCGTGCCATTGGGGAAGCGCTCCCCGGTCGGTGTACCCATACCCGGCCTCATACCCTTGGGGGCCTCGTTCGTGATAGAAAATGGCCGTGCCCAGTAGGGCCAGTTCATCCCGCCCCGTGCAGGCTTTCAGGTTTTGGTACACCTCCCATAGGGTCATCTAGGGATTACCTCCGGCCAGCGATATGCCTCTTGTAGGGCACTACTAGGCCAGTCCCAAAACATGTAGGCAGAGGTTCCCCCCAGGTTAGCAAGGACAGGGTCGCCCCACCATCCAAAAAGCCCTACCTGAACGGGGGTGGGCCAGTCTGAGGTTTCCCTCTCCAGGACGCCCCCCGGAGTTTTGCGCACTCTCTGGATTAACTCATATGTGGGCATCAGCGCTACCTCCTCCAATGGGCTAACGGCCAGAAGTCCGGCTAATGTACCCATAAGCCACCAGTCCTATTACTGCAATCACGGCCACCAAAACGAAAGGCATGGGGTTAACCGGGGAGGGCGGGACTACGCTCACGGGTTGCGTACCCGTAGGGATATTGGGGCGGGACTGTATCAGGCTACCGATAAGGGTATAAAGCGGGTCATCCTGACTGGGGGCGGTGGGGTTAGTAGGGGAAGGCGAGGGGGACGGGGAAGGAGAGGGAGAGGGTGAAGATATTACGGGGGGAAGGGGTACTAGCCCTATATCCTGAACGGGGGGGGTAGGCTGTTCAGTATCCAATGGGGCGGGCTCCTGGGGCGGTACGGGTACGGGCTCCACCGGGGGCAGGGGGGGTTGCGGGGGAGTATTCCACCAAGTCAGGGTTTCTCCCTGGGCATAGTAGCAATCGCTATCTACGCAAGGTTCAACGGGTTCTACCGCTATTCCCATAATCCCTCCGTGCCAGGTGGGCTAGTTGCCCAGCCTGGGGGTAGTAGCTAGGAATGGCCTTTTGGTAAAGGGCTTCATCCGAAAGCCCCGCTACAATGGCCGCCCCTAACCCAAATAGGCCGCTCCAAAAGGAGCCCCAAAAGGACGCCTGAGCCTGGGACTGGGCCACTTCCCGTTCCGCCTCTATACGCCGCCGCTCCAGTTCGGTTTCTTGGCGTTTAGCCTCAAGTTCATACTGCCTCCCCCGGAGTTCAGCTTCGGCCTGCACCCGGGCTATATCCCGCTGGACTGCTAGCCCGGCAAGTTGTATGGCCGCTTGAAGGCGGGCACTATCATCTTCCTGGGTCGGGGTGGGGGGGGTGGGGTTGATCACCGTAGGCTGTGCGGGCCGCATGGCAGACATGGCGGCTATCACGATACCGCCCACCACCAAAAAAGGTGAAAGCTTTTCCCAGTCCATTACTCACCCCGCTTCTTCCCCAAAACCTGAGCCCAGGTAATGGACGGCTCAGGCCCCCAGGGGGGGGCAGTTTGGGGCAGAGGCCCCTGAGCCCGGTACGCATCCACAGGCCCCCCTACCCCAGGCGGATACCCCAAGAGGATTTGGGGGACATAGTAGAGGTTGTTCACGGGCACCGGGCCTAATGGCCCCATGTGCATACTGGGACGCCCGTAGCTATCGTATGGGGTATTCAGTACGCTTTTAGCCCCGCCCCGCAAAGCCTGACTGTACGCCGTTTCAGGCAAGGGGCCTTCAGCACCGTTATAGGGAGAAGCAGGCCAGTACGCCATACTCACCCCCCTATTTCCCAGCGCTTACCAAAGTCTTGACTACCCCGCTAAACTGCCCCCCAATGGCGTTCACCACTTGGGCCGCTTTGTCCCCCCGCTGTAGCACCACGATAACGGCCACGATTGCCAGGACCGTCAGAGCCACTTTTTCCACCGTATCCATGTTCACCTCCCTATTGCGTTAGCTAGCAGGATGATGATTACCAGGGCCACTACAGGCAGAAGGGGGGGGAAGTAGTAGGCTGTGGCGGCCAAAACGATAGCGCTCACCACGATTTTGGCTTCCTTGCTCACTTCCCCCCTCCTATCAGTATCGCCATGCCTATTAGAATGGCCGCCAGAAACCACCACCCACCCAGCCACCAGCCTGCGGCCACCAGGAGCAGGATAAGGGCAAGCTCGAGGCCAAGGGCACCTCCGGCCAGCCTCCCCGTAACCCACTCCACCGCCGCATCCAGCATGACCGCCTCCTAAATGCTCAAAATGTAGCTAGTCCAGGGACCGGGCACTCTCACGGCGATAACCTTCAGGATGGGGATAAAAACCGCCGCCGTCAAGCCGATGAAAAGGACATTGTAGGCGGAAGCCCTCAAGTTAGAGTAATCCCCAGGCTCCCCGTACGCGTGTGCCAGCCACATGAGGAGAAGAAGGAAGGCCAAAACCAGAAGGAAGGTTACCAGAGGGCTTTGCCCCTCCAGAAGGGCACCTTGCCCGGTAGGGGTCTTCCCACTAGCGGTTTCCCGAGGAGGAGCCGCTTCCGCCATGTTTGCCGTAGCCTGTTCTCCCACGCTCCACCCCCCCATGCCGGGGTAAATGTTGTTAAGGGCGATATAGTCGGTCAGCATCTTTACCCCTCCTTACACCCTGATAGGCTGGAGAATGCGCCGGACCGTCCGCAAGAAGTTGTTGTTAGCTCCCAGCGTGGCCCCGCTGAACACCGTTACCACGCTCTCGGTCGTGGTAACGGCCTCCGTATCCAGCGCATCCCGCAAGTCCCCGTAGTTAGTTACCCCCATAGCCCGGTAAAGGTCAACGGGGATAACCCCCGTAGGCAGTTGCACGGTGTCCGCCATTGGGCGGTGTCCGCCCACCACATCCAGGGCATAGATTACCCCCCGGCTTTGGTCCAGGATGGTGTCCACCCGGTTGAGGATGATACGGTGCCTGTCCCAGGCATCCGACAAAGCGCCGTTCAGCTCCAGAACATGCAAAAGCTGGAGGAGAGTGCCTTGACGGGGTACGGTGTAGACATTATCCCCGGTCTGGACCACGGGCTGGACATCCTCAAGCACCCGGTGCAAAACCAGGGGCGGAGCGCTCACCTTGCTCAGGTCGGGTACTTCCCAATAGACATAGTGGACTTCCGCCGTCCCGCTTACCGCCGTGGCTCCCACGAAAGCATCCGTGGGATTGCCCCAAACCACGTCCAGGGTGGCCCTCACCTGGGGGTCTTGTAGGAGCAGTAACCCGGTGCTAAACGCATCCGCAAGGTTGACCGCTACGGGGATATAAAGGGAGAAGTTCACATCAGACGCCGTAGCGCTAAACCCCTTGGCCTTGGATAAATCGGCCCCGTTGACTAGGTTGAGCAAATAGTTGCCGTACCCCGTGGTGTCATAGATATTGGCCGCCCCAAGGTTCAGGTTGAGCCTCACCCTGGAGAAAAGCGCCCAGGGGCCTTTTGCCGTGGTCCCCGTGGCCCCGGTAGCCGTCCCGCTGAAGTTAATCACAATCCCGGCCAAAAACCCTACCCGAGGCAGTTCTAGGGGACTAGCCGCCTGCCCTGCGCTGTAGGCAATCGTACCCACCCGCTGGACCCTCTTCCGGCTTCCGTAACGGAAGGGGATTTTGCCTGCTGTTGCCGTCTGTGCCTGTACCACTATCCACCTCCTATGTCCAGAGTGTAGGGGCCTTCACTATCCCCTTGACTACTATAATACCACACCCTCTTGGGAAGGGCGGCAATATCCTTGGGCGATATCCCCGCCCATTGCCATATGGCGTTACGGTCAACGGGGGAGTTCAGGCGAAAGATAAACATGTGTTCAGCCTCACTTAGAATGACTTGGGGGATTTTGTGGGGCCTCTGGGTTGCCGTCCACACTCCCACCCCCCTTGACCGCCCTTGAGTAATACAGGCGTGGTATCCGGGGGGCATCCATGTCCCCGCCAGGGTCGCCAAGTACGCCTCATCTACTACCACCACCAAATTTTTGGCGTGGTAGGCATACCAAAAAAGCCTGTCTATTTCCTCCTTGTCCCGCAAAAGCTCAGGATAAGGATAGTAACGCACCCTGGGCGGGAAGCGCTTACGGGGGAGTTTATCCGTACTCCGTACCGTAAGCCACTCCCCCCCTTCCCAAGCCTCATCTCCCTTGGGGTCATAAAGCAGGACATAGGGGCGGGTACGGATTAGATACCGGAGCAGAGTGGTCTTTCCGCTTCCCGTGGTTCCTACCAGAACCACCCGGTCATCGTTCCGTATCCGTCCCCAGTCCATCAGACTACTACCCCCTTACGCCTTAGCGCCTCCTCTAGGCGGTGTCCCACCTTCACTATCTGGAGGGCCACCCTCTCCGCCTCCTCCTCGGGCATCCCGTTCAAAAAATTCTGCAACTGCCCGAGCATAAGGGACGCTAAGGGATTGCCCTTCATCTGGGGTGCTAGTGCCAGAAGTAACTCCCCCATCACCGCCTCTAGCTCTCTCCGTATCACGCTTAACCTCCCTCTTTGCCATTGCCACCGTCATTTGCACCCTGGGGGCTACAATCATCCCCGTAGCTACCACCAGGTTGAGGGTGGGCATCACCCCTAACGCATTCGCCAGCGCTTTCCGCCGCTTAGCGGGTTGTGCCTTAAGCCACGCTTCAAATGCCTGCCCCCAGCTTTTGGCCTCGGGGTCGGACACCGCCCAATGGGGGCCTAACACAAGGGCCAATGCCCCCATTACCGCCTTGAGGGTCATCTCCCCAAGGGCGGCCATGGCCGCTATTTCACCCCCTCGTCCAGGGGGCGCTACGGGCTTAGGAACGCCTACAGCCCCAGTATCCGGGCCAGAAGGGGTTTCTCCTTCCGCCGCTTCTCCATCGGCAAGGGCGCTGGGGGTGGTACCGGTTCGGGAGCCTTCTCTACCACCACCACCTCTTCCCGCACCTCTACGATTTGGGGAGGGGGCGCTTCCTCCGGCTTCTCTTCTGGCTCCTCTACCACCTCTTCCGCTATCGCTTCCTGTACCTCCTCCCGCACCTCCTCCAATGCCTCCTGGACCTCCTCCAGTACCTCCTGCACCTCCTGAGGCTCCTCCGAGGAGGTTCCCGTCAGGGCCTCCCGCAAGGTGTTCAGCTTCTCCTCTATCTCGCTTAGCACCTGCCATACCTTAACCTCTCTTTCCTCCACGGTCTGCCTCCTGGCGTATTATGGCTTCCTTTAGGGAGTCTATGCTCTCCCGAAGTTTGTTCAGGGAGTAGTCCAGCTTCAGGAGAAGGATCAGGGCCACCACGATAGGGAAGCCAATGTCCCGAACGACCGAAACCCAATCCATCCTTACTCCCTTGCCACCGGCTTGATGATGACCTCGTATCCGGCGATACCGCTAGCAAAGGCGGCTACCCAGCACTCCCAGCCCTCCCCCCGTCCCTGGACCAAGGCGTAAGCCCCAGTTAAAGCGGCAAGAACTACCTTGGGGTAACGCTGGACCACCGGAATCCGCTTGAGAAACTGAACCGCCAGAGATGATACCGGGCCAGCAATAAGGCATAGATCCACGCCCATTATTCCCCCCCTTCCTCAAAATCTCCTCAGCTTATTGGCCTTCTCTTCTAACGCTTTGGGCATCGCCACCTCCTAGGGCCATTTTATCATAGGCCATACTGGAGCGTATGGTGGGCAAGGTATCATGGACGGGCTACCCGATAAGTAATCTTCCCAGAGGGTTATCCCTCCCTGCTCCCCATCCCACACCCCCCACACATAGAACCCTCCCCCTAGGGGGAGCCCTAGGAGGAGGGACAGGGAGAACCCCATAACTTTAATCAGGCCCTAAATCTCAAAGAGGGACATACCGCTTCTCCACCGCTATCTCTTCCCCGTCATAGAGCCTCCATAGGAGGAAGCGAATAGTGTTCCCATTGTCCTCCTCCTCCTTGTAAACTACCATGTATCCCTGGGACGCCAGGTAGTCCATAGGACTGCGTTCCGTTACAACTCCTTCCCCAGCCCGCAGGTCGTGCAGGCTAACGGCTACCCTCCACCGAGTGGGCATTACTGACCACCTTCCCCCTTCCTCTGTATCAGTTCCCAGGTCAACCGCCCAGGGCATTCTGTGGGTACAAGGTTTTTGTGCAGTACAAAAAGCGCCTTAGGATGCGCGTTTGCTAGGGCCTGCTTCAACTCCCATAGAGCCCGCCATCCCGGAGCGTCATCAGGCCACACACCTGCTGAAAAGTCCCCTACCGCCGCAACACAAAGGCTTACCGGGTTAAACTCCCTCACGCAAATGGGAATGGCGTTATTGGGAAGGGTCTTGTAGATACGCCCATCCGAATAAATCAGGTAGTGGTAACCGATATGGGGCCACCTCCGAACCTTCTCATGGTAGCGTTTGATTTCGTCAGGGGTTTGGTTCTCCGGCCCCGCCGTGTGGTGCAACACGATGTAATGGATAGGCGTTAGCCGTACCCGGTAGGCCCTCTTTTGCCTGTACCACCTATTCCACGGTTCTAGTATCCTCATGCCATCATCTCCCCCAACTCAGCGCCAACATCATCGGGCAGCATTTCTTCCTCTCCCAACGGCCTCCATAGGTAATCATGAAAGCGTCCCCCTAATGCTAAGTTTATCACTCCTACAAGCCATTTGTGCCGTGGGAGCAGCCATTCAGCTACGGAGTGCCGTATGGTATCCACGGGCCGGGGATACATTTGCATTCTACGGGATGCTTTCCCCCCTATTCGGTACGCCCCCACTCCACCCACCCACGCATCACCCACTTCCAGCACTCGCCCCTCCAGGCCCATGGACGCCAGGAAGTCCACGAACAGCCCGACCAACCTATGGGGCACTATGTACCCGTCCGTCATCACATATACCGCCCCGAACTGACGCACGGCTACATGGGCCACGGCATGCAGGGCGTCCGTTGTGCCCAGAACCATTTGGGGATAACTCAACTCATGGGGGGCGGTAATGTGATGCTCTCCGTTAGGCGTGTATAGACTAATCCGGGTAGCCCGAGCCAGCCCCCATAACGCATTCCGTGCTAGTTTGTTGTCCCGAAGCTCGGGGTGCCAAAGGGGAAGTACAGCGTGCTTCCCCATAAATCGCTTTGGGTAGTACTCTGTAGCCCAGTACATGGTGTACAGCGTATAATATGCTCCCCGGATATCCACATACGCCATATCGGAGTACTCCCCCGGCACGGCATACTGGGGGCCATACGCTCCCCTACGCATGGCCTCCCAGTCCTGGGTGGAGAACCGTTTGCGCCGGCTACCTAGGGTCAGCCTCAACGCTGCCCGAAGGTGCGCCTTGGCATAGTCCCATGGGGTCCTACCGGTAGTGTCCAGTACCCGGTAGGACACAAACCGCACCCCCCAATCACTCTTGCCCTTAAGGGTTACCTTGAACGGACTGCTAAACGCTTTCGTGGCTTGCGGGAAAGCCCCCCACAACTCGCCGTTGTGGAGGGCCTTCCTCATCTCGTCTATCGTGTATTGCGGCACACTCTCTTGGGGGGTATTAAACCACCATGCCCAATCCTCCGTTGAAGGGATAACCTCAACAATGCGCATGCCCCCCCTACGCCGCTTCCTTGTAGTCTATGTAAACTTCTATACCGGCTTCAGTTTGCACAAACACGACCGGGAGGCCTATCGTCCGGGCATACTCCTCCGCATCCTCCATGGAAAAGAACAGCCCCCTGTAATTTTCGCTATCGGGGTCATATCCATCATGCCTAGCGGCGTCCTCATCTATGTAAATCGTGGACCAACCCCAGTCCGTTTCTACTTCCGCTTTCTCGTCATCTTCGTCAAACCTTATTTCCCAGTCATCAGGGAAGAAGTCATCCCTATCCTCTGGCATATCATTCCCCCAGTAGCCGTATCAGCACCGCTATTCCCAGAACCGAAAAGCCTGCCGAAACCAGAACCGCATCAATCGCATGACCCCATCCTACCAAAGGGAAAGGGGGGGGTAGATGAGACCCCCCCCCGTTCAACTTAGACCAACTCCCAGCCTCCTCCCTGGGTAGGAGTGTACACAGCTGTAGGAGTGTCATCCTGGAGAATGCTGTACTCCCCCTCGTTGAAAGAAAGCCAAAGCTGGAAGCCTTTTACGGCCTTGCCCGCCGGGAAAAGAGCGGACAAGGCAGACCATTCCTGGGGAGGGATTGCCTTCTTAACGCCGGTTTCCAACTCATCCACCCAGAAAACCACGGTAGCCGTAGGGTACTTGCTAGGCGGGTACACATGGGTAATGACAAAGGTCCCCACCAAGCTCTTAGCCGTCTGGCCCTTGTTTTCCTCAAGCCACTTGAGGAACTCAGACCAGGTCAACCACTTGCTACCGCCAACCTTTCCCTTGGCAATCTCTTTCATGGCCTACCTCCTTATTGCCCAGCCCTATCGGGCTTGTGGCCTATCCCAGCGATGAACTTAGCAACGGCTAGCATGAGCCCGGCCCTAAACTCGTCCCAGTCCATTGAAATGTCCATGCACGCCCCCTCCTCCATTTGAGAAAAACCTTCCGTGAGCATAATCTTCAACCGTTGAGAAAAGCGAGAGTAGAAGAGCCATACATGGTAGCCGGCCCACCGAGTGTGGATATCAGGTAACTGCTTGTGGAGGGTCATGTAGATGATGGGCCTATCGGTGAGCCACAACATGAGCCCCTGCCGCCTAATTTCATCTGCCAAAATCTCCACAGCATCCTGAAGCCCAAACCCAGCCATCATTCTGCCACCTCCCTATCCTCCACCACCCGAAGCACCTGAACCTTATGGCCCAGAGAACGGAGCGCTACGGCCAGTTCAGCAGCATCCGCCAGGGCGTGAACAGAAACCGTAGCGCTAGGAGCCACCCAATCCTCGGGCCAAATGTCAATCTCCCAGACCTTCTCCCGAGCCTTCCTGACTACCAACTTTACCCCCTTCTGTTCGGTCATCATCACCTCCACCTTTAGGGTACTACATCCACCCCCCTATGTTAACCCCCTACCTAGGAGTATAAACTCCCCCCCAAAATGTTCCTCCCCCACAATCCTCCTCACCCTCCCTTCATGAGAACCAGCTAAAGCCTGACCGCCAATCTTCTCATCCACCTCATCTTTCCCTCACCCTCCTTCATGAGAA
>FWWL01009431.1_pt1 | contig 11838 bp, 10 predicted proteins | sample 2228331 | NCBI WGS metagenome assembly FWWL01 (sample SAMEA103939775, study PRJEB20133) | metagenome | reverse complement strand
CAAGAGGACTGGGCGTATTGAGGGGGCGGGTGGTAGGATTTCGTAGCCGTGCCGATTTTGCTCTGCCTGTGCCCCATATCGGTTGGAACGCGCTCCACCTGACTCAACCCGAATCGCCCCTCTGGCGCGGAGTAGAGCAGGGGAGCTATGTCTACTTCGTGCATTCGTACTACCCAGAACCTGCAGACCCTACGGTAATCAGTGCAACGAGCCACTACGGTCATGAGTTCACCGTAGCAGTTTCCTCAAAAAACTTACATGCGGTTCAGTTCCACCCTGAGAAGAGCGGTCGTGTCGGCTTGCAGATACTCCGCAACTTCCTATCCACTTTCCTCTGAACTTGTCTTCTTGACTGCATGCCCTCCAAACGCCTTCCGAAGCTGAGCTAAGAAGCGATATTGGAACCCCTCGGGGTCTTGGCTACGGAACCGTTCGTGCAAGGCAAGGGTAATGACGGGGGTAGGGCATCCCAGCTCAATGGCTTCCTGAGCGGTCCATCGTCCCTCCCCTGAGTCGGCAACATAAGGAGCGGTCTCGTTAAGTTCGGCTTCGTTCTTCAGGAAGCCAGCGATGAGTTCTAAGAGCCACCCACGAATGACCGTGCCGTAGCACCAAGCGGAAGCGACCTCAGCAAGGTTAATCTGAAACTCGGTTTTCCTGCGCAGGAGTTCGAACCCTTCCGCATATGCCTGCATAATGCCGTATTCGATGCCGTTATGAATCATCTTGGCGTAGTGTCCTGCTCCCACAGGACCCACATGCACCCATCCCTTGTCGGGAGCAGGGGCGAGGTCGCGAAAGAGGGGCGTGAGGTGTGCAATTACCTCTGGGGCGCCTCCAGCCATCAGCCCGTACCCGTTTTCTAAGCCCCACACACCGCCCGAAACGCCCACATCGGCAAATCGGACGCCGCGTTCTGCCAGCATTTGGGCGTACCGCATCGAGTCGCGATAGTAGCTGTTCGCACCGTTGACAACGATATCGCCCGTCTCCAACAGCTCGGCAAACTGAGCAATTGCCTGCTCGGTCGGCTCTCCTGCAGGGTACATAAACCAGAGCACGCGGGGTGGGGACAGCAAGCGCACGACCTCTTCAGGAGTGTAAGCAGGGGTTATCCCGTAGGGCACATACTCCTCTATGGTAGAGCGCGTGCGCGAGTAGCCCACTACTTTGTGCCCGCGTGCTACCAATCGGCGCGCCATATTTCCGCCCATCCTGCCTAATCCGATAATCGCCAGTTCCATACCGCATAGTGTACCTCTGAAGGAGGTAGGCGAAAGGAGTATTCGTAGACGGACATCTTGCAGGAGAACCTTTGCAGAAACACGAATAGAGGGTGCGGAGGTGCGCATGCTTGCGAAAGTCAATAGCGCTGCGTTGCACGGCATTGACGCGTTCACCGTTCAGGTAGAGGTCGACCTGCAGTATGGCACGCCCAACTGGACGATTGTCGGCTTGCCCGATACAGCCGTTCAGGAGTCGCGAGACCGTATCCGCACTGCCATTCGCAACTCTGGCTTGCACTTTCCTTTGAATCGGCTCACGGTGAACCTTGCGCCTGCCGATGTGCGCAAGGAAGGTCCTGCATACGACCTGCCGATGGCGGTGGGCATCTTGGCGGTTTCGGAACAGATACCGCCCGACCGTCTGGATGGGGTGATGGTGATTGGCGAGCTGTCGCTGGATGGAGGCGTGCGCCCCGTGAACGGAGTGCTGTCGATCGCAATGCACGCGCGCCAAGAGGGGATACGAGTGCTGATTGTGCCTCGTGCGAATGCAGAGGAAGCGGCGGTGGTGGGCACACTAAAAGTGATAGGGGTGGAGAGCTTGCTGGATACAGTGGACTATTTCATCAACCCCGAACGGCATACCCCTGTACAGGTCGATGTGAACGCTCTGCTCAGTGCACCAGCGGACTATGAAGTGGACTTTGCCGAAATTAAAGGGCAAGAGCAGGCGAAGCGCGCCCTCGAAATTGCCGCAGCAGGGGGGCATAATGTGCTGTTGATTGGTCCGCCGGGTTCAGGTAAGACGATGTTGGCGCGCCGATTGCCCACCATTCTGCCTCCGATGACCTTAGAAGAGGCGCTCCAGACCACGCGGATTTACAGTTCAGTGGGCATGCTCCCGCCCAAGACAGGGCTTATGACCACCCGCCCATTCCGTTCTCCGCACCACACGACTTCCTACGCTGCGCTTGTGGGTGGGGGCAGTATCCCTCGACCGGGCGAAATCTCGCTCGCTCATAATGGCGTGCTGTTCTTAGACGAGCTTCCTGAGTTCAAGCGCGATGTGCTGGAGGCGATGCGCCAGCCTCTTGAAGATGGTGTGGTGTCGGTCTCACGGGTTCAAGCGGCGGTCGAGTTTCCTGCACGCTGTATGCTCGTCGCTGCGATGAACCCCTGTCCATGCGGGTTCCATGGCGACCCGCAACAGCAGTGCTCTTGCACTCAGACCGCTATTCGCAAATATCTCCAGCGCATCTCGGGACCGTTGCTCGACCGAATCGATATTCACTTGGAGGTGCCACGCTTGCGCCAAGAGGAACTGCTAACGCTCAGCGCAGGCGAGCCGTCGGCGCGCATCCGAGAGCGTGTGGTGAAAGCACGCCTGCGCCAACTGGAGCGACTCCAGCCCTACGGACTGGTCTGCAACGCCCAGATGAGCACCAAACTGGTGCGCGAGTTCTGCCCGCTGAACGAAGATGTGCGCGCCTACCTGCGAACTGCAGTGCAACGGCTGGGGCTATCGGCTCGCGCCTTTGACCGCATCCTGAAAATTGCCCGCACGATTGCCGATTTAGACGGTGAGGAGCGCATTCTTCTGCCTCATGTGGCGGAAGCCGTGCAGTATCGCAGTATCGACCGTCGGTTCTGGGGAAGTGGATAGGCGGTGCGAATCGCTCTTTTCTTAGCCCACCTGCATACAGGGGGAGCCGAGCGTGTGATGGTGACCCTTGCGAACAGTTTCGCTACACGAGGGCATGCAGTGCAGGTGGTACTCTCAGAGGCGGAGGGGGAACTCCTGAAGGAGCTGAACCCTACTATCCCGGTTATTGACCTGAATGCAAGGCGGATGCTCCGTGCCCTGCCTCGACTGGCGCGCTACCTCCGTATGGAACGCCCCGAGGCTCTCTTAGCTACCCTTTCGCAACCGAACTTAGTGGCGATTTTAGCGCGTCGCTGGGCGCGCGTGCCCACACGCGTGCTTGTACGAGAAGCCAGCACCCCGACTCAAGAGTACCGTCGTGCCGTCTTGCTGAAAGACCGTCTGGTGCCGTGGTTCATCGCCACCCTCTACCGTGATGCTGACGCAGTGATTGCTGTTTCGAGAGGGGTGGCACACTCACTCGCTCAGTTAGGAGTGCCCAGTCCTCAGGTCATCTACAATCCCGTGATAACTCCCCATCTGTTATCGGCTTGCGACGAACCCCCTCGCCACCCTTGGTTTCAATTAGGGGAACCTCCTGTGGTACTGGCGGTGGGCAGGTTGGGACCCGAAAAGGATTATCCGACCCTCTTGAAGGCGTTCGCTCAGGTGGTACAAGAGTGTCCTGCACGGCTCGTTATCTTGGGGGAAGGGGAGCAACGCCCTGCATTAGAAGCACTTACCCGCTCGCTTGGAATAGCCGACCGAGTGGCAATGCCCGGTTTTGTACCCAATCCATTCCCCTATATGCGCAAGGCGAGCGTCTATGTGCTGTGCTCAATCTATGAGGGTCTTCCTAACGCGCTTATTCAAGCGATGGCATGTGGGTGTCCTGTAGTAAGTACCGACTGCCCCAGTGGACCTCGCGAGATATTAGATGGAGGGCGCTACGGGTATCTCGTGCCAGTAGGTGACTCACAGGCACTGGCTGAGGCGATATTAGAGGTACTGTCAGGTGTCCATAAGCCCGTGCCCTCCGAATGGCTCCAGCAGTTTACTGAGGAGCAGGTGGTGGAACAGTACCTGCGCCTGCTTGCAGGCGACGACGGATAATTTAACCCAACTTTCCTGTCGATACCGATGCGAGTGTCATAGAGGGAAGGTACTAAGGCGAAATCGCACCCTCATCCGTCACCCTGAGCGAAGCGAAGGGTCCCACTGGGATTCTTCGCTTCGCTCAGAATGACGAGGGGGGATGGGAATGATGACTCGGCATCGTCACCCTGACTTTGAGCGAATGCGAAGGGTCTCATTCGGATTCTTCGCTTCGCTCAGAATGACGCCAAACACCGCTCAGAATAACGCTCTCTATTCGTCACCCTGAGCGAATGCGAAGGGTCTCATTCGGATTCTTCGCTTCGCTCAGAATGACGCCAAACACCGCTCAGAATGACGCTCTCTATTCGTCACCCTGAGCGAAGCGAAGGGGAAGGGGCTCAAACCTCTAACATCCGCCTATTCCCATGCAGAAAAGGGGTTTCTCGAACAGCTTCCAGAGGGGTTGAAATTCGAGAGATGAAGGGGGTATACTACCCCTGCTTTGCGACCGAGGTCGCAGGGCACGAGAAACTTACCAAGGAGGGAAACTATGGTCAACATAGTGCGTATAGGGCTGAGTGCCCTACTCGTGAGCCTGAGCGTCGCAGCCTCGGCGCAGAAGACAGTGAACTACACCGTTCGCAAAGGTGAGTCGCTGTACACGATCGCCCAAAAGCACGGGTTGCGCCTTCCTGAGCTGATATCTGCTAACCCCCAACTGCGCAATCCGCACGCGTTGCAACCGGGCGATGTTATCAAAATCCCTGTCAAAGGTAATGCCCCCCGCACAACTGCTACGAACGACAGTGGGTGGGCGATTATCAATCGGGACCGTGTCAACATTCGTCAAAGCGCATCCACCAACTCGAAACGCATCACCCTCGTAGACAGAGGAACCGAGGTCCGGATTTTAGCACGGCAGGGTGAATGGAGGCGTGTTCGTTTATCGAATGGGCGCGTGGGTTGGGTACATGCCTCATTTCTTAGTCCAACTGCTCCGCCCAAAAACTCTCAGGTTGCTTCGAATCCCCGCAAGCCCAGCGCACAGGCTCAAGCCTCTTCCCAAAGGCGCCAGCCGTCCCGTTCCGAGCTATTGGCGGAGTTGGCAGAGGGAGAGGCTCCTGCACTAATCAAGCGCGCGATGAACTACCTCGGCTCGCCCTACCGGCGTGGCGGAAGCAGCGCGCGCGGGTTCGACTGCTCCGGGTTCACCAGATATATCTATCGCCAGTATGGAGTGAACCTCCCCCACAGCGCCTCAGCGCAGTCGAGATTGGGGAAGCCTGTGGCACGGCACGAACTTCAGCCGGGCGACTTGGTGTTCTTCCGCACCTCTCGACGCAGGATTTCGCATGTGGGGATTTACATCGGCAACGGTAAGTTCATTCACGCTTCCAGTTCACGCGGGCGCGTCCGCATCGATTCGCTAACGGAAGGGTATTATAATAAACGGTATGCGGGTGCGCGCCGAGTGGTGCAGTAAACTCAACGCCACTCTTGTGAGCGATTGGCAGGATGCCGAATAGGCTGCGACGAATCGAAGCCCCCAGCATACCCCGCTTGGGGGCTTTCGAACTTTGGGGGTTGTTCCCATGATTCGACTGGTTGACCGTTCAGGATGGCAAGGCGACCCCGAGCGCCTTTACGAGGAGGTGCTCTTCCCACCACCGCCTCCTGACCGACCCTATATCTTCACGAACACCGTTACCACCTTAGATGGCAAACTTATCTTAGGAGAGCCTGGCACCAGCGCTAAAGGCTTGGGAAGCCCCATCGACCAGAGGCTAATGCACCTGTTGGAGACGCATGCCGATGCTATCCTGATTGGCAGTGGCACCCTCCGCGCCGATACGCACCTACGCTATCCCCCAGAGGTAATACGGGCTGTGGTCACTACCAGCGGAGACCTGCCGTTAGAGCATTCCTTCTTCCAAGCCCTCGGACGCGCCCTCGTATTCGCACCTTCCCATCTGCCCGTGGACAAACAGGCATCCCTACAGCGAGTTGCTACGCTCCACTTAGTGGGCGAAACGCGCGTGGAGGTGCAAGAGGTGGTCAAAATCCTCCACACCCACTACGAAGTGCGCTACCTGCTGGTAGAGGGTGGGGGCAACCTAAACTTTTTCTTCTTCGATGCCGACTTAGTGGACGAGGTCTTTCTCACGCTTGCCCCAAAGGTCAAAGGGGGTGGGCACCTTCCCACGATGGTCGATGGTGCTGGTCTCCCGCGCGAGCGAGTGCCCCAATACGAGCTCATATCCGCTTACCTTGAGGGGAGCGAGCTATTCTTACGCTATCGGAGGCAGAGATGACGCTAAGAGAGTTTGTACGCACTCACATGCAGGCAATCTATTCGTCACTTCAGCAGAAGCAACCTCCCCCGGTGGGAGAGTATGACCCTGCAATCTTGAAGGAGTGCTTCCGTCGTGCCCAAGTGCAGACAGGCACAACCCACTACTTCCCCGACGCAGTCGTGCTGGAATTCATCTTCTTGGAGGCACAGTTAGGACCTGCTATCCTCAGTGTTCGTGTGCCCACACCAGAGCCAATTGTCTATATGCCCGTGCCCGACTGGGTGATTCAGGATGTGTGGCAGGGCGAGGTCACGGGTTCTTTTCGGTTCGCCTCGGAAGCCGAACTGCTCTTGAAGCAACTGCAGAACCAGATTTTCACCGAAGCGAATGCCTTCCATTTCGACGAGCGTCCCCAACTGAAACACCGAGAATGTCCATAGGAGGTACCCCGATGAGAGATACTGCGGTTCCTTACACCGAGCATACTTTGGAGAACGGGCTACGCGTGATTCTGTCGCCCTATCGGATTGCGCCTGTGGTAGCAGTTGCCGTGATGTATAAGGTCGGCGCGTGCAACGAGACGCCTGGTAAAACTGGGTTCGCCCACCTGTTCGAGCATATGATGTTTCAAGGCTCGGAGAATGTGCCGCGCGGGATGCACTTCTACTATGTGGAGTCGAACGGTGGGGTGCTGAACGGTTTCACCACCTACGACTACACCACCTACTTTGAGTTGTTGCCTGCCTCGAAACTACCATTAGGGCTGTGGCTGGAAGCCGACCGCATGCGCTCGTTAGCCGTCTCCCAGGAGAATTTAGACAATCAGCGTGCGGTGGTCAAAGAGGAGCGTAGGCTGGGCATGGACAACCGCCCCTATGGAAAAGCCTACGAACGGTTCCAAGAGTTAGCCTATGATAACTTCACCAATCGGCACACCGTCATCGGCTCGATGGACGATTTGGACAACGCCACTTTGGAGGATGTGCAGGCGTTCTTCCGCACCTACTACGCACCCAATAATGCAGTCCTGGCGATTGCAGGCGACTATGACGGTAGGCGCGTCCTAAGAGAAGTGCGGGACTACTTTGGGGATATTCCCCCACAGCCTGCACCGCCCCCTGTTGACCTCTCCGAACCCGACCGCGAGGAACGGCGTGAGGTGTTCCACGACCCACTGGCAAGCACCCCGGCACTGTGGCTGGCGTGGAAGATTCCTCCGCGCGATACGCCCGAAAACGATGCGCTCCAGATAGCAGGCGAGATATTAGCAGGAGGGAGAGCCTCGCGTCTCTACCAACGGCTCGTCAAGCAGGAGGCGGTCGCCCTCAGCGTTTCGGGAGGGGCGGAAGCGCGCCCTGCACCCAGTCTGTTCCGACTGAACATCCTGCACCATCCGAATGTGCCCCCAGAGCGCGTCGAATCGCTGGTGTATGAGGAAATTGCCCAGATAGCGGACAAGGGCATTACAGAGGCGGAACTGGAACGCATTCGGGCACAAATTATTGCAACTCGGTGGAGCGATAACCTCTACTACGGCTTGCAGAGTCCTCTCGGTCGCGCCTTAGGGCTTGCCTACTATGCGACCTTCTCTGGCGACCCTGGCGCACTTAACCGTGTGGTGGAACGGCTTATGAGCATTACCGCAGAGCAGGTGCGCACGACCGTAGGGCACTACCTGAACACCTCGCGCAACCGCACCGTGATGCAGATTGTGCCCGGTGCCCAGACCGTAGGAGGTGTCGCATGAGAAACCTGCGTCTCCCTCCACCTGACCATCCCATGCGCGAGGTCTCCCTTCCCTTGCCTGAAGAGCATACGCTTTCCAACGGCTTACGGGTGTGGCTTCTTCCCGATAATCGCGCTCCTGTAGTGGAGTTTCGGTTAGTGCTTCCCACTGGGGGACGGGCACACGACCACCCCGACTGGGTGGGAGTCTCGTCGGCAACCGCGCGCCTGATGACCGCAGGCACTCCTACCTGTACCAGCCTGCAGATTGCCGAGACCGCCGACTCTTATGGGGGCGCCATCGGATTCAACGCAAACACCGAGACCGCCACCATGAACGCCCACTGCCTGAGCGACTACACACCCAAGATGCTTACGCTCATCAGTGAAGTACTCACTCAGCCTACCTTTCCACCAGAGGAGATAGAGATCGACCGCGTCAACACGCTGGAACGACTCCGCCTCCAACGCTCTCAACCCGATTTTCTGGCGCATGAACGGTTCTTACAAGCACTCTTCGGCAACCACCCCTACAGCCGATACGCCCCGAGCGAGACCGCCATCCAGAACTGGACTCAGCAACACCTATGGGAGTTTCATCAACGCCACTACTGCCCCCAAGGTGCGGTATGGATTGTGGTGGGCGACTTCACGCCCCGAAAAATGCTCAGATGGCTGGAGGAGACGCCCGGCAACTGGCAAGGCACTCTCCTTGAGAGCAAGCTTCCCGACCCCAATACAGAGCCTGTCGAGAAAGGGGTTCACTTGGTACCGCGCCCCAACTCGGTGCAGAGCAACCTTATCATCGGCACGCTCTGCCCCCCGCGCAGTGCCCCCGAAAACCTTGAAATCCAACTGGGCACGACCATGCTCGGAGGGGGTGCGAGCTCCCGTCTGTTTATGACGATACGCGAGCAGTACGGGTATGCATACAGCGTGTTCGCTCAGCTTGACCACTATCGCAGGCTAAGCGCGTTCAATGCCAGCGCACAGACCGCTACCGAAAATACCCGCGATGCCCTCCGCGAGATTCAGAAGGAAGTCAACCGCCTTGTGAATGAGCCTATCCCCGACGCGGAACTGCAAGCCACTAAGAACTACCTGATAGGGCGCCACCTGATGGGCTGGATAACTCTCGGAGGGATTGCCGACCGCTTTGTGCAAGTTGCGGTTCACGGGCTACCGATGGACTATTGGCACACCTACCCTGAACGCTTGCAGTCGCTCACGGGCGAGGCGGTTCAGCAGACCTGCGCGCGCTATCTGCTTCCCGAACGGATGAGTGCAATAGTTGTAGGCGACCCCTCGCTTAGCGCACTTGAAACGGCACAATCTGGCTGATGGCACGCGTGGTGCGGTCGTTGGTGAAGGCTATCACCACCGCATAGTAGGTGCGCCCTGGTATCAATGCAGGACCCGTATAGACGAGGCTGGTGTTAGGGGCAGGCACGCGCGCAGGACCAGGGTTAGTGAGGTCGCTTGGATAGTAGGGATTGACCTGATAGTCGGGGAAGCGGTCATAGATTAGCACGAGATAGGAGTCAGCGCGCTCGACAGGCGTCCACCTTAGAATTAGCCCGAGACGGTCTACCAGGTCGTTCGGGCGCGGTTCTAACAAGACGATAGGCACAAACGGACGCGCCGAGACCCGATTACTGCGCCCCGACACGGTGTTCTGAAGGTCGTTCAGGTAATCGGTGTTGATGGCGACTATCTCGTAGTAGTAAGTCACATTCGGCTGGAGAGCAGGGTCTAAATCGGCAAAGAAGCTGGCTAACGGGTCGCGTAGAAAAGCAACCGCATTTCGGTCTAACTCCTCCGGCGTGCGCCCCCGATAGATACCGTAGCCCAACAGGCTCTGCTGTTCCTCATAGTCCCACTCAAGGTCTACCTCTATCCAATAGTCGCCTTGGGCGCGTTGGGGTGGGGGTGTTTTGTACCTGTCTGGCAATTGTGGGCGGTTCGGTTCAAGCAGAGCCTGTATCGACTCGTAAGCCCTGCGTAGAGCAGGGTTTCGGCTGGCGGTCAACGCTTGAGGCATCGTCCAAGTAGTAGCCCTAAGGTTCCTTGGGATGTTCACAGGGCGATTGGACGAGGGGTTCAGCGTGAAGCTCACTGGGCGCACCTCCCCCGCCCGCACACTAATCATCAGCCTTACATTCTCGTAGCCCGGCGCACTCGCAACCACGGGATAGTCATAGCCTCCGGGCAAGCCGTCAATCCGATAGTTGCCCCGACGGTCTGTGATGGCTAAGGCACTGCTGAGGGGTCCTGCTACGAACACTCGTGCCCGCTCAATGGGTCGCCCATAGGCATCCTGCACAAAGCCCTCTATCGAACCTTGACGGTTCACGGGAGCTATCATCAGGTTCACACTCTTGCTCTGCTCCTTCTCGAACACTTGGGCAACCTGCTGACCAGTGTACTCCACCCCATTAATCACCGCTCTTGCCTGAATCACGGTGAACCCTTCGGGCACATTGGTAAGGTAGTAAGTGCCGTTGTGAAGCGTACGGGTGCGCGCGTTGGGCTGGCGCGGAACGAACACCTCCGCGTTCGCCACCGGGGCGCCGTCCACATCCGTCACAGTGCCCGAAACTATCCCGAACTTTTGCTCGTTCTGGCAACCTGCGAGGACACACACCAAAGCGATTAGGAAGCAGAATCCCTTCGATTTGCGCATCATCACTGAACAGGACGATTCGTGGGGAGAACCGTTTCTCCTGCCGAAGCAGGTAGGGTACACTTTATGCCGATGGTGCATTCTGCTAAGTTCACTCTGCCCACGCAAGGCAACGACCACATGCTGGATATCACAGGCAAAGTGGAGCAGGCTATATTGGAAAGTGGGGTGCTCAACGGCATCGCCACAGTGTTCGTGGTCGGCTCCACTGCGGCGGTGACCACCATCGAGTTCGAGCCGGGCTTAGCACAGGATATGGCGCGCGTGATGGAGCGCATCGCCCCGAAGGACGATTTCTATGCCCATGAGGCGCGCTGGAGAGACGATAATGGGCATTCTCACATTCGCGCCTCGCTGTTGGGACCCTCGCTCACAGTGCCGATAGTGAACGGGCAGATGGTTATCGGCACCTGGCAACAGATTGTGCTGGTCGATTTCGACACGCGCCCACGCCAGCGCACAGTTTATGTTCAGGTGATGGGCGAGTAGCGCAGATATTCCTGCGGAAAAGTATGCGTTTGCCTTCGAAGAAGAACCCATCTTGTGTACCCTTATCCGACCTGCCTCCCTCGCTTTGCGCAAAACAAGGTAGGGTACACTTTAGCTCGTGCAGAAATGGATGTGGCTGGGCATGGTGCTGACGATGATATGGATGTTGTCGCCCTCCGAGAATCTCTCTTCCTCTGCGCCTAAAGATACACTGGAGTATGCCCAAGAGGCAGAGTTTCGGGGGATATGGGTAGACGGTTTCAACGAGGGGTTCCACACTCCTGAGGAAGTAGATATGCTGTTGCGGAGGGTGCGCGCAGCGAAGCTGAATGCGGTCATCGTCCAGATGCGCAAGCGAGGCGATGCGCACTACTTCTCCCCTTTCGAGCCGTTCGCCCAGAATCAGCAACCCGATTTTGACGCCCTTGCCTACCTTATTGAGAAGGCGAAAAGTAGCGAACCCCCGATCGAGGTGCATGTGTGGGTGAATGCGCACCCCGTGTGGCCTGGCAGTAGCTGGCCCCCCGACCCTACCCATGTGTTGAACCGCCTCCCCGAGATTCAGACCGAAAACGATCAGGGGGAGCGGATTACCCCTGTTGGCTACGGAATGGATTGGGGGCATCCGCTGGCGAACGAGTGGTTCTGTAAGGTCGTGCTGGATATCGTCAGACGCTACCC
>FWWL01009428.1_pt1 | contig 11839 bp, 4 predicted proteins | sample 2228331 | NCBI WGS metagenome assembly FWWL01 (sample SAMEA103939775, study PRJEB20133) | metagenome | reverse complement strand
GCTCCTGACCAGCCAGCAGGATGGCACGGGCGCGCGGGAAGCGCCGCGCGCTGATCTGAAGATGATTGGACACCTAAAGTTGGTATCACACGACTAGAGCACCATGATCTCGACAGATCACCTTAATTGCTAGTGACTGCCCACGATCACCAGGGTAATGAGCGAAGCGACAGTCTTCGCTTCTCGCAAGCAGGAAGTATTAACGCGCGTGGCTTCATAGGTAGCCTGTCTTCTTAACACTGACCGTTAACCGTTTCGATGAGATGGCAGTAGTTTGCCATATCTGTACTCGTTTTAGTCCAGTGGTGCGGCCTCATATTCGCGCGATATTGACGCCTACTTTAGGTCTTCCATCAGCTATACCCAGTCAATCGACACTCTTATCGCCCGCGCCTGATCGTTCAGGATTGAGCGGGGTCGGCGCGACGACCTGACACGTGACTATTCTCGAACGCTGGTACTACCAGAAACTGTCGGATTGCGCATGGTTGGCAATCGAGACTAAAAGCGACCGACGCCTCATCGTCCGCGCCTGATCGTTACCGTTCGAGATTTAGTGAGGTGGATGTGCTGCCTGATGCATGACAATTTGGATAGAGTTAGTATGATAACCCGCGATGTTTGCTCATGATGGTTCTGGGAGTTCTTGAGGCCCTTCGTGACGATGAACGCCAAACAATGGCTTCCAACCCGTCTCACCGCCGCAAAATGAATATCAAAGAAACGCGGTCATCACTTATTCAGCATCCATCGTATCCTCCAATGATGCTGGTTGACGTATCGAGATCATGCCGGAATAGATGATGGAAGGTAACTGACAGTGAGGATAGGAATCTTTCTCTCAAGAAGTCCCATTGGAGGAAGGCATAGTTTTATCATTAGATTGAGCGCTATCCTGGCTCCCTCCATCGACCCTTAAACTATCCCCCACTATGGGCGCAGGCCCGCCGCTTTGCGTGAACGTTTCTTCTCTATTGCTTATCGTTGGCTGGGTATTTCGTCCAGGATAAATAGGCGCAAGAGCGCGTCGTGGTTCATGGCCAAACCAAAAACTCTGCAGGGCAGCCAGCAAAAGTAGAAGACCAACACCAATCTGGTAGTCACTCAATGTCCGCTGACCAAAAGACGCCATCCAACAGAGCGGCACAATAATTAAGACCAGACCATCAAGCCACAGTGCCACCCCCTGTCTCGATCGCATAGAACGGACAATTAGAGGTATACCAAAGTTTCTTTCTAAAAAATAGATAACCAGCCAAAAAAAGGCAAACAACAAACCATGCACAACAAAGAACCCAAAGGCAAACGGAAATGTTTGCAGGAAACGACCAGAAAAACCCGTCACATCCATCAACCAGCTAACTATAGCAACCAGAACGCCAACTTTATATATACTTATCTTACGAAATTCACTCATCATCACTATCCTTTGCCAATTTATTTACTATAACCCAGGGTTCTACAATCATTGTTCTATTCTTGTCAGACTCCCATTTGTATCCCCGCCTGACAAGTTGCACAATGGCTTCATCAGGAAAGTCAGGATTCTGTGCCTGACCAATTACTATACCATGCTGTTTCGGATCATAAAGCTCACCGGTTTTTGGCTGCACGGGAGCTACGCCATTTTGTTTAAGCCATGAATCCATCACGCGGTAGAACTCGTTTTTAATAGAACGCGCTTCATCATCAAGCAGCTCGCTATTAAAGCAAATGTCGATCTGGCTTAGACTATTAACAACTACTTCTATTGATGCATCCTGATCTGATCCCGCCGCAATAACCTCTTGCAATGCAGACATTAAACCCTGTTTGCTTACAGGATCAGATAGTTTTTCGAGCATGCCTTTGAGCTTAGACGCTAACACTGGAAAAGACTGTACATCAGGAGTAACAAAACCGGGCACGTCTGACGATGGCGTTGCGCTCGCTACGGTGTCGATCAATGACTGATCTGCCCGCACTTCAGTAATTTCGTCATCAGAGGATCGATATGATCCTTGAGTTTTGTTTACTATAGGATTACTCCTTTTTATCTGCTCAAAACGATCGAGACCATCTTTGGTGACACCGCAGATTAAGCGCATAAGCGAGATCCGATATGGATCATGCCAGTTTAGAATGTGATAGTGAAGTGGACTGCTATTCAGTTGATGAAGAAGCTGAGACTGCGCGCCACGTCGGATAAGCAGAAGATTTATTTCCATGAGATTTTGACCAGGCTCTAATGCGTATACCGATTGAGTAACCTTGATCCAGGGAACGCTTGATTGCCAGAGCTGAAAGAAAAGGTTATCAATATCAAGATTTGCCAGATAATGCTCGATCGGCTGAGAGACAATATGCTCAATTGATTTAGAAGTTTTTTCTTCTAAATCTCTAACAATGTCACTGGCATCACAAATACGCCAGGGATCGTCTGATGAAGAGTCTGCTGGAACCCAGGAAACGATCATACGCTGACCGAGACCAGGAACAACCGTTGCGGCAAGCTGTTCACGGAACGAAGATGGTGAAACAACGGCATATTCCTGATATGACGAAACGAAAGGATCACCACTTTGAGCGATCTGCCTGTCAGCATATTCTTTAAGTCCGCCTCTAATTCCTTTGAGAACCACTAAACGATGATTTAATGCCAGAAGAAGCAGTCTTAGTTGTTGATGTCGATACGTGTCGATTTGAGCTTGAAGCCCTGCGCGGATTGCACGCGCGAGAGACCAACGACGAAAAAGGATGTGAGTCTGCACTGCAACCAGCGGGATGACTGCCAGAAAAAGCGCCATTACACCAACACTGACAAAAAGCCAGGCTATCACCTGATATTTCAAGGCAGGCGACGGCGTTTCCGCCGATGAAATGAGCGCGCTCATCGGCCAAAGCAACCGATTCTGCAACAGGCCATCATAGAAAAATTGCAGCAGAAATATGCCGATCAAAAGGCAACGAACAACGATAGCCGCAATACGAGGGCGAAGCCTGAGCGCAGAATCGAGTAACAGATCAGGAGCGATCGAGATACTCGATCGCCCTGCGCGACGCTGTAACTCGACACGACGATAGCCGACGCGACTTTTTTCTGCCCGCAATCGAGCGATTTCTTCATCTCTCTGCAATCGCTCAATGATCTGCTCCATATTGTAGATGGCCTGATCGAGACCATCACTGGCGCTGCGAACAAGTAGCCTGCGAATAAACTGACCACATTCGCGCTCTAACTCCCGATACGCGCTCTCAGGTAATACCTGTTTCAGTTTCGTGATTTGATCACGCGCCTGCCTCTCTTCATCGCCAATGCGCTTCTGAACCTCATGAACATCGAGATTATCGCGTTCACTGGCCAGATTTGGCCCTTTGATCCGAAACGATTTAACTGCAGTGTGACCGTACTGAGCGACACTCAGGCTATTTGCAGGGTTTTGAGGATGAACGCGATCTGACCGACTATGATCCAAACTGACAATAAATTGCCCTTTGAGATCATCGGCTAGCTCGTAGTTAATTGGCTCGGCAAACTGGCTCGAAACTGTTTCAAACAGCACTCTACTCAAATGATCAATCAATTGCACATAAAGTTTTGCAGCCTCATTTGTTTCCAATTGCCTGGAACCGGTTAGCAAAACATCTTGAATGAGACGAGCAACCGTGTACGTAGTTATCGATCGAGATATTCTGTCTAGCGGCACGAGAACTGTCGAGATACCCACACCTATGTAATATTTTCGATGTGATGTTGAGATACTCACATCTGCGTAATGCTTTCGATTTCGTGTTGATTGATAATCATCAAGAATAATCTGATCAATTACAGGGGCGGCGTTACCATACAATAAACCCTCAATTAACGTCAACACCAGAGTCTCGACTTCAACCTGATTATTAGTTATGTCTTGTCCGTACTCAGGGGCAGTGGCATTGTTGTTTTTGAGCTGGTCAACAAAAAAAATCAGATCATAACTTTCAGTTTCCTCCTGAGATAATCGAGGACAGGACTGATTTGGCGAGTCACCCTCATTAACCAGGTCATACGTGAAGGCATCGCCTTTATCGCGCTCTTCAACATCATCACTCCACTGAGCAGCAACAAAGATGCCAACCAGATAATAATCTTTGCGCGGCCCTAACCAGTCTCGCACACAATCTGCCACTGGCCAGAGTAACGCCCGCCCGACAGGCGACCAGGTTGCGCCAACCACATAGATGGTTGGCCTCACGAGATCAACCAGAGGATAGCGAGCATGCGCGCACACTCGATCGTAAGCTGCAATTATTTTTTTGCGAGTCTGCTGGAGTTGTTCGGATTGGCAAAACCTGCTGCGAATCTCATCTGGACTGGCTGTCTCAAGCGCGCTATCATCAGGCAGCACCAGATCTACGACTATTCGTTGATATTCTTCATGCAACGGCGACTTGAACTGACGGTAGATATCAACTCGTCTCCGCAACTCTTCACAAATCTGCTTACCGAACTCACCGAGAGCAATGATGACGCCGGGCTGCGGCACCTCAGCAGGCACGGAAAAATACGGAGCATCTACCGATTGCATAGGCATTACTGGATTACATGAACAGCAATAACACTGATATTATCAGATCCGCCTACCCTGTTTGCCGCATCGATGAGCCTGCGCGTAGCCTGTCCTGGCTCTTGGCAGGAACCAAGAATTGAGACTATTTCAGGATCACGCACTGACTCCCACAGTCCATCGCTGCACAGTATCAGCCAATCGCCCGACCTCAGCTCTTGTTGAAAGACATCGACAGGATCAGGTCTCGATTCACCAACAGACCGCGTAACAACATTCCTTTCGGGATGAGTATAGATCTGATCTTCTGTAATTTTACCTTCAAGGTACATCTGGAAGACGAGCGAATGATCGCTGGTAATGCGTTGCAACACGCCGTCACGAAACAGATACGCCCGCGAGTCGCCCACATTAGCCACAACAGCTAACGAACCACTAACAAGCGCCGCTACGAGCGTTGTCTGCAAATCACTTTGGCGTTGTTGACGCTCGCGAAGGACTGCGTCGCTGGCTGCCGCAAATGCCTGACGCAGCAACGCTGTCATTTCCTCAGCGGTAAGGCGATCCTTTGACTGAAGTTCACGCTGATAGGTCTGGCCAATAGTCTCAACCACTGCTGTCACGGCCTTCTGGCTGGCAATGGCACCATCACTGTTACCGCCCAGACCATCCGCAACAATGTAGCACCCAAGACCGACTCCTGCTCCCTTTTCAGGATACAACCGGGCAAATACGTAATCTTCATTCCGCTCCCGCCTGAGACCGCGATCGGTTCGCGCATCAAACAGTTGTTTCAGGCGAAGCGGTGTCTTGCCAGCGCCACCAGCGCCGAAGGCCTCACTTTGAGTCGTCCCTTGAGATTCAGAGTCTCCAGACATATTTGGCATGCTGGAAGAAGTGGAGGAAGCAGCTCTACCATCTCCTGGATTGGTTGAGGAGCGAGAGGCGCGCTCGCTGCGCATACCAGCAGAGTCTATCAGATCATCCATGAGCCAGTTCTTATCGATATGCAGTGTCTCGCCCACCTGATCGATGAAGTAACGATAGGCCTGGTTGAATTCTTCAAGATTGGCGAGATCGTCAATCTTGTATCCATGGCGCGTGAACAGCAGATCGAAGCGCTCGGCAACGCCGGTATCGATCCGATAATAACCATCAAATTCAACAAAGACATCGTCTGGATCAACGCTCGGATCGGGCGATGTGATGGGACTGGTGCCAAGCAACTTCACCTCATCGATGTCTAGCGCATGTTCGGTGCCCAGCCGCGATTCATCGATTAGGATAAACGGCTGGCGGCAACGATTGCGCAACTGGCGCGCCGGATCAATCGGACTGTTGCGCGATGTCTGGATAGTCGGCGTATGATAGATGATATTATCGTAAAACCAGCGCAGATAATCGACGACGCCAGGAACTCCATGCCTGATTGGGCCCAATTCTTCATCGCATAACACATTCCGACGCAGCGCGTCAATTTCGGCAAGAACCCGATCATACAGCGCGGTTTCACTGCCATTATAGGAATTGACGATTAACTCTTCGGTAATGTTGAATACACCAAGCTGCGCTATGCTGTCCAGCGTCTTACGCTCACGATCGCCAAAAACCTCGCTTATCGGGAAACGATCCTCAATATAGCGGGCAAGCGGAGCAGAAGCGGCTGGCTGTTGACAGGCAGGCAAAATTTCATTCTCAAAACCCACCTCACTTGCCAGCTCAAATACCCGGCTGTCGGCTTCAGCCAGAGTTTTGGCTGCTGGCGCAATCATTGCTTCCTGCTTTAGCTTTTGTAGCCAGCGTTCACTTTGTCTTAAAGAAGCCTCAGCATAAGACTGAACTTCTGCGACACGCCTGCCGATCTCAGGAAGATACTCTCTGATTGTTTGACAGAAGCCTAATCGGCTTTTGAAGTTCGATCGCTTTCCTCCCAAAACCAATGCCTCTAATAAATTCTTGAGACGGTTTTTTTTCAAAATTTCTTCTTCCCTGGTAAGTTCATCTTCCCTTTTCTTCAAGGCGATTCCAATTTTTTTACAAACCTCAATGACACCAATCAACCCGAATTCACGAAAAACGCTGCTTATCTTGGAATGAATTTTTTCCAAGATTTCTTTCTTTGCCTCCTTAATCTGATCATCTAAAGAATTCTGTGCCTCTTGATTATATTGCTTTGAGATAATACTTTTCACTTCTGCCATCAACCGATCATTGTTCTCGCCACTTTCCTTACTTGGATCATCACCAATGATACGTCGCTCAAAGAACTGACACGCATACCGAGAACGAATTTTGTTGTCAAGATCGGCTGGAAGAATCAGTGACGCCGTTACCAATCCGGCTATTCCCAGGGTTTTGTTGGCGCGTCGTTCGCTTGCCAAATCGTTGAAGTTTTCGCGCAGACTGGAGAAGCGCTTACCATGCGGAGTGATGATATCAAGAAACAGATATTGCGCCGTCATGTTGCGCACACTCTCAATGCTGCTCAGAAAATCGACACCATTGCCTCGATCAACCAGAAACACGGTATCAAACGGGCGGGATAGCCGCTGTCTTTTGCTGTCGGCAACAGCGCGATCAGGGAAGTTAGCGTAGAACGGCTTTCCTGCCAGAAAATGGTTCAGCTCGCGCAGCGCGGCGTAGGTGTTGCCCTGAATCCGCTGCTGCTGAATGTGGCTCTGGATGTCGGCTATGAAGACCGACGGCATGAGGAAAAGACCGTTGATTTCGGCAATATCTTCCATCTTCTGGCGCACCCGAAAAGCCACATCGAGAAAAATGCCCGACCCGGTGCCGCCGCACAGGGAAGAGATGACATACACGCGCACCTGACCAGTGCGCTCGACATCAACACCTCTGCGTTCGACAGACTCTTTCGGCAAAATCTCCCGGATCTTATCGAGTTTGCGATCAAGGCGCTGCGCAAACTCTCCCCAGCGCGCGTAGAGCGAGAGACGCCCAACCAGGCGACGCTGGCGCGCGCCCCTGAAGATTGTGCCGGTGATGGTGTTGTTTTCCGGCCACCATTCTCTGATGTGAGGATGCCTGTCAAGATTTTCCAGAACTCTGGCGGCATTGTAATTGCCCAGGTAGGCGATTTCATGATCGAAGATTCGCTCGTCGCCCGGCAAGTTCTGCACCGGTTCCGTATCTACAGCGAGGAACTCAATGATACCGGGCATGGGATGGATTGATTGACGGATACGCTGCTTGAGCATGCGGATGATCGCTACGCCGGTGCCTCCCAGACCGATGACGAGCGACGGCGCGACAAAAAGGGAGGATGGCGAATAGAGATTTGTCTTGTTCGTCATAACATCACCCTAATCAGCATCAGGAACACATATCACTAACTGTCAGACAAACGCCAAAGTAAAAATCGGAAAAACATGATTATCCCTATGATTATCCCTATGATTATCCCTATGGACGGAACTGCGTCCCACCAGCCATACACCTGCACAATCAGGACAATATCCCGCGGCTGTGACACGATTGTCGGGTCGGTGCGCAGGCGAACCTCGTACTCACCGGCCTCGAACATCATCCAACGAGAAAGCTCCAGTGTCAGATTCAGAGCATGGCTCGATTCTGTCCCCGGCACCGGGCCACCGAACTCCCATCGCGGGACAAAGGTGCTGGGGTCAATAAATCGACCGTCATCGCGCTTGATCACAGCGCTCACGGTTGGAGCTGGAAAGTCGGCTGGAAAATCCCTGGCAAAGCTTACCGTGGCAGTGAACGGCACGAAAGCCTGCGGCTTCCAGAAAGGCAAGACAAATCCCCATACTCCTATTGGAGAAAGATCGTTTGTTGAATGGAGATGGATGTCAATTCCTCTTTTGACAAAAACCAGCGGCAATTCAGCGGGAACAACGGGAAGGTCGGGCGGGGAATTGAGACGCACTCGAGCGCGCAGCTCGTATTCGCCTGGAGGAAGATTAGGATCAGGCGTCAACCGGAGCAGGAGGATTTGATCATCACCTGTGTCACGGAGACGAACCTCTACCAGTTGGGGATCGAGGTCACGCAGCGAGGATCGCTCAAGTAATCTGACCACCTCCACCTGCTCAGCGAACTTGAGATCGCCGTTATAGAAAACCCTCTTAACAGTAATCGGTTTCTCTATAAAGGGATTGATCTCTGTCACAATATCCAGATCTGACTGGTTAGAGGAATTTATCTCCAACTGAACACTGGAAGCAGGTCGCTCGAAGTTAAGGGTAATATAGTTGAAAAGCACCTTTCTTTCAGGTGGCGCTTCAACAAACACGCGCAATTCATACCGACCTGACGCGAGATCATCGGGCGGAATGAGCCGCACTGCGCAGATCGCTTCTCGATCGTCGAAACGCTTCAGCCCTTCACGGCAAATGTCGGGTTGAAAACGCGAAACATCCTCATTACTGCCATCCGCCCGAAGCAGTTGCACCCGGTCAGAAGGGATTCGGATATCGTCGAGGCTGACGCCAGGCGGAATAAGCAGACGGATCTCGCCCTCAAGACGCTGACCCAGACGTTCGATAACACCCAAGTCTATTACCAGCGTCGAAGTCTGGATCGAACCTAAAACACGCGGCTTCTGCTGCGCAAAAAGCGTCACCGGGTATCCATCTATTTCAGTTTCGGCAACAACATACAGCGTATATTCGCCGTCCGAAGTCAGCCTTGGACTGACGCCCTGACCCTGCGCATCAAGCGTAACTCTGGCAACAATTCCGTCAGGCGCCGAAATGTAGGCTGTAGCTGTCCAGTTGATTCCAGGGGGAAGTTGCACTCGAATCGGAAATGTGGCGTCTCTGCCTAAATCAATTTCCACCGGATCGATCGCAAGCGCGGGCAACGAGCGGTTGACAGGAACAACCGCGTAGCAGCGACTCAGAGCAAGCGTTCCCGGCGGAGCAAACTCAACGGTAGCGTACAGCCTGTCTCTTCCGCTGTCAGTGACACTCCAGAAAACCAGTTCAGTTGTATCGCTGAGACCTTCGCTTTTCATAGTCTGCGCTGCTCGATCACTAGCACTGGCCGCAGCGCTAAGGCTACAACCGCTCTCATTGACGCGCAAACGCACACTCCCGCGATGAGCGTCGGTCAGACCATCAATGGAAGCGCCTATGAGCAGCGGCAATCCCGGCACCATGCCAACCACACTTGAAGAGGTCTGTGGAAAGCGCAAACGCATGTGAACATCAGAGCGAATAAAGGCGAATGCAGAGATACGGTTCGCCTCACCAGAGGCAGTAAATTCCCATTCACCAGAGACAGATCCGCCGGAGCTGACCGTAGTGACCGCAGCATACTTTTGCGGCAAGCCACCTGTAGAGGTGCGACCATTCTCAATATTAGCGCGAGGTGTGACGCTAAAATTCGGATTATCTTGATGAGGGAAGAAAATGAATGAAACCCTGGTAATGCGGTGCCCATCTATTGCGCTTGCCTTGAAGATAACCCGATTGCCGCTATCGGGCGTTCCCTGTAGCGTGTCCAGATACGTGCCAGGTTGCAGCTCAGTTATTATACTGGCGAAAGCGCGCGCAATGTCAGCGGGATTGCCGATCCTGATTACGGGACGGCGCGCAGCCTCGAACCAGCGCACAACCCCAGATATAGTTCTGCGAACATCGTTATATTTACATGTATTTTCATCATACTTGTCCGGCTTCGTTTCCAGCATGAGCAAGTAGACCGGTATTTGCTGAGACGCGAAGGGTTGCAGGATACGAGTAAGATAATCATTTACATTGGGCACACCCCTGGGGTTACTAGGAGCGCCATCCGTTAGAAAAATAACTGCTCGCTGGCGACCCGCAACTGTTGATCGGTCGAGCAGCTCGCGCGCCCGCTCAAAGGCAGCCTCATAATTAGTGTACAGGGTATCACCTCGATAGCTGGCTGGCTGCACTTTTGCCTTCAACTCTTCTCGTCGACCAGCAATACGCTGCAAATCATCAAACACTTTCTCTGCATCAGTCGCAAAATGAACGATGCCGATGCGATCATCATCATCAAGCAGGTCGAGCAACATGTGGGTAGCGTCGTATCGCAAACCTCGCGGATCCGCTTCGCCACAGTTAGGAGACGTCATGCTCCCTGAATTATCAACTACCACAACCAGATCGAGCGGCTGATTGAGGCTTGACTGAGCAACAGCAGAAGACGGGGAAAGCAGAATGATCAGCGGCTGACAAAGAAATACAAACAGCAGAAAATACAGAGTAATACGCTGTTGCTGATTCATTGTTTTTTCCTCCGATAGCAGAGCACTCTATGCCTCTATGATACTTGCACCCAGGACATCTGTCAACAAATTGCCTGCCAACAACCCTGCTCTAAGAATAAACAAAATTACATAATAATATACGGAAGGATCCTGCTCTTTACTCTATCAGGCGAAATATGCTGAGCGCTGGCATATAGATGATGATACTTGGAGAGTTGCTCTCGATATTGCGCAGATTGTTCTCGCAGATAAGTCACGAGTGATTTCTTGATCTCTTTAGGCATCTGATCAAGAAACAACTCACCACGATTAATCCATTGCGCGAAATTTTCCCCAATATTATTACGGTACCATTTTTCGCATTCATTTCCTTGTTCTGTTTGGAAAAATGGCTCTAAATGAATTGGCTTGTGATCGCCAAGAAAATGGGTATCACCACGTATTACAACATCATCAATCTCGATGTACCCACCCGGATAGATTATTCTCTGCTCAACAAATCTCTGACCTTTTACCACATCATCAGGATGGTGATACAATGATCTCAGTTCTAAGAATCGATGAACTACATTACCGATTGCCTGGCCTCTCAAATCTGCTTCACAGCCAGCACTCGCCAATATACTTTTCAACCGTGGCTCAACACTCCGAGAACGTGAAAAAGGCATCAATAATCCTTTTGACGTCAAAGTCTCAGCAACTTCTTTTTCATCTTTTTCCAACAAATGCCTAATTGAAAGATTATACATTGACAGAACGTCATTTATTGCTTTGCAGCTATTAGTTAACTCGAGTTTTTTCAAATTTTCAGACACATAGTCCTTAATTTCTTCTATGCTATTAAAGCGTGGTTCTAGCAACGCTTCCGAAACAGGCTCTTGGCTCAGAACAGAAATGGGAATTGCTTCTGTCAACGTCTCGCCCGCTGGCTTCGCCGATTTCGCGCCCGCCGGCTCCGTGCCCGCCTCCGCCGCTGGCTCCGCGTCCGCCGGCTCCGTGCCCGCCTCCGCCGCCGACTCCGTGCCCGCCTCCGCCGCCGGTTCTTCCGCCGCTGGCTCCTCACCCGCTGGCTCCTCACCCGCTGAGATCGGAA
>FWWL01009423.1_pt1 | contig 11844 bp, 8 predicted proteins | sample 2228331 | NCBI WGS metagenome assembly FWWL01 (sample SAMEA103939775, study PRJEB20133) | metagenome | reverse complement strand
GTTGGCGGCACCGGTTGCGCGTGCCAGACGCGTATGCTGGCGGGCAGATGGGCATTGACGCCACGCACCCAGGCACTGGCCGGACGTACCGCGGTGGTATCGAAATGCGCCACTTGCGCCCATGCATGCACGCCGGTATCGGTGCGTCCGGCGCAATGCACCCGCACCGGTTCACCGGCGATCGCGGCGATCGCCGCTTCCAACGCGTCCTGCACCGTGCGCCCGTGTGGTTGGCTTTGCCAGCCTTCGAACCCGTCGCCAGCGTATTCCAGTAGCAGCATCCAGCGCGTCATCGTTTCACTCCCCACCGGCACGCAACGGCTGGCTGGCTTTACGTCCTTCCTCGTGCAACCAAGCGCGCAACTCGGCCAGTGAGCGCAGCGGGCGCGAGGGTGGTGCGTCGAGGGCGGTCAGCACGAGGCTGAGCCGCACGACGAAGCGTTCGATGGGGATGCCCAGGTAGGTCAGCCAGTGCAGCGCCCGGTAAAGCGCCAGGGGTTGCTCCGCGGCGGGTAGCCAGTGGTACCAACAGACCAGCCACGCGACCATGAACGCCAGCCGCAGGACATGCTCCGCAGCCCACGCCAGGCCTTCATACGTCGGCATCCACCCCACCGCGTAAGGCAGCACCGCGGTACCCGGGGTAAACCAACCAAAGAGCACGACGATGCTCAGGAACAACCAGCGCGCCCGCCAAAACAAGCGCAGGAGGTGCGCGCGGTCGAACCCGGCGGCCAGCGCAATGAGCACCATCGTAAGCCACAGCAGATGTGGCATAGGCGCAACCTGCGCGACGATCGCCACACTGCCCTACCCCCAGACCCGCCAGGGGGAAGCGGATTCCAAAAGCTTGTGACGCAGCACGAGAGCTAAGATGAGCGCAAACCCCCAAACAGCCTATCCGAACGGTTCATGAGCGCGATGCGCATGAGGCGCTCGTTCTCCAAAGAAACTCCCAACACACCCAAACCCAGACGAATGACGCTCACGCCGTTGCTTGCGGCAATTGCGCCAGCATCGCGCGAGCGGCCGCTTGCGCCGCTTCATCGCCATCGCGCAGCACTTCTTCGATCAACTCGCGTGCACCTTCGTAATCTTCCATGTCAATATACGCGCGCGCCAGCAACAGACGACTGTCATCTGCGCCCTCGCCAGCGCTCGGTTGCTCCGAGAGCGCATCGAAATCGATCGTCGGCAGATCCGTGACGGTGGCCGTCAGCGATTCCGCTTCCGGCGCTGCGATGTCTGCAGGCGTTGCGTCAGCCCAGTCAAGCTCGGGCAGCGATGAAGTTTCGGCCAGTGCCGCGGTAGCCGTTTCCCGCGTTGCGGGCGGGGCGCTCGCCGCTTCCGCCGCTGCTGTCGCTTCCTCTGCCTCCCGCAACCCCGTTTCAGACGATGTCGCAGATGTCGCCCCCGGCGCCTCCTGCTTGGTTGGCGAAGGTGCAGGCTCGGAATCCAGTTCCAGGTCGAGCGTGAAGTCGAGCAATTCCGCTTCCTTGGCCGATTCAGCCGCCTTTGTCGCCGGTTCCGCGGCATGACCTTCCTTGGTCTCTCCCGCCCCCTCGGAATGCGCGGAAAGTGCCACACCGTCAGCAGGCTGCTCAAACGCCAGGATGTCCTCCTCAAGCAAAGAAGCGCTTTCTGCCACCTCCGCATCGGGTTTCTGGACCTCCACCGCCGGCTCTGGCCCCTGCACCGAAGCTGCGGAGTCTGTCTCTGGCAGCTCAAAGCTCAGCGCGGTTTCTTCCATCGCAGGCTCGCGCTCCAACGCCTCAGGCATTGGCTCAGGTGCGGCTGGGCCGGCAGAAACCTCCGCCGTCGTTGCGGCGGAAATGTCCGGTTCCGACCGCTCAGCGACGGCATCAACGGCAGCCGCTTCTTCCTTTTCCGATTGCGGCAGCGCGACAGAAAAATACTTCTCCTTCAGTGCCAGTGCCTGTTGCCACGCCTCGCCGCTGCGGTCAGTCAGTTGCGCGACCATTTCGAGATGACGCTCGAAATTCGCGGTATCCTGCCGCCGCCCGTAAATCTCGAGGAGCTTGAGCGGAATTTCGATCCGCGTCGGCGTTTGCTTGAGCGCGTCGACGAGAATCTCCTCGGCCTGCACATCGCGGTCGTACGCCAGCAGCACTTCGGCTTCGGCGACAGGATCGATCCCCTCATCGGCTTGCAGCGCATTGAACGCCACCTGAGTGAAGTCGCCCCCAAGGACGCTGACGCTGCCCTCGTTCTCTGGGGAAACCTGTGCGCCAGCCCTGGAGGGCGTCGCTGACGATTCAGGAACGGCTTGTGCAGCCGAAGCCGCCGCCAGCGCCGCTGCCGCCGCCTGCGCGAATTCCGTCCTGGGTTCTGCCGAAGCAACGGTGCCTGCCCTTTCCTGCTCCTGACGGGCGGCACTTCGCCGCCGCCACAACAGCACGCTCGCTCCAATCAAGAGCACGGCACTGATCCCCCCCAGCACGAGCGGATTGTCGAGCAAGAAGGCGATGAAGTTCGGCTCGGCGGGCAAAGCGGGAGGCGATGGCGCTTTGATGGGGGCGCCCGCGTCTTGCGGCGCTTTGGCGGCATCGGCAGAAGCGCCGGCGGCAGAGCCCGTTGCGCGATCGCGCGCCTCCTCTTTCGCTTCGGCGGGCAGTGCGGTTTCATCCGCTCGAACTGATAACCGCCCTGCCGAGAGCGCCGCCAAAGTCTGCGACTGCAGTTCGATCAGCTGGGTCAGCCGGGTGATTTGTGCTTCCAGCGCCGCGATACGTTCCTGGGCTTCTTGTAACTCCCCTTTCAGCGCCAAGACGTCTTCGTTGGGAACATTCGCCACCGTTGCTTTAGCCGCCGCATTATCCTTTGCCGGACTTCCCTCGACGCGGCTGGGCGAAATTTCGACGCGATCCTGCGGCACGGCCGCTTGCGGCTGTGCAAGAGCTTCTCGCGCCACGATCTGACCGCCAGCAACAGCGCTGCCATCGATGATCGCAGCAAGCTGCGCACCGCCCCTAGCTTGCGCAATGGCACGGGGACGCAAATGTGCCTGCCGCCATTGCCGCAACTCCTGGGGAGGGATCGCGGCGATTTGTTCCCGCTCTGGACGCCGCACGGTCGCCCCAGCCATGAGTAGGTTGGGATCGCCGCCAATGAATGCCTGGGGGTTGGCCTTCCAGATCGCGTACATCACCGCTTCGATCGGGCTGCCGTCGCTCCAGCGCGCGGCGAGGTGGCTCAAGGTTTCACCGCGGCGTACCGTGTGCGCCGAATCCATCACCGCATCAGTTGCCGGAGCCGGCTGCGGTGTCGGCTGCGCGCTAACAGGAGCGACGGTTTCGGCAATCGTCTTTCTCGGCGCAGTAGGCGCAGTAGGTGCCGAGGGCAGCGCATACTGCGGCGGGTCCAGCAAGACCGCATATTCACGCAAAAGCCGACCACCGTTCCAGCTGAGTTCGAGCAGGACATTGACAAAAGGATCGCGCACCGGCTCACGGGTGCTCAGCACAACCACGGTCTGGCCGCTTTCGCGATCGAGTCTGGCCGAAAGCTGGGGCAACAGCGCCGGCGGCAATATCCCGGCTTCACGGTACCGTTCGGGGTCTGCCAAGCGCACCGTCAAAGAGCGCAGCTCATCGGGCGTTGCCTGAACGAAGACACGCGCCTGCAACGGTTCCCCCAAACGGGAGGAAACGTGGATTTCCCCCAAACTCGCGGCATTGGCCCAACTGCCAAGGCCTGCTGCCAGCAACGCTGCCCACGCCGTTTGCCGCCACCGCATCTTACTTCCCCTCGTCTTTTCGACACGACGCTGCGCCGATGACAGCGCTCCAGGACTCACTGCTCCAGCAAAATGCGCAGCATGCGCCGCAGTGGTTCCGCCGCCCCCCACAGCAATTGATCCCCCACCGTGAAGGCACCCAGGTACTCCGGCCCCATCGCCAGTTTGTGCAACCGCCCCACTGGCACAGTAAGGGTACCCGACACCGCCGCCGGGGTCAATTCGCGTTCGGTAATCTCGCGCTCATTCGGCACCACCTTGACCCAGGCATTGGCGTTGGCGATGATCGCTGTGAGCTCATCGAGCGGCACGTCGCGCTTGAGTTTGATCGTCAGCCCCTGCGAGTGGCAGCGCATCGCCCCAATGCGCACGCAGATGCCGTCGATGGGAATGCTGCCGGGGCTACGAAACGGCGGCAGTCCCAGAATTTTGTTGCATTCCGCGCCGCCTTTCCATTCTTCTTTCGATTGCCCGTGTTCCACCGGCACGTCGATCCAGGGAATGAGGCTGCCCGCGAGCGGCACGCCGCGAAAATGCTTGGTCGGAAAATCGGGCGAACGCAGCGTCGCGGTGACCTTGCGGTCGATCTCCAGAATGGCGCTGGCCGGGTCATTGAGATCCTCTGCAACGGCCTCGTACAACCGTCCCATCTGCACCAGCAATTCGCGCATGTTCTGCGCCCCGGCCCCAGAAGCCGCCTGGTAAGTCATGGAACTGACCCATTCCACCAGTCCCGCCTGGAACAAGCCGCCTATGGCCATCAGCATCAGCGACACCGTGCAGTTCCCGCCGATCCAGTCGCGCCCGCCGCGCGCCAACGCCGCGTCGATCACCGGGCGGTTGACCGGATCGAGCACGATCACCGTGTGCGGCTCCATACGCAGCGCGCTGGCGGCGTCGATCCAATGGCCTTGCCAGCCCGCGGCACGCAGCTGGGGATAGATCGCTTTGGTGTAATCCCCCCCCTGGCAAGTGATGATGATGTCCATGCGCCGCAGCGCCTCGACGTCGTTGGCGTCTTGCAAGGGCAGTTCCGGGGCGACGCCGCCAAAGCTCGGTGCCGCTGCACCGGGCGCAGACGTCGAGAAATACACCGGTTCGATCAGCGCGAAGTCGCCTTCTTCGCTCATGCGCTGCATCAGCACCGAACCGACCATGCCTCGCCACCCGACCAGACCCACGCGCGGTTTTGCTGCCATTTCGCAAACTCCCCAATATTGCCAAAAACTGTATCAATTGGTTTTACCGGCTCGCGCCGCTTATGCGGTGTATTACGGCACTTGTTGCCAAAACTTTAACCCCTCTGCGCACCGACCTCTCAGCCACATGACGAAGAAAGCCCCGCCAACTCAAAGCGCTTGCCCGAAACGGCAAGTCGTTGCGGTCATGCACCAACCTTCGCATCGTACCGTCACTCGCTTCACCAGAAGGCTTTTCTTCACCCCAGCGCCGCGACCACCGCGTCGCCCATTTGCTGGGTGCCAACGACCGTGTCGCCGGCGGCAGCGATGTCGCGCGTGCGGTAGCCTTGCGCCAACACGCGCTGCACCGCTCGTTCGATGCGCTCGGCCGCCTCCGACCAACCGAAACTGTAGCGCAACATCATCGCCGCCGAAAGGATCGTGGCCAGGGGATTGGCGACCCCTTGCCCGGCGATGTCGGGCGCCGAACCGTGGCTGGGCTCGTACAACCCCTTACCGCGCTCATCAAGTGAGGCCGACGGCAGCATGCCGATCGAACCGGTGAGCATCGCCGCTTCGTCCGACAAAATGTCGCCGAACATGTTGCCCGTGACGATCACGTCGAACTGTTTCGGGGCGCGCACGAGCTGCATCGCCGCATTATCCACCAGCATGTGCGTCAGCGTCACATCGGGGTATTCAGCGGCGAGCTCGGTGATCACGTCGCGCCACAACTGCGTGGTTTCGAGCACGTTCATTTTGTCCACCGAGCACAACTGTTTGCGCCGCAGGCGTGCCGCTTCGAACGCCACCCGCCCGATGCGCCGGATCTCGGATTCGGAGTAAATCATCGTATTGAACCCGACCCGCTCACCGTTGCGCACTTCGATCCCCCGCGGTTCGCCGAAATAGATGTCGCCGGTGAGTTCCCGCACGATGAGCAAATCGAGCCCCGCCACCACCTCTGGCTTCAAGGTAGAGGCGGCAGCCAGTTCCGGATAGAGCACTGCCGGACGCAGGTTGGCAAAAAGCCCCAGATCCTTGCGAATCGCCAGTAGCCCGCGCTCCGGTCGTTGCGCGCGCGGCAGACTGTCCCATTTCGGCCCGCCCACCGCCCCCAGCAACACCGCGTCCGCCTCCTGCGCCAGCTTGGCGGTGACTTCGGGATACGGCTCGCCGGTGGCATCCACCGCTGCGCCACCCAACAGCGCGTACTCGAATTCGATCGGCAGCGCCAGCGCTTGGAGCACTTTGATCGCTTCGGCAACGATCTCCGGGCCAATACCGTCTCCAGGCAACACGCAGACTTTTTTGGTCATGATCTCGTTTCCTTGCTTTGACGTCTATGTTTCCCAATCCAAACGTTTTTCCAAAGGTTTCGAGGGCTCTGGGTTGGTAAGCGGTGCCTGGAACACGCTCGCCCTACGACGCACCCCTCCCCCGGCCCCTGCGCCCTACTGTGCACACGAATCGGTTCATCCTCTTTGCCACCGGTGTGCCGCCTCCCCGGGAAACGAGGGGCGCTTACCCGAAATAAAACGGAAACCGCTCGCGGTAGCCCGTTTCGAACGCCCGGATCTCGTCGGCATGGCGCAGCGTCAGGCCGATCTCGTCCCAGCCGTTGAGGAGGCACTCTTTGCGGAACGCATCGATCTCGAACGGAATCACCCGACCCTGCGGCGTGGTGATCGTTTGCGCCGGCAGGTCGATTGTGAGGCGATAGCCCTCCTGCGCTTGGCACTCGAGAAACAACCGATCGACCTCGGCACTGGGCAAAGTGATGAGCAGCAGGCCGTTTTTGAAACTGTTGTTGTAAAAAATATCGGCAAAGCTCGGGGCGATGATCGCGCGAAAGCCATAATCCACCAGCGCCCACGGCGCGTGCTCGCGTGAGCTGCCACAGCCAAAGTTTTCGCGGGTCAGCAGAATCGTCGCCCCCTGATAGCGGGGTTGGTTGAGCACGAAATCGGGGTTCTTCGGTCGCTGGCTGCAGTCCATCCCCGGCTCACCGCGATCCAGATAGCGCCACTCGTCGAACAAATGCGGGCCAAAGCCGGTGCGCCGGATCGACTTCAGAAATTGCTTCGGGATGATCGCGTCGGTGTCGACGTTGGCGCGATCGAGCGGCGCGACCAGTCCCTCATGGGTCACGAACGGTTGCATGGCATGTTCCTTTCTCAAGCCGCAAGCAAGGTGCGCACGTCGACGAAATGCCCGGCGATCGCCGCGGCAGCCGCCATCGCCGGGCTCACCAGATGGGTGCGCCCGCCCGGGCCTTGCCGTCCCTCGAAGTTGCGGTTGCTGGTTGAAGCGCACCGTTCGCCTGGGGCCAGCTGGTCCGGGTTCATCCCCAGGCACATCGAGCAGCCCGGGGCGCGCCACTCGAACCCCGCTTCCAGAAACACGCGGTGCAGCCCTTCGGCTTCGGCCTGCGCTTTGACCGCGCCTGAGCCGGGCACCACCAGCACGCGCTTGACGTTGGGTGCTTTCTTGCGCCCGCGCACCACCGCCGCCGCGGCGCGCAGATCCTCGATGCGCGCGTTGGTGCAGGAACCGATGAACACCTGATCTACGGCAATGTCGGTGATCTTGGTGCCCGGGGTCAGCCCCATGTATTGCAGCGCCCGTTCGGCGGCGGCGCGTTTGACCGGATCGGCAAACGAAGCCGGATCGGGCACCACTCCATCGACCGTGGTCACCTGCTCTGGGTTGGTGCCCCAAGTGACCAGCGGCACGAGCGCGCGCGCATCGAGCCGTACTTCGGCATCGAACGCCGCGTCGTCATCGGAACGCAGCGTGCGCCAATACGCCACCGCGCGTTCCCACCGTTCGCCTTTGGGCGCCAGCGGCCGGTCCACGAAATACGCGATCGTCTGATCATCGGCTGCCACCATCCCGACCCGAGCGCCGGCCTCGATCGCCATGTTGCAGATCGTCATGCGCCCTTCCATGGACAGTGCTTCGACCGCCGGCCCGGCGAACTCGACCGCATAGCCGGTGCCGCCGGCGGTACCGATTTGGCCGATGATCGCCAGGATCAGGTCCTTGGCATAGACGCCGGACGGCAGTTGGCCGTCGACCCAAATGCGCATGTTTTTGGATTTCTTCGCCACCAGGCATTGGGTGGCGAGCACATGCTCCACTTCGCTCGTGCCAATGCCGTGCGCCAGACACGCGAACGCCCCGTGGGTGGACGTGTGCGAGTCGCCACAGACCACCGTCATCCCAGGCAACACCGCTCCCGTTTCTGGGCCGATCACATGCACGATGCCCTGCTGCGGATCGCGGTAAGGAAAATACGCGCGCGCGCCAAAGGCGCGGATGTTGGCATCGAGCGTCGCCACCTGTTCGCGCGAGATGGGGTCACGAATCTCGACTTCCGCGGGATCGGTGGGCGTGTTGTGGTCGGCGGTGGCAACGATCGAATCGGTGCGCCAGGGTTTGCGCCCCGCCAGGCGCAATCCTTCGAACGCCTGCGGGCTGGTCACTTCATGCACCAGATGCCGGTCGATGTAGATGAGCGCGGTGCCATCAGGTTCTTGTCGCACCAGATGCGCCGCCCAGAGTTTGTCGTAAAGCGTCTGTCCTGCCATCGGTTGGTCCTAAAGAGAATCGTTGGGAACGTTCGCCTGCTGCCTTTTCGCAAGAAAGGTATTAGGAGTACTCCCATCGCCCATACTGCGGGATTATGGCACATTTTCTCGGCCACTGGCAGTATCGCAGGCAGGGTAAGCAGAGCGTGGGGACTGCCGGGCGGCATGCGCGGCAATCGCTTCAGGCTTGAGGCCATAATCCTGACCAAGAAGTGGCGGGCGGGGTGGAGCGACATGCGGCGTACTGACCGATGGAATTGACTCGGAAAATCGATCCGAAACCCGAACATTCTCATGCCTTTGAACGCTTAGTCCCGAGCCTTGCCTATGGCGACGGGAAGCCAGGGAACGGCGGGAAGAAGCACCCGAATGTCGCACCGGTTCGCGCCTACGAACCCGCCGAATCGACGTCCACAAAATCACCCCCACCACTGCGAGCAACAGCCAATCTGCCGTGCTCATCATAGTCCCCGCCCTGCGCAGTGGATTTCAGGCACCTTTGCTGTCGACGATGGCGCGGACTTCTGCAGTTGCAACCAGATGAGGAACCGCTCCAGCGCCCCATTGGCCCACAACCGTCGCCGGGCGCGCGTCACTGCGACGTACCACAGGTTCGCTTCGCTTTCCTCGAGCGCTGCCAGTCCTCCGTCACCAGCAACGAGTTCGGGAAAGTCTTCCGCCAGCCACACCTCGTCCCATTCCTGCCCTTTGGCAGTGTGCGCGGTGGCCAGTATCCACGGCGCCTGAGCATGTTCGTGGCGCTGCACCTCAGCCAAAAGCTGCGGCAGCTCCTCCCCGTACCGCTCCGCAAGGTGCAACTGCATCATCAGTTCGCGATCTTCGGTCATCTCCGCCCAGGCTTTCGCTTCGGCAAAGCTCGCGAACCCCGCGTATCGGTCTTCCTGCGGCGGCAGACCGCGGTGCAAGCGGTGCGCGGCCAACACCTCGCGCCACAGGCGACTTTTGTCGGCCAGAAAGCGCACGCTTTCGCCAGCCAGCACCCGCTCGATCGCCGCTTCCAGCACCCCGGCGTTGGTGCGTGCCAAAATCGCCGCGGCAGTGGGCCTCTGGCTGGTGTCGCGAATGGCGTCGGCCTGTTGCGCCGAAGCCGTCACGGCGCGCGTTTCTTGCTTGAAATGACGCAACAGGGCACTGGCTAAAGCCGCGATGTTGGGCCCGAAACGCCACGAGTGGGTGAGATACCGCACCGTCGCGCCGTGCTCTTGCGCTTTGGCCATCGCGTTGATTGCGTGTCGCCAGCCGTAGATCCACTGATGGCGATCGCCGACAATCATGCGGCCAAGCCGCTCCTGCGCCAGAAACAGCGCGTACATCGCCGCACTGACATCCTGCCCTTCATCCAGCAGCACCGCGTCGAAGCGGTACGACAGATCCGGGCGCTGCAACTGCCAAAGCTTGAAGTACGCGTCGTGCGTCAAAGGCAACGGATCGTTCGGATCGGCCAGTCGCGACCACAGATACCGGGCGGCGGTGAGCACCAAATCGAACTCAGCAGCGTCATGAGCGTCGGCGATCGGGCGCGTGAGCCGCTCGCGGTAAAACGCTTCCCAGTCGTTATGATGACTGGCGCAAAACGCCACCAGATCGCGCGACAATGCCGCCGCAGTACGGCGCGGGTCCGCCAGAGCATCGGCCAGCGGCGAAGCCGTCAGCGCTTCGGCATACGCGGCGATCGGCGATCCGGCGCCGCGCCATAACTTCGCGATCGGCCAGCCCTGCTGGCGAAACAACGCTTCGAACGCCAGACTGTGCGCGGTGTGGCATACCACATGGCGCGGCATCTTGCGTTGGGCTTCTTCGCGTAACGCGCGGTTGAAGGCGATGTACAGAAAGCGTGTTTTGGGGCGTGCCAGCGCATAAGCACGTAGCGTCGCTGTTTTGCCGGCGCCAGCGAAAGCGTTGACGGCTAGAAACGGCTCAGAACCGTTGACCACCGCTTGCTGCTCTTCGGTCAATTTCAGCACGAACGTTCCTTTACCTTTGCGGCGCTAAGCGCTGCAACCCCGCCAATCGCCGCAAAAACCGCCGCCCCCGCAAATGCTGTTTGCCCTGCGCCCCATGTCCACAGCACCCCAGCAATCGCCGCACCCACCATACCGCCCAAGCCAAAAGAGACGCTACTATATACGGCCTGGCCCAGTGCCGGTGCGCGGGCGCCGAACCAGGCGTTGAGGATCGCCACCGCGGTGCCGTGATACACCCCGAAAGTGACCGCATGCATCAGTTGCGCGAGCACTGCCACCGCAGGCGATTCGATGGCAAAAGCAATCAGCGCAAAGCGCAGTGCCGCCACTGCGAAACTTGCCACAAACCACGGCCAGGGGGAATGCTGCCGCAACAAGCGCGGCAACCACAAAAATACCCCGATTTCCGCGATCACCCCGAGCGCCCACAACGTCCCAATGGTGCTTTTGCCATAGTCGTGCGCCGAAAGGTGTAACGAATAAAATGTATAAAGCGCCCCGTGTGCGACCGACATCCAGAAGGTGGCCAGGAAAAACCATGCGATTGGCCGCTCACGCCACCAACGCCAGCGGCGCTGCAACCCTTGAATGTCATGACGAGGCGGCAGCGGCGCCGGCGGTAACGACAACGCGACGAACCCAAGCGCCACGAGGGTCGCGACGATCCAATGCCGCACCGACGCCAACGGCGCGTCCTCGAGCCAAGCGCCCACCCCCAGCACCGCAGCGATGAACCCCACCGACCCCCACAGCCGCACCCAGGGATAACGGCGCGCTTCCGTGCCCAGATGCGCCAGCGTCATCGCCTCGAATAGCGGCAGCGCGCCGCTCCAGAAAAACGCTACCAGCGCTATCGCCAGCAAGGCCGGGGCGACGGCATCGCTCAGGTAAAACACCGCAAAACCAGCGGCGGCCAGCCACGGCGCGGCCTGCACCAGGCGCAAGGCTCGCTCGCGCTGCCCCTCGGCCCAGTGTGACCAAAGCAGCGGCGCGAGCACGCGCATTGCCTGCATTACCGCCATCAGCGCCGCGATCGCCGCGCCACTCCAGCCGATCGCGTCGAGATACAACCCAAAGTAGGGCGAAAAGACACCGACGAACGCGAAATAGAAAAACTGATACGCCCCTAGGCGCGCATACAGGTCAAAACTCAAAACGCCGTTTCCTGAATGGTAATGCTCATCCACCACCGCGATTCGCGCTGAAAGCGCCTTAAAGGAGTGCGCCGGGACTGCGCCGCGCGGCAGTTCCTTTTCACTGCACCACGACGCGCGACGGACCGGCTTCGACCCGCCCGATCACCGTCCCTCCCACCTCTTGTACCGCAC
>FWWL01009421.1_pt1 | contig 11847 bp, 8 predicted proteins | sample 2228331 | NCBI WGS metagenome assembly FWWL01 (sample SAMEA103939775, study PRJEB20133) | metagenome | reverse complement strand
GCTCCACGAAGCCATCGCGCTCGACGCCGAGGCCGAGCGCTACCTCGACCAGGAATACGGACCGCACCCCGGTTCCTACCCCAAGGATCCGCTTGAGCCCGGAGACGAGGCCGAATTCGCCCGCCTCTACTCCATGCCCATCGATAAAGTCATCGACGAGCTCGTAAACACTCGCGGCGGCTCGCGCACGATCGCCACCAAGTCCTACTTCCTGGATCGCCGCCTCGAGGTCCTCGCCCACGCCTTCCGGCGCCATCCGAGCGTGCTTGCCGACGCCCGCCGGCGCCTGGGCCTCCTCCCGCCCGAGGAGCCGCGGCGCTCCGCGGAGGATCTCATCTCCTACCTCGTGGGCTGCGCCTTCGGCCGCTGGGATATCCGCATCGGGCGGGATCCGTCCCTCGCGCCGGCGCCGCCGGACCCCTTCGACCCCGTGCCCATCTGCTCCCCAGGGATGCTCGTCGACCCCGACGGCCTCCCCGCCCGTGAGGCACCGGCGGGCTACCCGCTCGAGCTCCCGCCAGACCGGATCCTCCTCGACGAGGAGGGCCATCCCTGGGACGTCGTCCGCAGGGTCCACGCCGCCGCCGAGGTCCTCTTCGAGGATCCGGACCAGATCCTGCACGAGTGCGAGCGGATCCTCGGCCGAGACCTCCGGGGCTACCTGCGGCGTGACTTCTTCAAGGCCCACCTCGGCCGGTACTCGAAGTCCAGGCGGAAGGCCCCGATCTACTGGCAGCTCTGCGTGCCTTCCCGGGAGTGGGGGATCTGGGTCTACGCGCCGACCCTCTCGCGCGAGACCCTCTTCGCCCTCGTCCGAGAGGCGCGGCACAAGGAGGAGGGCCTTCGCGAAGCCGTCGAGGGCCTGACCCGTCAGGTGCGGGCGGCCTCGGGGAGCGAGGCTCACCGCCTCGCGAAGCGTCTGGAAGGCCAGGAGACCCTCCTCGACCAGGTCGCCGCGTTCCGGTCCGAAGCGGAGCGCGTGGCGAACCTCGGCTGGGAGCCCGACCTCGACGACGGCATCGTGCTCTGCGCCGCCCCCCTCGCTAATCTCATGCCCGCGTGGAGGGCCTCTGGGAGGGGGGATCGGAAGAACCCGGGCGATCCCCAGCACGCCCGCGACCTCCTGAAGGCTGGGCGGCTCGGGTGGGCGAGCGTGGCCCACTTCCGGGGGGCGCTCTGATGTCGGAGCTCCGCGCCTACCTCCGCGACGCGATCGAGAAGAAGGTGAGGTTGCGGGGGCTCGTCGTGTGGGAGGACCCGCAGGGCGAATACGCCAAGGTGGTGGAAGAAGTCCTGCCCGACGACGCTGCGCTCCTGCGCTGGGAGGGTAGCTGGTACCGGCTGCGGAGGGAGATGGAGGCGCTGATCGGGAACGCCGAGCCCCCACGGCTCGTGGTCTACCAGCCCGTCGAAACGCCAGCGAAGGAAGCAGACCCCCTGGCCGAGGCACGGGAGGCGGGGACGGTGTTCAAGCTGCGCCTCCGGACCCTCCTCAAGGATGCCTTGGCCGGGAAGCTCACGGAGGCCCGGATCGCGGAGCTCGCCCGGGCGCAGACGTTGGAGGAGGCGGAGGCGGCCCTCGGCGCAGCCGAGGGGACTGGGGTACGCCTGCCGGCGATCCTCGGCACCACCGACACTCTCCAGCTCTGCCTGCGCATCCTGGCGGACGATACCGACGAACTCCTGACCAGTCCCGAACTGTGGGAAGAAGCACGCAGCGTCCTTGGCCAGTTCCTGGGTGGCGAGCCCACGGGAGAGGGGGAGGCGCTCCGCGACCGGGTCTTCCGGCACCTCGTGCTCACGGAGCTCGGAGAGGCGCTCGGCTCGCTCCCGGAGGAGCTCTCGCGGCGCTGGGGTCCGACCTCCGCGGACCAGCGCAGGCGGGCCGTGGAGCTGCTGCGCGCCTGGCGCTCCGACCTCCGGCGCCTGGATGCATACCGGGAGCGGGCAACGCGCGTAGAGGTGGACCTCGGCCTGCGCGATAGCCTCCCCTGGGACCAGCGGCTCTCGGGCCTGGACACGGTACCGGCCCTCGAGGAACTAGCAAGGGACCGAGTCCTCCAGCTCCTGGCCGCCGGGGAAGCTGAGGAGGCAGCGCGCCTGGCCAGGGACCGGATGGGGAGCATCTGGGCGCGGGCTGGCGTCCCAGAGGCCTCCAGGTGGGGGCCCCTCTGGGAGATCCTCGCGGCTGTCGCGGACCTGAACGTCGAGCTGGGTCGGCGACGGACGCCTTCCGGGACCGCGGGCGAGATCCTCCAGTGGTACGCGGAGGAGGGCTGGCAGGTGGACCGGGCCCACCGGCGGATGGAGTCGGCGCTCCTCGAAGCGCCCGAGCGAGAGGGCCTCGACGAGGTGGCGACCCGGGCGCGGTCCGCCTACGAGCGGTGGCTTGAGGTCCTCCTGGAGCGGTTCACGGGGGTGGTGGAGAGCGGCGGGCTCGAGGTGGGTCTCCCCCGGCAGGTCGAAGTGCATCAGCGCGAGGTCGCCGTGGACCGGATGGACGTCGGCGCCTCGAGCGGACCGCTCGCGTACGTCCTCGTCGACGCGCTCCGCTACGAGCTGGGCTTGGAGCTCGCGGATGCGCTCCGGCGCGACCATCCGGACGTCCAGGTCAGCGCGGCGGTGGCGTCGGCGCCCACCATCACGCCGGTGGGGATGGCGAGCCTCATGCCCGGGGCGGAGCTCGGTGTGCGCCTCACGCTCTCTCCGCGAGGTGACGTCGACGTGGCGGTCAACGGCCAGTCCGTGCGGGGCGTGCCGGATCGGGTCGCGCTCCTCCGCGCGGCCCACGGCGAGGTGGCGGACCTCACCCTGAGCGACGTCCTCGAGGCCAGCGAGAGGAGCCTGGCCGAGCGCGTCAAGGGCTCGCGCTTGGTGGTGCTCCGCTCCCAGGAGATCGACGAAGCGTTCGAGTCCGGGGAGATCGCGGCCTGGGCCTACGTGAAGCAGATCCGCGACCTACTCGCCAAGGCGGTGGCTCGCCTCCGGACCGCGGGTATCGGGCGTTTCGTGATCGTCGCGGACCACGGGTTCCTGATCCTGTCGCGAGAGCTCGGCTCGAGCCGCGTGATTCCTGCTCCGGGAGGGCGGGGCGAGCTCCACCGCCGGTGCTGGATCGGACTCGGCGGTCAGGCCGCCGAGGGTGCCCTGCGCGTCCCCCTCCAGGAGCTCGGCGCCGAAGGCGACCTCGACCTCGTGGTGCCGCGCGGTCTGGCCATCTTCGCGGCGGGCGGCGCCCGCAGGTTCTTCCATGGGGGTCTCTCGCCCCAGGAGCTCCTGGTGCCGGTGATCGTCGTGACCACGCAGGCGGCGGCGGCCGTGCCTTCGACCGTCCGTATCGAGGTCGTCGGTGGGCGCATCACCACCGGGGTCTTCTCGGCGAGCGTCGCCCTCGAGCCGAACCTATTCACGGGCGAGGTGGTGGCTCGGGTCTCCGCGCGCGACCGCTCGGGCGAGGACGTGGCTCGGCTGGTCGCCGGCGAGGGGTACGATGAGACGAGCGGTGTGGTCCGCTTGCGGACCGATCCGCAGGCGCCGCAGGTGCTCACGTTCCGGGTGGTGAAGCCGCTGAGGAAGGGGGAGCGGGTCACCCTGGAGGTCTACGATTCGGCCACGGACCGCCGGCTGGCTGAATCGAAACCGGCGGAGGTCGTGTCCGATGTGAGGGTCGGTGATGGGTTTGACTGAGTCGGCGGCCCTCGACGCCCTCGATCGGAAGGCCAACGAGGCGTTCCCGGGAAAGGTCGTACGCAAGGACCTGGTCCGCCGGGTCAAGGTGGGCGCCAACGTCCCCGTCTACGTCCTCGAGTACCTGCTAGGGAAGTACTGCGCCTCCGATGACCCGCAGGCCGTGGAGGTCGGGCTGCGGGTGGTCAACGAGACCGTGGCCGAGCACTTCGCCAGGCCCGACGAGGCCCAGCGGGCCCAGGCGAAGCTGAAGCAGGCCGGAGAGCACCGGTTCATCGACAAGGTGAAGGTGCGGTTCCTCGAGGGTGAAGGGAAGTTCTGGGCCGAGCTGGCCGGGCTCGGGAGCCGGTACGTGCACATCCCCGAGGAACTGGTCTACCGCTACGGCCGACTGCTCGAGGGCGGGGTGTGGGCCCAGGTCGACCTCCGCTACGACGAGGCCGAGGAGGTCGGAGGACTCAAGCGACCCTTCTTCATCACCGCCCTCAAACCGATCCAGGTCGCGAGTTTCGAGTTCGGGGAGTACATGGCGTCGCGGGAGCGCTTCTCCACGGAGGAGTGGATGGACCTCCTCGTGCGCTCAATGGGGCTCGAGCCCGCAGAGTTCGATCGCCGCGTCAAACTCCTGTTCCTCGTCCGACTCATCCCCATGGTCGAGCGGAACTACAACCTGATCGAGCTCGGACCCAGGGGCACGGGCAAGTCCTTCGTCTACCGAGAGCTGTCGCCGAACAGCATCCTCGTCTCGGGCGGCAAGACGACCGTGGCCCAGATGTTCTGGAACCTCTCGACGAACAAGATCGGCCTCGTCGGCCTCTGGGACGTGATCGCCTTCGACGAGGTGGCCGGCATCTACTTCACCGACCCCACGGGGGTCCAGATCCTAAAGGACTACATGGAGTCGGGCTCGTTCTCCCGCGGGCGGGAGGAGATCCCGGCGGAGGCGTCCATCGCCTTCGTGGGGAACCTGGATCAGCCCGTCGAGGTCCTCTCCCGCACGAGCCACCTCCTGCAGCCGCTGCCACTCCAGCTGCAGGACATGGCGTTCATCGATCGCCTCCACTTCTACCTTCCCGGGTGGGAGACCCCGAAGATGGAGACCCGGTTCTTCACCTCGCACTACGGGTTCGTCGTGGACTACATGGCGGAGGTCTTCCGGGAGCTCCGCAAGCGCAGCTACGGGGATCTCATCGACAGGCACTGGGAGCTTGGCGAGCACTTGAACGCCCGCGATGTGAAGGCGGTCCGTAAGACGGTGTCAGGCCTCGTGAAGCTGCTCCACCCGGCGGGGGACCCTAGCGTGGAGGAACTCCGGGAGTACCTGGAGCTGGCCCTCGAGGGCCGGCGGCGGGTGAAGGAGCAGCTGAAGAAGATGGGCGCCTTCGAGTACGCGAGGACCTCCTTCTCCTACATCGATCGGGAGAGCCGGGAGCAGCGCTTCGTGGGCGTTCCCGAGGAGGGGGGTCGCGACCTCATCTCGCCGGACCCGCTGCCGCCGGGGACCGTGTACACCGCGGCCCTGACCGACGGGGACAAGGTGGCCATCCACCGGATCGAGGTGAGCAGGTTCTCGGGCTCAGGGAAGCTCAGGATCACCGGGAGCCTGGGGCGCGCGATGCGGGACTCTATCCAGACCGCGTTCGACTACGTGAAGTCCCGGGCGCGGGAGCTCGGCATCGAGACCGACCTCCGCTCCTACGACTTTCACGTGCAGGTCGTAGACCTCACAGCCTCCAAGGAGGGAGCGGAGGCCGGCGTCGCCTTCTTCGTGGCTCTGTACTCGCTGCTTCGGGGACAGCCGGTCCAGGCCGGGCTGGTCGTCCTCGGGCAGATGACGATCCACGGCAACATCCTGCCGCTCCCCAGCGTGCACGAGCCGCTCCAAGCCGTGATGGAGAACGGCGCGAAGAAGGTGATCCTCCCGGTGGAGAACAAGCGGCACCTCCTCGAGGTGCCTGGCGACATCCTGGACGCGGTAGACCCCATCTTCTACGCTGACCCGGTAACCGCGGCCCGAAAGGCCTGCGGCCTGCAGTAGGAGGGGTGTCGCAGGTGCTCCGTCGTACCGAGCTTCTCCGACAGCCAGGAGAGGCAGATGATTTAGGCGCTAAGCGCCTTCCCCGACTCGGGGGAGCGGGTCGTGGAGGCACTTGAGGCATACAGGGCTGGCCACACTATCTCACGGCAGGGCTGCCATAACCGACCGCTGGGTTAGTTCCTCGTAAGAAAGCACTTTACACGTGGGTCTTATCGGAACATGGGGTCTCTGTGGCGCCGCTGCTATCTAAACAGCCCAAACACCATCCTCAAGCGTCCCAGCCACTATTGCATAAGGCGAAGGATCGGTGTCAGAGCGGAGCCATGCGACCACGAGAATCCCTCCGCTGACTGTTCCTGTCTTTTTGCCCACCCCGCCAAGCTTCGAGTCAGCAACCGGTCCGAAGTCGGAACCTAACTCGCCGGGATCCTGCGTGGACCTGTCGCGGTGAGCAAACAGCACCGCCTGATCGGCCATCGCGCCTGACCCAGACGCGTCTACCAAGACCGGAGGGTCGATTCGCCGGTCCTTGGTGTCGAGGTTAATCACCCCAAAAATCGGCCCCGCACCAGTACCTACCTGGCCCAGCCGGTGGTAGATCGATGTACCCCGCGCCAGGCGTGCCTACAAAGCGGATGTGACAACTGAACTCGCCAAGGCTCCATCGGACGCATCGACCTCTTGCGTGACCGCAGCTTTGGGTGTCGGAAGCCGCGACGGAGCCGCCCCTCCGTTCGTGGAAGGTGCCTTCGCACTCCCGCCGGATGGCCTCACGTCTCCTCTCGCAGCGAGAAGGCCAAGCACTGCGAGTGCGGCTATGGTACCGACGCTTCCTAAAAAGATTCCTGCCGTGGCATTCCACTCGCCCCCCAAACGCCCTCCCGACTCACCAAGAGCAGCCCCCCGTCAATGGGGAGGGACTGAGGATCTGGGTGCAGACACGCTGGGTGAGAGGAGCAGCCCCCCGTCAATGGGGAGGGACTACTGGCAATTCTCTTATTGCCTTGCCAGTTGCCACTAGTGGTCTGACCTGGGGTTTTGCTCTCTGGATGGGGACTACTGGCAATTGGCAAGGTATTGCCAATAGTGGCCAGTAGTTGCCAGTAGTGGTTTATCAGGGCGTGTCGAAGCCGAAGACAACAGTGGCGCTCCCCCGCCCGCCCAGGGCGACCCTCAGCCCTTCCAGGACCGTGCTCCACTGGTAGCGCCAGGTCCGGCCACAGGGGCACTTGATGGACAGGTGGAGGATCTGCCCGTCTTCGCCCTTTACGATCTTGGTACCCTTCCTCAGCCCGCGCCCCACCCTCGCGGGAGTCTTGCCGGGCTTGGTGAAGAGCACATAGCCCTCAGGCAAGAACAGAGCGAGACGGGTCCCGCACAGGCACTCGATCCGGGGGAAGTAAGGGACCTGCACCCTCTGTCCGCCCCACGAGATAACCCTAGGGCGGTCAAGGTGGGTCTCGCTGGATTGACCGGGAGTGCTGTTCTCGACGCGGCGGCCGCACCGCATACACCGCCCCCTCATTGGGGCGTGCGCATTCGGGGGGCAGACCACCAGTATGGCGTCGCCCTCTTGTAAGCCCCGGCCAGCGGAGATGTAGGTTGCGCTGTAGGAGCGGATCCCGCTCTCCTCGTCGACGTAGGGCTCTATGTAGAACTTCCCTATCTTGTCAGGGTCGTATCCCCACCGCCGGGCGTCTTCGGCTATAGCGCTGACGAGTTCCCGCAATTCCTCAAGCATCACGCCTAAATCATTGCATGCACGAGGAGCAGATGCTAGTACTAGAAGAGCAGCCGGGCGGTCCGCCGGACTGCAGGGCGACAGGAGTCGCCTGACGGGAGTAACCGTCGAGCAGAGACCCGTGCGCCTTCGGGGGCGTGTAGCTGTGCACGTCCTTGGAGGCGCAAATGTTCGTAAGAGCCCAAGTTCTCGCAAAAGCCCTCGGCATCCACGTCCGCTCCGCCTACCACTACGCCCAATTCGGCCGACTCCCCGCTATCCGCATCGGCGGCGCCGTGCGATTCTCGGTTGATCAGGTCGCCAGGTTTCTCGGCCTGGACCCCGAGGAGCTTCGCAAGGCGGTCAAAGAGGCCGAGGCCTCCCTGGCCGAGGACGGTGCCCAGTGAGGGCCAAAGAAGTCGCCGGCGTCCTCGGGGGGCGGAGATCCCGTAGAGGGTGGATCGTCCGCTGCCCCGTGCCCGGTCACGGCAAAGGCCGTGGGGACCGCAATCCCTCGCTGTCGGTCAGCGAGGATGGAGGGCGCCTGCTCGTGCACTGCCACGCCGGGTGCCCCCAGGAAGCGGTTATTCGCGCCTTGCGGTCCCGGCGCCTTTGGCCTGAGCCGCCGAAATCCCGGGGGGAGATCAGAGCCACCTACGACTACCTCGACCTCGACGGGAACGTTCTATTCCAAGTCGTCAGATTCCACCCCAAGCGCTTCGTCCAGCGCCGCCCCTGCCCCTCTGGCCTGGATCTCGGCTGCCTTGAATGCAAGCCTGACCCGAACGGCCAGCACTGGCACTGGGACCTGACGGGCATCAAGCCTATCCTTTATCGCCTGCCCGAGGTCGCTGGTGCCGTCGAGAGGGGTGACCTAGTCTTCGTTGTCGAGGGCGAAAAGGACGCCGATCGACTGAGCGACCTAGGGCTGGTGGCGACCACGAACCCGGGGGGAGCGGGGAAGTGGCGGCCCGAATACAGTGAGGTCCTCCGCGGAGCTCGTGTGGTGATCCTCCCCGACAACGACAGAGCAGGTCGGAACCACTCCAAGGCGGTCGCTGCCTCGCTCCAGGGCATCGCCCAGAGCGTGCGGGTCGTCCCCCTCCCCGGTCTGCCCCAGAGGGGCGACGTGTGGGACTGGCTGGGCCAGGGCCACACTCGAGACGAGCTCCTCTCCCTCGTCGAGGCCGCGCCAGAGTGGGAGCCGGAGGGGGTGGCAATCGGGGAGCCAATCCTGCGCTCTGTTGCCGAGGTCCAGGCCTCAAGTGTTACCTGGCTCTGGCGGAGCTACATCCCACTAGGGAAGCTCTCGATCTTAGACGGCGACCCTGGCCTGGGGAAGTCGCTACTGACCATTGACCTGGCAGCCCGAGTCTCACGGGGCGCCGAGATGCCAGACGGCACCAGGAGCGATCTGGAAGGCCCTCGGAGCGCGGTCATCCTCTCAGCCGAGGACGACGTCGCAGACACCATCCACCCTCGCTTGAAGGCGGCCGGAGCAGACCTGGATCTAATCTTCACCCTCGAGGGCGCGGTCACTCTCGCCGACGTCAAGGAGATCGAGGACGCCATTTGCGAGACCGAGGCGGCTCTGCTGGTCGTCGACCCCCTCATGGCCTTCCTCCGCGCCGACGCTCACCGAGACGACGAGGTGCGCAGTCGCTTGGCCTCCCTGGTTCGAGTCGCCGAGAGGACGGGCTGTGCGGTGCTGGTCGTGCGCCACTTGAACAAGTCGGCCGGCTGTAATCCTCTATATCGAGGGGGTGGGAGCATAGGGATCATCGGGGCGGCCCGAGCTGGCCTCTTGGCGGCTCCTCACCCCAACGACGAGGACCTGCGGGTATTGGCGCCCTCCAAAGCCAATCTGACCAGGCTACCTCCCAGCCTGGAATACCGTATCCAGACCACCACCCTCGAGGGATTGGGGGACGTGCCGCGGATCGCCTGGGGCGACACCTCCCCGTTGTCCGCGGGCGATCTCCTCGAGTGGGCAGCAGACCACGGCCCGGGGCGTGAGGCTGAGGACTTCTTGCGAGGGGTGCTCATCGAGGGTCCGATGCCTGCTAGGGAGATCTACCGCGCAGCGAGAGAGGAGGGCATCTCCCAGCGGACCCTCCGGTGGGTGGCCGAGAGGCTGGGCGTACACAAGGGCCGGCAGCGGACCCCGGAGGGGTCCTGGGTCTCTCTCTGGGTGCCCCCCAAGGGGTGGTCCAGAGACGGAGGGACTACTGGCAATACTTTGCCAGTTGCCAATAGTCCCTCCCCGGAGAGCAAAACCCCAGGTCATACCACTAGTGGCAACTGGCAACAGACTACTGGCAACTGGCAACAGGAGCAGACCTCTGGCCACTGGCAAAAGGACTGGGGAGACGCCCTCCCCCTCTCTCTAGAGGACCTGGAGGCTCTCGCCCGGGGAGAGGCCGACTGGGATGCGGTGGCGCCCGACGAACCCGCGGCCCCTTGCATCGTGTGTGGCAGGGGGGCGCATCTCCGCCTCATGACGCGGTCAGGAAAGCCCGTACCGCTTCACATGAAGGAGTGCTCTGAGCGACTGGTAAGGGCGCTGGAGGCGACATGACCGAAGACCGGGGCATACCAATCCACCCTACCTGTGCGCTCCGCCAGATCGCTCTCGAGTGGGCGGCTAAATGCCTCGCACTCAGGGAGTTTGAGGAAGTAGAGCGCCTGCTCCGAGTGGCTGAGGTCCTGGATCACGGGCACAACGACAAGAGAGAGGGTGACAAGAAGAGCCGGGCGTGACCGGACCCTTCATCGAAACGACCCATGGCAAAGCGGAGCGCGTCGACGAGGCCCAGGCAGACTGGCCCCGCTCGCTCGTGCTGCCCGTAGGACGGGCTGTGCAGTGCTAGCCGTTCGCCACCTGAACAAGTCGACCGGACGCAATCCCCTCTAGCGCGGGGAGGAAGTATCGGGGTGTCGTACGGAGAAAAGCGGACCGCTACAGAACAAGCTGGAGAGCCGGAGCTTACGCCCTTGCTCGTCCTGAAGATATCCGACGGAGTTGCTTTCGGGCTGCCCCTTGAGCGAGCAGCAGCGCTCCAGGGGGTACCCCGCAACGTGGTGCACCGGTGGCTCGCCAAGGGAGCCGAAGGGGTCGAGCCGTATGTGACCTTCGCTCGGATGATCGAGGATGGCCTTGCGCGCCTGCAAAGGCGCGCACTCGACCTCTTCTGGCAGCGGGCCAAACCAAGAGACATCCTCAGCCTATTTGCGAGGTGGTCCCCGAAGTGCTGGAGCGAGGCGCAGGCGATGAAGGCGGAGCCCATCGAAGGAGACTTGGCACGCCGCCTAGGCTCCGGCTGGATGGCGGCGCTCCACCGGCAGCAAACCCGGGGCCCTGTGCCTCGGCGGGCAGGTAGTGGGCTGGCTGGCTCACGCCGGGTATCGACCCACAAGTCGACCCTTCATCGAAACGACCCATAGAAAAGATGCGGTGCAAGGCGAAGAGCTCGAGGACCGGCAAGAGATGCAGCAGGCCCGCGATCAAAGGAGGCGAGGTCTGCCCCTCTCACGGCGGCAGGGCGCCACAGGTCCAGAGGGCAGCGGCACTTAGGGAGCTAGAGGCACGCTATACAGCTCTCAGGGCTCGGGGAATAAGCGTCGCCGAGGCCTTCATCGAGGAGCTGGAGCGAACAGCGGCCCTTGTAAGCCTCCTCGAGTCAGAACTCGCGACACGGCTAGAAAGGGGTGAGATCACCTCCGAGGAGGCGCTAAAGCTCTGGGACCTCTTCTTAGCCGAGCGCCGGCACCTGAGAGGGGTTGTCGAGCTGGGGATCCGGGCGGGCATGGAGCAGAAGCTCGCGAGCCTCGTCGATCGCCTCTCCACCTACCTGGAGGTAGGCATTCGTATGCTCTGGCATGAACTCGGATACGGCCCCGACGCGGACCGGGCCGTAGAGACGGCAAAGCGCGTCTTTGCCGAGCTCGGCGCCGAGGAGGATGCACTGGTCGGCACCATGCTCAGCTGGTGGCCGACCTACTGAGCCTACCCTACTGCCCCTCCGGGGGAGGCCTACTAGGTGCACTTGACCGTCCGTCAGGACCTCGAAATCCGAAACCCCGCTTGTGGTGCGGGATAGAGCCTCTCTGGTCCCAGCTCTAATGCAACACCTCTGTCACCTCATAGACCCGGAAGCCCGCTTGCGGTGAGGGATTGAGGGTCAGGGTTCATGCAACAAATATGCAACACACCATTTGCGCAAGGCTTTACTACTCGCGCATATGTTCTGATAAACTCCCTGGTAGACGGAGTGTTGGATGAAGCGCTGCAGGTAGAAAAACCCAGGTTAGCTGCTTTGCAAGCAGGAGGTCGGCGGTTCGAGTCCGCTCGTCTCCACCGATCGTCCTCGGGTAGAGGGCTCCTGAGTGGCGTGGCGTGAAC
>FWWL01009419.1_pt1 | contig 11848 bp, 8 predicted proteins | sample 2228331 | NCBI WGS metagenome assembly FWWL01 (sample SAMEA103939775, study PRJEB20133) | metagenome | reverse complement strand
GCCCTAGATGGATGCTAAAAAGCATACAAAAATTACCTAACTCAAAGAAGAAAAGCTCTTAAAATGGGGGTATTACTAGGGGGCGAAAGCCCCCTGTAGATAACTGAAGGGTGGGTGGGGTGGGAGTTACCCTAAATAGGATGCTAAAGAGCAAACAAAAGTTACCTAACTCAAAGAAGAGTAGAAAACTACTTGACCTCTAAAAGCAAGTATTCGGAAATTTTTCAACAACCCTGTATAAAAGAAATTTTTAAAATATACGATACGTTGCTTAGAATTTGAGTAGCAAGTTGATTTTTATTTTATAATAGTTAACATGAAAATACCTATAAAAAATTTTTTAGCTTTCGTATCTATTTTCCTAACTATAGAGATTTCTGATGCAAATCCTGTTTTTCTCCTACCTAAAAACACTTCTTTTCTTATCAAATTTGATAGTATTTATGAAGGGGTAAGCAATTTGAGTAACTTAGTATACATCTGGTCTGGTCCAAACTTCGAAGCAAATTTTGAATCTTTGAGATTATACCTAAAAGATTTACTAGGAGTGGATGTATTTGATATTTCTAATGTTCAGGAAGTTGGGATTGATCCCGGAAAAGCTTTTGCCTTAGGTTTCAATACAAAAGGTCAACCGTTTTTTGTATTACCTTTGAAAAACACAAACACTGAAAGATTAATAAACATATTTCTAAAAAACAAGTTTGTGAGTAATATTATTATTAGCAACTATTTAGTATCCACAGGTGAGTATTTCGAGAGGGAAGGTAACTTCGATACTAAAGCTGAAAATTTTAACATGTTTTTGTCAGGAGAATTTTTTGAGAGTGTACTGGATATAACTTTGCCGAAAGAATACAAAATGGATTACTTTTTAAAATTCAACACTACTTCCAACACAATAACAATAGATGTCAAAAGCCCCTTAGTATTTTCTAATACTAATGCTAATTCTCTATACAAGCACTATACATATGTGCCAGAAATTAATAACATATCCTTCCTAGTAAATTTTAAGCAAGGCCCATTTGAAGTAATCTCAAATATATCTACTCTACAAATGTATTCAGACTTGGGGTTACTTAGTCCTATAAGTAATTTTGAAAGGATTTTCAATATAAAGGTTTTAGAAACAGGTATACAAGATTTACTAACAGGCGACACTCTTCTAGGGATCTACTCCTATAATCACGGAGAAAACAACTCTGTTGTTTTTATGTGTTCGACCAAAAATCAGAAGAAATTATCTGAAATATTAAGCAAATACGTAAGAGAAATAGCTAAAACAAAAACTGTTTTCAGGTTCTCAGTCTTCGATAAAGAGTTTTACAGATTACCTGTCACCGAAAACTATTCAGTCTATCTTGGCGTTATATTTAATAGATTCATAGTCTCTAGTGATAAAGATGTCTTGATAACGCTGATAAGAAATATCTCAAAAGAAATACAAGAAATAACTACCGATTACCGGCAAAAACTAGATTCAAACTTTTTTACTGTCATTGTAAATTCCCAGTCTTTGTTAGATAAAACCCTAAAAATAGAAAATGTAGAAAATTGGGCTATAAATATACTGTTACCGTTTCTTATCAAGAGCAAGAATGTAATTTTATCAGTAAATCCAAACCAAAATAAACTCTCTAGTGAAGTAGTATTATACTACTAACTTTGGTTCTACTTTAATTCAGTTATCAAACAAAATTGTCTTTCCATCCAAAGTAAACTTAGTCAGAAAGTCACTATAGCCTGCATAATAGAAATCTTTAAATAGAATTCTATCGGAGGTATGTCAGATAAATCTAAAGAAGTTACTTTCTAATTCAAGCAAGATGAGAGTATTATATATGCTAAATAGCAAACAAAAGCTCCCTAACTCAAAGAAGAAAGACTCTTAAAATAAGCTTCTTAAAATTGGGGGTATTACTAGGGGGCGAAAGCCCCCTATAAAATCTCTTAGGTTGGGTGGGAGGGATTTACCCTAAACAGTATGCTAAAAAGCAAAAAAAAAGCTCCCTAACTCAAAGAAGAGAGGATCTTAAACCTGGGGTGCCTAGGACACTTTCTTAAAAAAAGAGGCCTAATAAATCACTTAAAGGCATAACAGGAATCACTCCGAAGATAAAACTCCTCAATCTAAAACAGTTAGTATTCTTAGGGGGTAACCCCCCAGAATCAACTCAAAGATAGAGAATAAGAATATACATTACAATTCTTTTCCTGTAACAATATCAACAGTAACGGTCCTACCTTCGACTGTAACAGTAACTTGCCTCGTTTTACGAAACTCTACAGTAGTAGAAATACGACGAGTCTTCGACGTTCTCGCAGTTTCTATTTTGCCATCTAACTCAATTTTAACGTATCCATCAAAAACTGTGCAGTTTGTTCCATTTATATTCGTCCTTATTGCCACAACATTTTCAAAAGTATGAGAAATAGTAAAATTGTTTGTGAACCTAGTACGATAAAAAGTTCCTGTAGATGTGCGAGTGCCGTTTATGATAATTCCCTCTGTGGTATCATTAATACCAGTAACAGTGTAATTTGCTATCCATTCCTTTGTTTTACTTGCCCCAGTAATGTTATTCTGAAGAGAAACTTTATGAGTCCTGAAAACTTTTGCTGAGTGAATGTTAGGATTAGAAACCATTGTGTAAGGCCAAACAAATTGAACACCTTCACCTGTGGCATCAGAAGATTCAAAAAACCATATCTTTGACTCGAATGAAATTATATTACCGCTAATCCCAGGCGTAGAAATAGAAATGTTAGCTCCAGACCTTTTATAACATTTCTCATTAGGATCCCAAGAAAACCATCCAGGTAGCCCTGATAAGTTAGTAAATGTATAGGTAATCGTAGCACTAATAGTGGTATTAGTATTAGTAGAAGTAGCTATAGCAACTGAGTTAAGCTCAGCGCTAATTCCTGCCTCAGGATCGGCAACAGAATCCGCTATTTGTTGAGCAATAAACTCAGCTTCTTCAGGTGATAAAGTCTCGGAAACCGAACAGCTCACTAGAACTGGAAGAGTTAAAGCTACAGCTAGAATAGTAAAAAACACTCTCTTCATATTCACACCTCCACCAAAAATACCTCGAGTAAATGGTAAAAAATTCAATCTTCAAAGTCAAAAATCTTAACATACCTTTATATCAAAACTGTCTTCTTAGTACCTTTTACCCTAACCTTCTTGCAATTTCTCATTACATCTATCATCAAAGAAAGCACCTACCCCAAATCGAGGCATTCTTAGGGGGCGAAGCTTCTTACAATTAAGAGAAGAGGCTTAGTGCCTATGGCACTTTCCTTAAAAAACGGAAGTACACTTAGGGGGCGAAGCCCCCTGTGAATCTTTTAGGGCGGGTGGGCGGGAGTTGGCCTAAATGGATGCTAAAATAGAGAAAATGATTACCCTATTTGAAAAGTGGTATTCTTAGGGGGCAAATTTTCCTATTAGTTAACTTTTGGGTGGGTAGGAAGTTACTTTCTAATTCAAGCAAGATGGGGGTATGCTTAGGGGGTGCCTAAGGCACTTTTCTTAAATAACGGGGGTACACTTAGGGGGCATAGCCCCTATAAAATCTTTTAGGGTGGATAAGGACATTATCCTAATTTTAAAATGGGGGTATTACTAGGGGGCGTAGCCCCCTGTATGTAGCTGAAGGGTGGGTTGGTGGGATTTACCCTAAACAGTATGCTAAATAGCAAACAAAAGTTATCTAACTCAAAGAAGAAAGACTCTTAAAATAAGCCTCTTAAAATTGGGGGTATCACTAGGGGGCGAAAGCCCCCTGTATGTAACTTAAGGGCGGGTGGGTGGGAGTTTCCCTAAATAGGTTGCTAAGAAAAACTCTTAAGTAGAAACCTCTGAAGGCAAGGTTGGCAAAATTGTAGTATAGTTACTTTCTTTTTCAAAATTCATTCCCTATGATAAGGTTATTGGTGTTTGTAAAGAGATTCATTTTGAAGATTTTTGGTAAAAGGGATTTGCTCAGAATAGGTATTCTGATATCCGGACGAGGTTCCAACATGGAAGCAATAATAAAAGCATGTAAAGAGAAAAAGATAAGAGGCAAAGTTACAGTAGTTATCTCAGATAACCCAAATGCCAGAGGTTTAGAAGTAGCCAAGAAGTATGGAATAAAAACCCTTTACATACATCCAGGTAAATATAAAACAAAATTAGAAGAAAATCAGGAGTGGAAATACGTAAAGGCTTTGAAAAAATATGCAGTAGATATAGTGGTAATGGCAGGATTTATGAGAATAATAAAACACCCCTTACTTTCATCTTTTCCCAATAAAATAATCAACATCCACCCATCGTTGCTTCCTAAATACCCAGGACTCAAAACCCACGAAAGAGTATTAGAAAATAAAGAAAAGGAACATGGTTGTACAGTCCATTTTGCAGATAACGGAATAGATACAGGAAAAATAATAATACAAGCAAAAGTGAAAATCTCACCAAATGATACACCAGAATCTCTCTCGAAAAAAGTGTTAGAAAAAGAACATAAAATACTAACAAAAACTCTCTCCCTAATAGCAGAAGGTAAAATATCTTACGAATCCCTAGATAAACCAATAGTATACGAAACAGAAGATGAAATAACCTAAACCCCTACTCTTTAAACCCTACTTAAGAAAATACTACTAATTATGTAGCATTTTTCTAAAATGTTGATCTAAAGTATACATGTTTTGTACTATTTTTAGAGAACATGAGAGGTGTTTTATGATAAAGATATCTACTAGGGTTGAATACGGTCTTAGGGCAATAATATACATGGGTCTTAACAAGGATAAATGGCCTATATCTCTGAATGAAATCTCGCTAAACTTGAACATACCTTTGAGGTACATAGAGCAGATATTTATAAAATTCAAAAAAGGTGATATTGTTAAGAGCATTAGAGGTGTTAAAGGAGGATATATTCTGAAGGATGATTTTGAAAAATTAACTTTAAAAGAAATTGTAGAGATTGCTGATGGGAATATAATACCTATGTGGTGTCTAAATCCTTCTTATAGAAAGAAATGTCCGTTTGTAGAAGAGTGTATGGTCGCAGAAATATGGAAAGGACTACAAGATGTTATAGTAAATTACCTCTCATCGATAACTCTAGAAAACATCTTGGGAAAAGCTAGAGATAGAGATTTCCTTAAGCTCTTTCTGAAATACCAATGAAATCTATTTAGCAGTGATTTTATCGAAAACTATTATCAGGTCTCTTTCTTCAGGGAACTTAGGCAGTGAAACTGGTATTATAGTTATGTTTGATAATATTTTTACTTGGTTTGAAATACCTTGGAAATCTACTGATTCTGGAATTGGGTAGGGTAACAATAGGAATTTGAAATTATTTACTTTCAAGCTACCTTTTTCAAACATCTCATCTTCAGCTTTTTTTATGAATTCTTCTTCACTCATCATAGCTATTGTTACACCTATGCCTTTTATATTATGGGCTTCTTTTAGAAATTCAGTTTTGTAAGAATCATAATCCAAAACATCTAAACATATTTCTTTCTCCATATCCGAAAGGTATTTCCCTTTTGCTATCTCTTTCATAAATGAGACTATTTGTTTTGATCTTCGATCTAACGGTAAGAAAAACCATTCCAAGGGAAGTAAAAAAGACTCTATGTTTACGTTTCCTGAGGATATACTTTCTTTTATTTCTTTGTAGGATGCCTTCAAAAGGTCCCTTATAATGTCGTATATAAATTTTTCGTAATTTATTGTTTTAGAAGTTATGTACTTTTGTAGGTTTGTGAAAACCTTCACTACTTGCTCATATTTCAAAGCTGAAAGAAAAGAATAATTTATGTCATTTATGTGTACGAAGACTGAGTCTCTTATCTTTATAGATTTTACGAGAATTACCGGTTTCTCTATAATGTTCAGAAATTTTGATATTATCTCTTTTTGAAACTCCATTCTCTTGACTCTTAGAAGGTCCATTTCGTAGAATTGGGTTATTATCGTATTGAGTATTTTCCCTACTTCTTCGACATCGTTTTCCGAAGGGAAGATCTTGTAGATTTGTTCATTCCTGTCAAAATCTTCTTCGTGAATATACAGTTCCCAGATGGATTCAATCTCTGCTTTTTCCATTTTCTTTTTGCTTTCGATGAGCTTGGATTTCAATTTATCGTAGCTTTTTACATAGTTTCTGTATTTTATGTAGACTATCAAACCAAAAATTAAGATAGATACGCTTCCCAAAAATATAGGTACAAAAGAAGAGATGAATATAGTTAAGAAAACATTGCCATCCAAGTAATTTAGTAATGTGATACTTACTAAGTAAATTAACGATACCAAGAGAATAAAAAAAGCAAATGTTAGGAAGAAGTATAACCTTATACTATTTTTTAGGCTCATACTACCATCTTATATCACTTTTTGATGAAAGCGTTAATAAAACCTGTGTTATATTTGTTTCTATTTCTTCTATTATTTCTTCGGATTTGTTTACAAGGTAATTGTAAACCACTGCAAGAGGTATTGCTACTATTAACCCAAATGCAGTAGTTATCAGAGCTTCCGCTATTCCTCCAAGCAATTCAGATGGATTTTGTAATCCTTTTTCTGCTAATACCGAAGTAGATTTTATCATACCTAACACAGTTCCCAGTAACCCCAACATAGGTGAGATTGTAACCATTGTGCCAAGTAGGTAGAGATATCTTTTTATCACTGGAAATTCTATTTTCGTTATATCATCTATGGAGTTTTCTATGTCTTCTTTAGAAGCACCTTTTATATAATTTTCTAAAACAACCTTTAAAATATTACTAGCTACATTTTTTTCCGCATCGCAGATTATTACTAGTTCTCTTATCTGGTTACTTTCTAGTTTTTCTTTTGCTATAGAAAAGATCTTTCTTATACTTCCGGAAAGCTTTTTGTAAAAAACATATCTCTCTATCGCTATAGCTGTGCCTATTATAGATGCAAGGAGGATAAAATACATCATCACCCCACCTTGTAAAAAGTAATTTATCACGGAAAAAGACAACTCCATATTTTCCTCCTTTCATGAATTTTCTACTTTATCTTTAAATACTTTCAATCACTACGATTTATAAATCTAAAATGTTTTATGTTGATCTCTCAATATCGCTTCGTCTGATTACCCTGTTTCTGAGTATGCCAATTCCTTCTATTTCTATTTCTATTATGTCTCCTTCATTCATTTCACCTATTCCTGAAGGGGTCCCAGTTGATATAATATCGCCCGGTAATAGAGTCATAATTTTAGATACAAAGCTAATTATGTAATCAACACCGAATATTAGTTGCGAAGTGTTAGAATTCTGCTTTACTACACCATTTAATTTAGCTCTTATAGACAAATCTCTCCAATCCAGATCAGTTTCTATCCATGGACCTATTGGGCAAAATGTGTCAAAGGATTTCGCTCTAGTCCACTGACCATCTTTTTTTTGAAAAAATCTTTCGGTAACATCGTTCAAACAGGTGTATCCTAAAATGTACTCTTCTACCTCATCTGGCTCAATGTTTTTACATATTTTTGATATAACCACCGCCAATTCTGCTTCGTAGTCCACTCGTTTACAAAAATGAGGTATCACTATTTCATCTTCATGTCCAATAATCGCTGTATTAGGTTTCATAAAAATCACAGGCTCATCAGGAATATCCAAATTTAATTCTTCAGCATGATCCTTGTAGTTCAACCCAAGGCATACTATTTTTGATGGAATGATAGGTGGGAGTATTCTCACTTCGTCTATCTTAAAACTTATCGACTCTAACTCAAAATCACCAAGTATAGACCCCTTCAATGGTATTACAATATTTCTCTCCAAATCAAATGTGCAATACTTACTCTTGCCTTCTACTTCTATTCTTCCTAGCTTCATAGCGAGATTTAGAATAAATCAACAATTGTGTTTTTTTCCATATTCCGAAACTAAACTACACAAAGATAGACATCTCTTTCAAAAGTCTATTATTGTAAACATATCTAGCAGTGAAACACCATTAACTAGGTTTACTCCCCAGGAATTTCTATTTAACAAAGATTTTCCTTTTAAAAGGGAGTTATAGAGGGACAAAGTCCCTCTAAGAAAACAATAAGGGAGGGTGGGCGGGGATTGCTCACTTTAGCGGAGTCTAAAAATTCTAAAATAGAAATTTCTGGTTTACTCCCTTAGAGAATGGTAGGAGTATTCTCAGAGTACCTAAGGCACTTTCCTTGAATATTGAGGTTATTAACTAGTGGCTTAGCCCTCTATTAATTCGGAAATTTCCATTTACCAAAAATTTTTCCTTCTAAAAGGTACCTAAGGCACTTTTTTAAAATAGGTGTTGAATCCCCCTACAATTAAAAAAGAGGCCTAGCCTCAAAGAGGCTTAGCCTCGGGGGTATTGCTAGGGGGCGTAGCCCCCTACAAGTAACTAAAGGGTGGGTTGGGTGGGTGCCTAAGGCACTTTCTTTAAAAAATGGGGGTATCACTAGGGGGCGAAGCCCCCTATAGAATCTCTTAGGGATGGGTGGGTGGGAATTACTATAAATAGGATGCTAAAAAGCAAGCAAAAGTTACCTAACTTAAAGAAGAAAGGTTATTAAACTTGGTGGTATTCTTAAGAGATGAACACCTCTGTAATTCGGTATTTGAAGTCTTATCTTATTTTCCTTATAATCTCATCAGCAGTTTTAACATCCATCAGGAAATCTACAATTGATCTCTTGTTGGTAAACTGAATTACCTCAACAGACTCTGGTAGATAGAGATTTGTGGTAGTAAAGAAAACTATTTTTGAGTTAGTGTTGGGTAGCAAGTCTGCGATGTTACTCTGTGAAGAAAGATAAAACTCTGTCAAATCCAAGTAGTATTTTGTAGGCCAAACTATACCTGACAAGGGTAGCGGTGTATACTCAAGTTCTCTCACAAAATCCAAGATGTAATTTTCACTGAATTCGTTGAAACTTACATTGAAATATTTGTTCATAGAAAGTGCCTTGATAAAAGCATCTATGTTTCTGAGTTTTGGATTAAATGGAGATTTGTGAAAAGGTTTTACAAAAGCCATGTTAAGGTATGCATATATACTGTTTATTTCTGTAAGGCTTTCAAAGACATATTTTTTGTTCTCAATAAGATTTTTGTAAAAGTAACTTTGTTGTATCAAATCGTTTCTAGTAAGGGTAAAAAAGTCTGATGGTGAAATAACAAATATGCCTTTTACCAGATTAGCAAAATTTTTGTTTCTTCTTATCAGTGCAATTAGAAAGTCAAACCCATCTCCCCATGTTACTATATAAAACTTCTTTTTCCTTGAGTAGAGAAATTTCAATACTTCTTTGAAATCTTCTACCATTTCCTGAAGTCCCCAACTTTTAAACTCTTCCATATGAAGTTCAGCCAAATAGAATGAGAAAACATATGTCCGGTTCAAATAGACTAAGACTTCAATACTGAAGTCTCTGAATCTTTTTATCATTTCTACTGCCCATCCGGGACCTACAGGGACTGAGGGTATTATCAGGATTGAACTTTCGGGATTGTATACCGGGAAATGGTAAACCTCCGAAGAACCATACCTAAGCAAAATGTTAGTTTTCTCTTTTCCAAAAGAGTAAGATGAATAGTCTAGAGGATTCTCGGTGAAAGCTTTGCTAAAAATCCCTTTTAGTATTCCAAGAGTGGTAATGTTATACACTATATATCTATTAACCTTATGATGGTTTTCTAAAGATTTCACAGGAGATTCACTAACCCTAAATGACATATCATAAGTTTCAGATGCTAAAAGATATGCCTTTTTGTCATAAACTCCGTAGGGATAAGCAAAAAATCTAACTACATTTGATGTTATACTTTCTATAACTTCTTTGGAATAAACTATCTCTCTATATAGTGTTTCTTCGTCAAGGTTCTTAAGAAGAATATGAGAGTAACTATGTGACCCTATTTCAAATCCGAGACTTTGGAGTTTTCTTAAATCCTTCTCAGAGAAGAACTTTCTTCCACCGAGTGCCTTAGGGTAGATAAAGAATATAGGTTTTACTTTTTCTTCTTCAAGATATTTTAAAATTTTGTTATTTATTTTCCACCCATCATCGAAAGTAACAAGCAGTGAAGGTACGGATGGGTTAAAAGATCTGAGCAAAAAATCTCGATCTACGATATTTATTCCAATCTTTTTAGCAAGTTTAATATGCTCAATAAACATTTCCGGAAGAACATTGTAAACATTTTTATAATTGTAACCTATTTCATGGTAACATAAAACTATAGTATAACCATGAGAGTTTTCCCAAATACTAATAGCTAACAAAATACTTGCAATATACATTAACCTAAAAGCACCAAGCATGATAATAAATATTCGGATTGGTAGCTCAACATTCTAAATTTTGGTGCCAAACCCATTTTTTCAGCATAGCAGCAGAAATTTCTATCTAAGAAAAAATTCTCTAAAGGGGAAATCAGAAAATAAAAAGGTCAGGCGACTAAGGGTGCTTAAAGCACTGTGCCTAAGGCACTTTTCTTAAAATAACGGGGGTATTACTAGGGAGCAAAGTCATCTAGAATTAAGAGAAGAAGGCTTAGCCTCGTGTCTAAAACACTTTCCTTAAAAAAACGGAGCCACACTTAGGGTGTAAAGACACTATAATTAGAAAAAGAGGCCTAGCCTCTAAAAATGGGGGTAATCTTAGGGGGCGAAAGCCCCCTATAAGCAACTTAAGGGCGGGAGTTACCCTAAAACAAAAAAATTATGGCCTTACATTAGCTGGTGAATTAGCCTCAGAACCACTCCCCCAGATTACCCTATTAAGACCAGTGATACCTGAACAGTTGGTGTTAGTGTATATACCATAGCTATTATTTGCTCTGTTAGTCAGAGCAGATGTGAATGAGATATTAGTAACAGCATATAGATATATTCCACCTCCAGACTTCGCTTGGTTATAACTCACTTCCCCTTGTATTACATTAGTATGTGAACTCCTCAAATATATCCCTCCTCCACTACCACCAGCACTGTTATTCAAAACGCTACCTGAGAGAGTGTTATTGTATGAATACACCAAAAATATCCCTCCTCCAAAATAAGTAGCACTGTTACTTACAACACTACCTGAGAGAGTGTTAGTATGTGAATTATCCAGAATTATCCCTCCCCCAATCTCACCAGCACTATTATTCACAACACTACCTGAGAGAGTGTTATTGGATGAATACCACAAAACTATCCCTCCTCCATAATAAGTAGCACTATTACTCACAACATTACCTGAAAGAGTGTTATTGTGTGAATACCTCAAAATTATCCCTCCTCCATAAGTAGCACTGTTATTTAAAACACTACCTGAAAGAGTGTTAGTATGTGAATTATCCAAAACTATCCCTCCTCCACTATCACCAGCACTGTTATTCACAACACTACCTGAGAGAGTGTTATTGTGTGAATACCACAAATATATCCCTCCTCCCCTACCATCAGTAATGTTATTTAAAACACTACCTGAGAGAGTGTTATTGTATGAATCATACAAATATATCCCTCCTCCACTATAAGCACGGTTATTCGAAATAACTACATTCGTCAATGTTATACCACTAGAATTCATAACCAATACCCCACCACCTACATCAACCAATACCCCACCATCTAAATCATCAGGGAAGCTACCACTAGCATTTCCTCCCCTAATAACTAAATTCTTAATCCTAACATTCACACTGTTAGATATCAAAACAATATGCTTCAAAACATTATTACCATCTAACTCACTATAACCTACCACACGACTAAAACTACTATCATACCCCCCTTCTATCGTTAAGTTGCTTACGTTCG
>FWWL01008963.1_pt1 | contig 11848 bp, 11 predicted proteins | sample 2228331 | NCBI WGS metagenome assembly FWWL01 (sample SAMEA103939775, study PRJEB20133) | metagenome | reverse complement strand
GCGGCGAGGAGTTCGGCGCGGTCTGGGGTAACCATTTCGGCGGCGGCCGTCGGCGTGGGGGCGCGGCGGTCGGCCACCAGGTCGGCTATGGTGAAATCGGTCTCGTGGCCGACGCCCGTAACCACCGGGATTTGGGAGCGGTAGATGGCCCTGGCGACCCGCTCGTCGTTGAAGGCGGCCAGTTCTTCCACGGAGCCGCCGCCCCGCGCCACGATGAGCACGTCGCAGTCGGTGTGGCGGTTCAGGGCGTCCAGCGCGGCGACGATCTGGTCGGGCGCTTCCTCGCCCTGCACCTGCGTGGGGGCCAGCGTCGCGGCGACGCAGGGAAACCGCCGCCGAAGGACGTGGAGGATGTCGCGGAGCGCGGCGCCGTCCGGCGAGGTTACGATGCCGATGTGCCGCGGGAAGGCGGGCAGGGGCCGTTTGCGCTCCTCGGCGAACAGCCCTTCGGCGCGCAGGCGCTCCTTGAGCCGCTCCAGTTGGATGTAGTACTCGCCCAGGCCGGCGGCCACGATTTCTTGCACGTACAGTTGGTACACTCCCTGGGCCTCGTAGACGCTCACACTGCCGTGCGCCAGGATGCGGTCGCCGTCCTGGAGGGGCGTGTGCATTCTGGCTGCGGTGGAGCGCCACATGACGCAGGCCAGGCGCGCGCCCGCGTCCTTGAGGCTGAAGTAGATGTGGCCCGACGCTGGCCGCGACAGGTTGGAGACTTCGCCTTCTACCCACACGTCGGCGAGCGTATCGTCTCGCTCCAGAATGTCTTTGATATGCGCGGTGAGTTCGCTGACGGTGAAGGGGCTGGCGAATAGGGGCATCTGAGACATGGTGTTACTCCCTGTCTCCGTCGGGCAGGCGGGGACGGCAGACGGTCATGGCCCACACGGCGCGCGCTCCGGCCTGCAGAGCGGCCCGCGCGCAGGCTTCCAGGGTCGCGCCGGTGGTGCACACGTCGTCTATCAGCAGGACGGAGCGGCCCGCCAGCAAGGACGGTTCGCCCAGGAAGGCGTCCTGCACGTTCTGCCAGCGTTCCGCCGGGGTCAGCGTAACCTGGGGCAGGGTGTGGCGGACGCGGCGCAGGGCGTTGATGGCGACGGGGATGCCGGTGGCGCGGCTGAATTCCATCGCCAGCAAGTGCGACTGATTGTAGCCGCGCTCCTTCTGCCGCTGTGGGTGCAAGGGGATGGCCGCCGCCATGTCCACGGGGACGCGGCGGTTTTGCCAGTCCTGGGCCAGGAGTTCCGCCAGCGGCCCTGCGAGGACGCGCTGCCCTTTGTACTTGAAGTTGTGAATGGCGGTGCGCAGGGGCTCCTCAAACCAGGCGACCGAGCGGATGCCGCGGAGGGCGGGCGCGCCCCAGGGGTTCCGGTGCAGTCCCGAGCGGGCGTCGTCGTGAATGTACGCGACCTGGGCCAGGCACTGGGGGCACAGGTGGTGCCCCGCGCGCCCGCACCCGCCGCACTTGGGCGGGAAGACCCAGTCCACCAGCGACTCCAGCATTTTCGCGCAAGGCGTCGCGTGGCTCATAGCGTCTGTCAGCCCTTGCGCTCGTCTAGGGAGATGAGGTCTCCCACAGCGGTCTGCGTGGCCCGGATCGTGCCCGGCGGCAGTTCCACGATGAAGCGACAGCCGCCCACGACGGGGCCGACCCGCCAGGGGGGCATGGCCTCCTCCAGCCTCAGCACGCGCCCCTCGCGGTCCAGGTACAGCACGTCTATCGGGAAGCGCATGAAGAAGGTGTGGATGCTGTTGTCGCCGAACAGCACCAGCGCCTCACCTGGGGCGATGGACGGGCGAAACATGAGGCCGCGCAGGCGCTCACAGAACGCCCGCGCCGCCGCGGCGCGGTGCGCAAGGGTCGTTTGCCGAGAGCGGTTGACGACAATCAAAACAGCGTCCCGAACACGTTGGAATGAATGAGGATCAGAATGGCGGGCCCAAGGAGCAGAATCCAGATGCTTGGGAAGATGAGTAGGACGAGCGGGAACGTCATCTTGAGCGGGGCCTGCTGGGCCTTTTCCTCGGCGCGCTGGCGGCGGCGGATGCGCATCTGTTCCGACTGGATGCGGAGCACCTTGGCGATGCTGACGCCGAGTTGGTCGGCCTGGATGACGGCGGCGACGAAGTTCGTTACCTCGGGCACGTCCATGCGGGCCGCCATGTTGCGCAGGGCTTCGCGGCGGCTTTGGCCCATGCGCATCTCGGCGATGGCGCGGCCAAACGCGCGGCTCAGTTCGTTGTCCCACTTTTCGTTGACCTTCGCCATGGCGGCATCAAACCCCAGGCCCGCCTCCACGCTGATGGTGAGCAGATCCAGGGCATCGGGCAAGGCGCGGATGATCTCGTTCTTGCGCGAACGGATCTTGCCGCCCAGCCAGATGACCGGCAGTTGGAATCCGAGCAGCGCCAGCACAATGGTGAGCAGGAACCGTTGCGACACGGGCGCGCCGAGGGCGTTGAGGAAGAGAAACGCCAGGCCGCCCAGCATGATGCCCGCCAGCCCCCGCACGCCGAGGAAGTCGGTGGCGCTCCAGTTGTTGGGGTTGCCGGCGGCCTCCAGTTTCAGCCGCGTGGATTCCACGTACTGCTTGGGCAGGAACCGGGTTACAAACCGCGCGCTGGCACGGATAAGAGGCTTGACGACGCGCTCGGAGAACGGCTGCGACAGTTCCAGTTCTTCCAGCGTCAGCGGGCGCGCTCCGTATTCGGCGAGGCGCTGCTCCAGCGGTGAGGCCTGCTTCGGGCTTGCCAGCGCCAAGACGATCAGCAAGACCGACAATCCCGCCAGCAAGGATACAACCAGTGGCATGAGCATTGCTTCCCTCTCCTACCCTACACGTCTATCTTCACGATACGCCGAATGATGGCGAAGCCGGAGCCGATGAGAATAAAGATCATGGCGACCATGGCCCAGCCACAGGGCTCACGGAACAGCGACAGAATGTAGTCCGCGTTGATGAGATACAGGATGAGACCCACCGCGAAGGGCAGCAGGCCAACGATGATGCCTGTGCCGGTCTGCTGGGCGGTGAGCACGCGGATTTCGCCCTGGATGCGAACACGCTCGCGGATGGTGTAGCCGATGGTCTCCAGAATCTCGGCCAGGTTGCCGCCGACCTCGTGCTGGACGTTGATGGCGGTGATCATCAGGTCCAGGTCAGGGCTTGGCACGCGGCGCAGCATGTTGTTCATGGCCTGCTCGTAGGACAAGCCCAGCCCGATTTCACGGACGACGCGCTCAAATTCGGTGGACACGGGCGGCGATAGTTCTTTCGCCACGGTCTCCATGGACTGGAGAAGGCTGTAGCCGGAGCGCAGGGAGTTGGCCAGCAGTGAGATGGTATCGCCCAGCTGATTGCCGAAATCCTTGAGGCGCTTGCTCTGTCGGCGGCGAATCCAGATGCGCGGCAGGAAGTAGCCGCCCACGCCCGCCAGGATCGCGAGGAACAGGTCTCGCTTCAGGACGAGGAGGAACAGGAACCCTAGCAAGGTGGTGGCGATGTTGAGCAGGACGAATTCCGAGACGGTGAGTTTCAGGTCGGCGCGGGCCAGTTGGGTGGCAATGTCGGCGGCAAACTTCTGACGGGCGATCATCTGGTTGAGAGAGGTGGTAACCTGCACTCCCTGGCCCCCGGAAGGCGATGCCAGGCCCTCGTCGCGGGATGCGTACTGATCCAGGCGCGAAGACACGCGCGGGTCTTGCCGGGAAAGAGCATTGGCCAGACCCAAGAAAATGAACACGATCCCCAAACCCATCAGGATCGCCGCTATCAGAGATACGGGCATGGTCTACTCCACCTCAGGTATGGAGACCAACTTGCACAAATCGTCGGTCTCACGGGATCTTCCTCACGACGCCAAAGGTATCCGACGGGACGCGGATGTTGGCGGCTTCCAGTTTCTCCATGAACTTCGGGCGGATGCCCGTTGGGCGTAGGCGTCCGATGACCTTGCCGTCTTCCACGCCGACCTGCTGGAAGCGGAAGATGTCCTGCATGACAATGGTCTCGCCTTCCATGCCGACAACTTCGGCGATGCTGACGACGCGGCGGACGCCGTCGCGCATGCGCTCCTGGTGCACGATGAGGTCAATGGCCGAGGCGATCTGCTCGCGGATGGCGCGGTGCGGCAGGTCCATGCCGGCCATGAGCACCATGGTCTCCAGGCGCGACAGGGCATCGCGCGGGCTGTTGGCGTGCAGGGTGGTCATGGACCCGTCGTGGCCGGTGTTCATGGCCTGGAGCATGTCCAGGGCCTCGGCGCCGCGCACCTCGCCCACGATGATGCGGTCGGGGCGCATGCGCAGCGAGTTGATGACCAGGTCGCGGATGGTAACTTCGCCTTTGCCTTCAATGTTGGGTGGGCGCGATTCCAGCGTAACCACGTGCTCCTGCCGCAACTGCAGTTCTGCGGCATTCTCAATGGTGATGATGCGCTCGTCGTTCGGGATGTAGGCCGACAGGACGTTGAGCGTGGTGGTCTTGCCCGAGCCGGTGCCGCCGGAGATGAGGATGTTGAGCCGGCCCAGCACGCACGCCTTGAGGAAGTCCAGGGCCTCCTGGGTCAGGGTGCCGTATTCCACCAGGTTTTCGGCGGTGATGGGAATTTTGGCGAACTTTCGGATGGTCAGGACCGGGCCGTTGAGCGCCAGCGGCGGGATGATGACGTTGACGCGGGAGCCGTCGGGCAGGCGGGCGTCCACGTAGGGCGAGGCCTCATCCACGCGGCGGCCCAATGGCGCGAGGATGCGGTCAATGATGCGCAGCACGTGTTCGTCGTCGTCAAATCGGACGGCGGTCTTTTCAATGCGCCCTCGGCGCTCAATGTACACGGCATAGGGGCCGTTGACCATGACTTCGTTGATGCTCGGATCGGCCAGGAATGGCTCGATGGGGCCGTAGCCGATGATGTCCGCGACGATCTGCTCAAACATCCGATGGCGCTCGGTGCGGCTGAGGATGATGTTCTCCTGCGCCAGGATGGAGTTGAACAGTTCCTCAATCATGCGCCGCACGTCCTCGCGCTTGGTAAGGTCCACTTTCTCGTCCATCTCGGCGACGAGGCGTTCCTGGATGCGCGATCGGAGATCGCGGTAGGTCTCCTCGGTCTGGGTGGCGCCCCCAGGCTGGCGGGTCCGGAGTTCTTCCAAACGCGAGGGTTTCTCTTCCGGCTGTGTTCCTTCAATTCGTTTCAGAAGTGACATGGTAGCACCTGCCTTCCGTCAAGGATTGCACGCCTCAGACGGTGCGCCCAAAAAGGCCCCGGCGTGCTTTCGGCGCTGCCGTCTGTTCAGGCATCCCGGCCTGCTCTGCTGGCTGCGGCGCGAGTTCGGACACAAGCAGGTTGGCCAAATCGGTGATGGCTTGGGCCAAGGGACTTTTGCGGTTGCCGAACACCACGGGCACGCCTTCATTGGCCGCCTGGATGGCGGCCCGCTCGTCCAGCGGGACTCTGGCGGCCACGGGATGTTTGATACTGGCTTCAATATCGCGGGCGCTGATGGCCCCGCGGCGGTCGGCCATGTTCACGACGAGCATGGCGCGCTCTTCGGGGTACTGAAGCGCGTCAATAACTTCAAAGAACAGTCTGGCATTCTTGATGGATGGAATGTCGGGCGTGGTGATCAGCAAGATGCGGTCGGAAATGTCCAGGATGCCCAGCATCAGGTCGTGCAGGGAGGCCCACGTGTCCACCACAACGAAGTCAAACAGGGTGAGCAACTGCTGGACAATGGCCTTCAGGTGTTCCGGCGCGACCAGGTCGGCCAGTTCGGGGCGGCTGGGTGCCAGGAGCACTTTGATGCCCGACGAGTGGGGCGTGAGGACGCCCGTCAGCATGTCGTTGTCTAGGTCTTTGATCTGCGGGATGAGGTCGGCGATACTGCGCGCGGCCTGGAGGTTCAGCAAAACGGCGACATCGCCGAATTGCAGGCTGGCATCCACCAGCGCCACCTTGTAGTTGCCCAGGCCCTGCAAGGCGATGGCGAGGTTCACGGCGATGGTGCTGCGGCCCGTGCCCCCTTTGGGGCTAAAGACGGTGATGAGTTTGCCTTTGGGTTGGGCGGGCTTCGCCGCGACTCCGACCATGCCTTCCACAGGGATGCCGGCCTGTTCCAGGGAGATGCGGCGGCTGAGGCCGAGTTCGTACACGCGCCGAATGCTGCTCACGAGATCGTCGGCGGTGAAGGGCTTGGTGAGAAACTCGCGCGCCCCGGCCAGCATGGAGCGGCGCAGGTAGTCCGCATCGGCCTGCACCGACATCATGATGACCTGGGCGTAGGGGAATTTCTGGGTGATGGCCTCGGTGGCCGTGATCCCATCCATCCCGGGCATGTTGATGTCCATCAGGACGATGTCGGGCCGCGTCTCTTTGGTTTGGCGCACGGCATCCTCGCCGCTGACGGCCATGCCCACGACCTCCAGGTCCTTCTCAAAGTACAGCAACTTGCGGAGGCTCTCGCGGGTCTCCGGTATGTCATCCACGATGAGAACGCGGATTTTACGTTGGGCACTCCCTGTGTCCGTCATTTCCGATCCTTCAGCATACTTTCTGGCGCGCCTACTTGATGGGCCGCAGGGATTCCAACGACTCGTCCCTAGTGATGGGCACCGTGATGTTGAACCGCGCCAGCATATAGTCCAGCGTAACCGATTGGGTCGTTACTATCTCCTGGTCGTTGGGGTTACGCAGAGCCAATTCAATCGTGGCTTTGGCCTCCTTGGCAAACTGGAGCACGAGCGCGTCCTGCTGGGGCATGAGCAGGGTTACCACGGCAGGCGGCAGTGGCGTTACCGGCGTCTGGTTTTGTGGGCCGCCCTGCTGTTGGGTTGTCGGCTGGGCCGGCGGCACGTACCACGAGCCCACGCGCAGGACTTCTATGTTCTGCAGCGTGAGTTGAGAAACCAGGCGGGGGATCTGCACACCCTGTATGTCGCCCGGCTGGTTGCGGTCCAGGGGATAGGGCGATTGGGTCTCCCGATCCACCTGCACAAAATGGAAGGTGATGAGGACGTCCACCCGGTCGCCGGATTTCAGCGCATAGGAAACGCCGCTGAACTCGTCAATGGGGAGCGGGTAGGCGACCATGCCGGTCGGAACAAGGATGGACGCCGGGCCTTCGCCGGAAGCCAGTTCGGCCCAGGATGCGACCATCTTGGCCTGGATGACCTGTCCGGCGAAAATCGCGGTCTTGGCGTATTTGCCGGCCAGTTCAGCAGTGTTGCCGATCGCGTCGGCGGGCGCGGTGTCCACGGGCCAGTCGCGCATCTCCACGGCGAGCGGGTCAATGAGCGTGCCGTAGGGGATGTCCTGAGCCGCAACGGCCACTTTCCGAGTAACCACAGGCGGCTGCTCGGACGGTTGCTGCGGCTTTTGGAGTAGGGTGTACGTAAGGAGCGTGGCAACGACGGCCAGCAGGATTCCCAGGATGAGTAGAAGCCTAGATCTGCGTCGCATGAGAGCCTCCTACAGTTGACTTGTCAGGACAGGCGATACAAGCGCTATACATATTGTACCCCGTATTTCAGAAATTCGCAACCGCCTGACGCACGCTGGCGGGCAAATCTGCCCGCCAGCATGATGCGCCCGTGTTGCCAGATCGCGCCTAGGCCGGTGTCATTTGGGCGGCACGTAAACCTTGTTGGATGCCGGCCCGTCGCCGCAGGTGTTGACGGCCTTGACGTAGTACCAGCGGCCTTCGGTCGTCTTGTACGAGTATGCCGTTCCCGTTGTGCTGGTCAGGAAGCCGTAGGTCCCGTTCTGGGACGTAGCCCAGTAGATGTTGTACTGGGTAACCGGCGGCCCGCTTGGAGCGTTCCAGGATAGCGAGACATTGTTGCCGTCGCGGTTGCCGCTCAGGGACGTAGGCGCGTTGGGCGTTAGGCAGGGCGTGGCCGTCGGCGTGGGGGTTGGAGTCGGACCTTCGGGCGTGGGAGTCGGCGTAGCCGTCGGTTCGGGCGTGTCTGTCGGTGCAGGCCCGACCGGAGTGGGTGTTGCCGTCGGCTCAGGTGTGTCGGTCTGCCACGGCGTTGCCGTGGGCTCGGGCGGGTTCGTGGGCACGGGGGATCCGCCTACAGGCGTTACGGTCGGCTTGTCGCGCTCGGTCAGGCGCATGACGACCACACCCTTGTCCCACGGGCTGGGGTTCGTCCACGTCCCATCCACGATGTAGGACACGAACTCGCCGTCCAGTTGGTGCCGGCCTATGTTCGTAACCTTGAATGCCGCGAAGGTGACGATGTGGTAATAGTACTGGCCTTTCAAGGTGGTCTGGTCGGTGTACGCGCAAACGACATTAGGGTAGTCGCCCTTGCAGGCATTGGCGCAGTAGTCCGGGTCGTAGCGCGGCGAGTCCTTGTTGCACTCTTCGTCTGTCGTGAACTGGTAGATCTTGTCAAAGACGGGCAGGAGCAGGATCTGCCCCACGCTCGCCTGCATGAGCACCGACTCTTTCATGCCTGGGTCGGCCATGTAGTTCTTGTTGCGGGTAACGTAACCCTGGTATCCGTTCCGCATCCAGTACTTCAGCGAGTCGGCGTCGGGCGAGCACTTGGACGGGAATGGGCAGTCCCAGCCCATCCAGCCCCAGCGAGCAGTAGCGTGCTTGTAGTTGCCCCCGAAGAGGCTGTATTCGTCGCCGACCTTGAAGTCGGAATACAGAACTGCGAGGGGCGCCAGGCCGCGCGCCGACCAGGCAGCGCCGAAACTTGCCTCGGCCTCGGCGCACATGTTCATCATGCCCAGGCCGATGAAGCGCGAGAAGAAGGTGGGGAAGTTGGTGCAGGCTTGCACGTAGATGCCCGATGCCCGGTCCGGATCGGGCACCGGCGAACCATCCCCCGCGTTGATGGCAAAGGTGGTCTGGTCGGGCCGGATGTACAGCGCCTGGATGGTCTGCGCCTGGTTGCGCTGTGCCCAGTCCAGGATGGTGCTGTACAACTGCCCGCTGGAGATGCGCTCCTCGGGAGCAGAACCCTGGGCGATGGTGAGTTCGCGGGCGCCGGCCAGCGCCGCAGCGTCGGCGGCGTTCTGCATCTGCCGCCGCTGGACGTAGGCATAGCTGAGGTCCACGGCGAACATGGCGAACAGAAGCAGTACCACCATCGCAAACGCGACGATTACCAACGACTGTCCTTCTTGTTTGTGCAACGTTGCTCCTTTCACTTCTCCACCTCCCGAGATGTTTAGGGGGGAGTGGTTGACTCAGTCTATGACCATCCTCGCCTTGGCGACAAGGTTCATGGGCGGGATGATGCGCGTCCAACTGCGGAACCGCGCCCGCACGATGACCTGGATCTGGTTGCCGGTTACGCAAAGGTATTTCTCGTACTCATGCGCGCCGCCCCACTGGTCGTAGCAGTGGATTTCCACTTGGACATTGTCGGCACCCAGGGTCGCCAGCATGGCGCGGGTGCGGAACTCGATGTTGTTGGGCGGCGGGTCCACCGCTTGGGCCAAACGGTTCCGTAGCGCGCGCCTTCGCGGGCTGCGTTGGCCATGCTGGCCCAGGTGAAGAACAGCCGCGAGAAGTCTATGGTGCCGATGATGATCAGCACTAGGATCATGATGACCATGGAGAACTCCACGGCGGCTTGTCCTCGCCGACCTTGTCGCCATAATTCGCTGGGTGTTCGTCGCATCATACGGCCCTCGCTGTGTCAGGGATTGACAAGGATCATCATCTCGGCTCTGCGCACGATCCGGATGGAATTCAGCCCAATGGCGCGGCCAAAGGTAAGCGGCACATCATACGTGACGGTAACGACAATGGGCGTGCCGGGCATGATGCCGGACGACACGGCGACGTTGGCCCCCGTCAGTTGGACGCCGGTGAAATTCATCCCGGAGTCATTGGCAAAGTCCACCACGCGAGCGCGAATGGAATCGTACCAGGTGGGGTGATTGGCACCGAACCTGGCCCCGACACGCGCCGCATTGGTCAGGACGATGGACGCATCCAGCACCCGCCCAATGTCAAAGACCGACGCCATGATGATCAGGATGATGGGCATGATCAGAGCCAGTTCCACCAGGCTCTGGCCGCGTCGCCGCGATTTGAGGAACAGCCGTTTTCCCATCTTCGCCACCTGCATGTAATCCTTATGCCCGATCTGGGGCGCAAGCCGTCGGCGGGCACAACGTGCTCGGCCGCCGCGCCACTACGCCAATGCTACCTGTATTCTACGCCCCCAATTCGGACTTCACAATAGGATTTAGGTACTGGCCCGCGATGATGGTATGAAAACGGCTAAAATGATAAGTGGAAAAGATTCAGACAGTGAGGAGCAGACCCTGACGGAGTCTGCTCCCAGGCGCTCGGATTGGTGCTTGGACAACGGCTACTACAGGTTGGAGATGACGGTGCTGAACACGTTGCCGATGGCGGGGCCAAGCAGCAACAGCACGGCGATGACGACCACAGCAACCAGCACCAGAATCAATGCGTACTCAACCAATCCCTGCCCTTTTTCGCGGTTCAGATAGAACATGCCTGCACCTCCTTTCTGACGTAGATTGGCAGTTCCGATAATCTGTCTGTATTGTACGGCGGCGTGGGCGATGGTTCAATAGGAAAGGGGTACTACCCGCGGCGCATTGGGGAGTTTGTCAGACATGCCCACAGAAGTTTAAAAAAGGCGACAAGACCCTTGACATCTGCGCAATCGTGCCGTAAAATATAAGATGCGAGCCGAGATTATTGGGGCGGCCGCAGGTAGGGCGCGTGTGGGTGCGCCACAGGTAGGCATTGCGCCCGGAGCGGGCAGACATACTTTCTCCATGCAGTCTCCATGGATTGGTGCCGGAGTAGGAAACGCCGGCGTAGTCATTATCGCATGTTCGTGGCGCGGGGGATGTTCGCCCCTGCGACATATCCGAACGCCACAATGGTCGCCGTTGACCCTGTTTTGTGATCGCCGTTCTCACCAGAATGGGGCTTCACAGAGGTGCACGAAAGGGGGTGATGGACGCGTTTAGAAGGGACCGACTTCTCAGCAGCATCGGCTCTTCCATTGTGTCAGCGGTTCTATCGGCAGCGTAAAGATGAAAGGAGAAACGAACATGCGCGGTAAGTATTGGAAAGCCCTCGGTGTGGTCATGGCGCTGAGCATGATCCTGGCGCTGGCCGCCCCGATGGCTATGGCGAGTGGCCCCGAGACCGCCACGTCGGCCTCGCTGGCCAGGATTGCCCCGACCCTGCGCCCGGTTGCAAAGGCCGGCGGCGAGACATTGGTGGACATCAACGTCTTCGTGGCCGAAGGCACCGATGTCAGCGGCTACATGGAGAAGGCGACCGTCCGCACGATCCTGGGACTCACCTCCGTGGTGGGCCAGGTCAAGGCCAAGAACCTGCTCAAGTTGGCCTCGCTCCCGGGCGTGATGGCGGTGCTGGACCCGATGCCGTATCAGCCGCCTGCCCCTGTGGAGCCGGCGCTAGAGCGCACGCCGAATCTGGACAAGATTCGGGCGCGGGTAGAGGCGGTCAAGGCCGCGGGGTATCCGGGCGCCTGGCAGCCAAAGGCGAACGAAGTGGGCGCGACGGGCTGGTGGGACGTGGCCGAGGGTCACAAATCGGCCGCGGCCTGGGCCAAGGGCTTCACCGGCCAGGGCGTGAAAGTCGCCGTGATTGACTCCGGCGTGGACTTCGCGCATCCTGACCTGCAGGGCACCTGGGCCGTGAACAACAATCCCGATTCCCCGTACTACGGCTGGCCCCTCGCTTTTGACGAGTATTCCATGCTCTACTACACCTACTACTACAGGGCCTACGGCGGGCTTGGACTCCGCTACTTCGGCACCTGGTACGCGGACACCTCGTTCACGATCACCGAAGACAACCCCACCTGGTCGC
>FWWL01007962.1_pt1 | contig 11850 bp, 11 predicted proteins | sample 2228331 | NCBI WGS metagenome assembly FWWL01 (sample SAMEA103939775, study PRJEB20133) | metagenome | reverse complement strand
CTGGGGGCAAGCCCTTCCAGGTATACAAAGGGCTCTACTTCGACGAAAGCCAGTGGGATGGCAGTGACATATTCTTAGTACAAGGCACCATTGTGGTAACCGAAAAGGTCTACAGGCCTTTCAAGAGGGCAAAGGTATCCAATGTGCGCTTCATCCCCTTGACCGAGGTGGAGATTGATGTTTTTTTGGACGAGTTCGAGAAGTAAGACAACACGGTTCCCACTTTCTTGCTGTGCATCCTTGCGGCTTCCCCTGTCCGGCGATCGGCAAAAGGTGACTGACACCTTTTCACCGAATCCCCCTCCACTGGCCAGCGGTGGGACTGGGGGCCGGACCTCTACGACTACCGCGCCCGCTACTACCATCCGGGGCTGGGGCGGTTTATCAGCGCCGATACCATTGTGCCCGATCCGGCCAGCCCTCAACTTCTAAACCGGTATGCGTACGTTAACAACAATCCGCTGCGGTACGGTGATCCCAGCGGGCACAGCTTTTCACCCCCTGAGTGGAGGATCAATCTTTCGGGATGGCTTACTCCCGACGATCCGACATACTGGGAACTGCGGGCGCTGCTGTTCTTCCTGGGAGTTCAGGTCAGGGAGGAGGGGGACGACCTGGTCGTGCGGCCCTCTATAGTCATTCCCTTGGGGGCTGATTTCGTGGTGGCTCCTGTTCCGGCCGCGCTGCCTCAATCGGGGAATAGGGGTGCTCTAAGGGTAGCCAGTAAGCTGGGCAATGTCAGCAGTGGTACCAAAGATGAAATCATTGCAGACCTTGCGACGGGTACACCACAATCACGAAGAATTGCTCAGGCTATGCAAGAAGGGAGAATCAGGGTGAACATTCTTGGTAATGAATTCTTCGAGAAGGCTTATCAATATTATGGCGGGCAGGGCTCTCCTTCCGCTGTAGATGCTTTTGCGAGAGTAGAAGAACAGCAGATATATCTACGGAGAAGCAGCCAAGATATCTTCCGCGATAGTGTTCATGAAGGCACACATGTGCTGGATTACATTAACGGATTTCAGGGCACAACGCTTCAGTGGGAAAAACGTGCATTTTACTTTGAGCGTCAGTTCCAGTTATATAAAGGACGATTTACTGAATTCAGAACCCTAATGGATATTTTGAAACATCTTAAACGGGCCTATTAGTGAGGGAAACAAATGCGTGAAAAACTCGAAAAATTGCTGTCAGATATGGTAGAGATTGCTTTAGGCAAAAAAGGGCCAGCCGAAACGGTTTATTTTGCAGAAATAGATTTGGACCCGCATATGATTCGCTTGGGGTGTGGGGTTATCCTTGGTTGGTTACGCACTCAGGGAGTAGCATTTCGGCTACGTTCGCTGGAATTGAATCCCGCTTCTGAGGCCCATCGGGCTTGTATTCAACTTGTTGGAGCCTCGTATCACTTGCAGAGGATTGTGCAAATAAGAGAGAGGAGGTTGATGTTTGCAGACGGCGTTTTTATTGAAGATGTGAAGGCGATGATGGCATATGCTAAGCAGTATTACTCGCCTCCCATAATGGTGTAGGAGGTTGACCAGAGAAGGAGGGGGCTATTAGCTTCTCTCTAACTGGACTCCGGCGAAATGCTCTTCTTCGCTCCCGGCGGGCTGTGACCTGCCGAACGCCAGTCACAGACAGCTTTGAGCAACGGAAATCGTTGCCGTCAGGCCAAAAAGCTGTGGAAATCATAGCGCCCGGAAGATTCGCCAGACTCCAGTCCACTTCCGACACAGAATGTTTGACTCACCGCCACTTTAACAACTGAACCACCAGCCTGCTACCCTCGTTGACCCAGTGGGTCCGGTGTGTCGAAAAACAGCGGCTCAATGGCCTGCCTCCCGCCGCCTACATTGCCCCCTTTGCCGTCATCCGCACCACGGCGGGCTTTCAGGCCGCCTATGACCCCAACGGGAACATGGTGCTGCGGGTGGAGGTCTCGGGCACCCAGCGCATCACCTACACCCAGGGGTGGGACGCCGAGAACCGCCTCGTCGTGGTCACCAACACCGTCAGCGGGGCAGTCACCCGTTTCGCCTACGACGGCGATGGGAAACTGGTGAGGAAGGAGGAGGTCAGCGGCACCACGGTTTACATCGGCGATTACTACGAGGTCTTCTACCCGCCATCTCCGCCTCAGGTCACCAAATACTACTTCCTGGGCGCTCAGCGGATTGCCATGCGGCGGGGTGGTGTGGTGTACTATCTCCACACCGATCACCTGGGCTCCACCAGCCTGGCGACGGATGCGGGGGGTGCGCGGGTAGCCGAGCAGCGCTACTACCCCTACGGCGATACGCGATATGCGATCAGCGCCCCACCCACCGACCGCCTCTACACCGGCCAGCGCTGGGAGGAGGGCCTGGGCCTCTACGACTACCGGGCCCGCTACTACCATCCGGTGCTGGGGCGGTTTATCCGCGCCGATACCATTGTGCCCGATCCGGCCAGCCCTCAACTGCTGAACCGGTATGCCTATGCCGGGAATAACCCGCTGCTCTACAACGATCCGGACGGCCGTTGCGGGCCGTTATGCGTTATGGGAGTTGCCACCCTCCTGCTGGGGGTTGCCCTGACCGTTCAATCCGATGTGGCGATGCCTCAACACCCCACCACGCCGGAGGAGGAATTTTCGGGGCGGCTGGGGACGGCGCTGATTTTTGGCGATCTCAATGACGCTGTTACGGTGCTTACGGGGCGTGACCTCATCTGGGGGGAGGAGCTTCCCTATTTCTCTGGGGAGTGGTCTCGGACGGCGTTCTGGGTGATAATGCCCATCGGCTCCCGGGGGGTATTGTACCTTGACATTGCGGATAAATCTGACTGGCCTGAAGCACGGGATGACAGGCCGAAAATGGACAAAAGAAGCCCTGGGCAATGGGTGAGGGACCCCCGGCAGGAGCTGGCCGGATTCCTTCAGGAGACATCGCCCCAAAGCGATTTGCAGCCTTGCCGTCAGCTCTTCCAATACCCCATAGCCATCTTTTTGTCGTCTTCTTTCCTTTCAGCCCGCCACACTTTGCTGCCAGGGGGGTACCCGGAAGAGCAATACCTCTTCCAGTGTCCAGATATGATCGGTGATCCCGGCTGCCATCGCCGGGGTGCGCTGTTGCCACTTTTTCGGCGAGCCGTTCCCTTTCGTCGGCTGCGGCTCCGCCAGTGGCAGACGGAGCCCCCAGTGGGGCAGGCAAAAGTTATAGTAGCCCTGGAACAGCACCGCCTGCGCCCGCAACCCCTCCGCCGTTTTCGCCAGGGCGATCGTTCGTCGTCGCAACGCCGCTACGTGCTGGCGAAAACGGTTGTTCAGCCGCTCAATCAGCGCCGTATTGACCTGCCAGCCCAGGGCCTTCAGCGCTTTCTGCACGGAATCGGCGCTACCATAGACCACTCGGTGGGTGACGGCTACCACCCGTCCCCGCACCCGCTGCTTCACCACCTGGGCATATTGCAACCCCTCCACCGGCATCCAGCGCGGCTTGGGAAGCTTGCCCCGCCGCCCCCGACGAGCCATGGTCACCCACTGACCGAAGTGGGCTACCAGAGCCTGAGCATAGTGCGTCAGCTGGTCGCTCAGAAACAGCGGCACGCATCCCGCTGCCAGCGATTCCCAAACGGCGTGGACCAGCCGCAGAGCCGTCTCCAGGCTGCGGTCCCCTACCACCACTGCCAGGAGCAATTTGCTGAGCGGGTCCATCGCTGCCCAGAGCCAGAGGCGCAGACGCCGTCGGCGTCGCCCACGGCGGACCATCTCCTCAGCCGCTTCCGGCGCATCCCGCACCTGGCGCAATAGGGCGCATAGTTCATCCATCTGCACCTGGCTCAGGTGCAGGTTGTGCAGCAGGAAGCGGGAGACCGCTTCTATGTGCTGGCTGGCCTGGACGAGCCAGTCCTGCACCGTGTTGGGGTCTACGCCAAAAACCCGGGCCGCCTGGCGGAGGCTCATCCCTTCGGCCAGAGCAGCCAACACCCGGACGATGGTTTCCACCGGGGCAGTGCAGCGATAGAAGGGGGTGCCATACGTCTCCAGGAAGGTCTTCCCGCAAACGGTGCATTTCCACTGTCGCCAGCGCCCCCCGTTGGGATGCCCATTGGCGACGATGTTGCCTCGGCCGATCCAGCCGAAGTAAGGGCATTCGGGGTTGGGGCAAAAGGGACGCCGGGCATCCACGGAAGGGGGTCGGCCACGCCGACGGATGATCGGCGGTGGCGGGTCCGGTGGGTGCGCCTTATCCACCGAACAACAAGGGCAGGAAGGCCGTTCGGTGAGCGAAGGAGTTTTAGGGGAGCGGGATGGTGACGAGGAGGCGTCCGCCCTCCGATATCCCATTAACGCCAGCCACCAGATGACGCCCTGCCCGATAGTGAGCAGAAGCAAAAGGATAACCAATTGAAGCGAAGCGGTTGCCATAGGCATTCCCCTAATTCGGGATGCCTATAATATGCCACAAATCGCTCCATTTGTAAATTATCCGCAGTGGTGAGGTACACTACCTGAGCAGGCGAGGGCCGTCGGATTTCCAGCACCCCAGCGTCGCCTCAACCAGTTCGTCCTGGGTCTCGGCCGCCAGGCCCATCCGGCGGCCGTATTCGGCGATCTGCCCGTCCAGCAGGGCGGGGTCGCGCAGGTCCAGCCAGTGGACGCCGCGGAAGCGGTAGCCGTAGCGGTAGGCGAACTCCAGGGCCAGTTGGGTCTTGCCCACGCCGCCCATGCCGGTGAGGACCTGGCCGATGAGGACGCCCGCCGGGGCGGTGCCGTCCCCCAGCAGGGCCTGGGCCAGGGCGCACAGGGGCTCCTGGCGGCCAGTGAAGAACGCGTTGCGGGGAAAGGGGAGGTGGGAATACGGCGGCAGGTCGCCGGGGAGGGGAATTTTCGTGCGCAGTTGCTGGAGGAACGCTCCGCTCAGGGTGACCGTGTTCCGGTCGCCGGTGATAATGACGCTGCTCTGGACGTCGCCCTGGACCTGGACGGTGCCCCGGGCGAGGGCGGTTCGCAGGGCGGCGAGTTCGTCGGCGGAGGGGAACTCGCCGCGCTCCAGTTTCTGGAGGATGGGGTCTATCGGGAATTGGGCGGGCATGGGTCCTCCTTTGGTGTTGGCCCGCGGTTATCTAATACTCACGGTTGAAACGGGGCCTTTGGGGGCGTCGTGCGGGCAGGTCTGAGACCTGCCGCTACAGCGCCGGGCGTTGGCCTGCGTGTGGGGGCGCGTGGAGGCACGCATGCCCCTGCGCTCCTGTGACTTGCGACCTGCCATCACGGATAATACCTCGCCTCCCATTGCTCCAGCGGTTCCGCCGTCCCCCAATCCAGCCGCCAGCCCTCCTCCAGGCGCACCATCTCCCACCGAACAGCATACACAGTGACGACCACCCGTCCGTTCACGTTGTCCCACGCCCGCACCTGCGCGGTGACGGTGGCGCGGTCCCCTTCCTGGAGGGCGATCTGGACGGCCCCGACCTCCACGCGCAGGGTAGTGGCAAACCCCAGCACCCATCCCTCGTAGGGCTGGGCCGACCGGGCGGCCGGGGAGAGCAACCGGTAAGCGGCCGGGAGGTCGCGGTCGTTCAGTGCCAGGTAGAACGAGGCCAGCGCGTGTACCGGCGTATCGTCCGGATACGGGTGGGGACGGTCCAGGTAGAACCAGGCATAACGGTCCCGCGTCCAGACGTAGTTGGCGCCGTCCCAGGTGTAGATCACCTCCCATACCAGCGCGCCTTCCGGCGTCCAGCGGACGACGATTTCATCGGCCAGGTCGCCGTCCCGGTTCTCCCGGTAGAGGCCGCCCCGGCCCTCAAACTGTCCCAGCAGGGCATATTGCCGGCCGTCCCAGACGAAGATGTGCAGGAGCGCGGAGCCCTTTTGGGTTTGTCCCCAGATGGTGATCTCCGTCCGCCCGTCGGCGTTGATATCGCGGGCTTCCAGTTCGCAGGCAGCGAACTCTCCCAGAGATTTCACCCGTTCGGTTTCCGGCGCGATCAGGTCGTACCGGTGGGGGCCATCCAGCACAAACCCCTGCAGACGGGGCGGGTCACTGGGGAGGAGGTATAGTCCCACCCATTCCAGGTCAGGGTCGCCGTCGGTTTCTTCCTGGCGGAGACAGAGAGGCTGGATGCCGAAGCGGGCTGCCTGGGCCCATCCGGCCTCTACGGTGGCCGAAATGGCGGCCGGTTCAGGCGGGAGAATCGTCGGCGCGACCGTCGGCAGGGCAGTGGAGGTGGGGGAAACGGCAGGCGAAGGCGCGGGGGTGGTGGGAGGCGGGGAGGCTGGCAGAGCGGTCGGCGCCGGAGTGGGGGGCGGGAGGCAGGCGGAAAGAATCCCCACGCTCAGGATGACCAGATAGGCAATGAGGAGCCATCGTCCGCAAGTTCTTCGCAAGAAGCAACCATCCAGGCGAAATGCTCTTTTTTGCTCCCGGCGGGTGCTCTCAGCGGGTCTGCGACCCGCCGATTGCCGGACGCCGGTCACAGACCGGCTTTGAGCGGAAAAAACAGCAGGTAGCAGGTAGCAGGTAGCAGGTAGCCTGATTGCTACCGGCTTCCGGCTTCTTGCTTCCGGCTTTCCGAGTTCCGTTACGGGGTACGCAATACGCAATACGCTTAGATACCCAGGTACGCCTGGCGGATGTGTTTGTCCTCCCGCAATTCCCGCGAGGGCCCCTGCATCTCTATCCGGCCGTTCGCCAGGACATAGGCGTAGTCGCTGACCGCCAGCGCCATCTGGACGTTCTGCTCCACCAGGAGCATAGTCAGTCCCTCTGCCCGCAATTTCTGCAGAACCTCAAAGAGGTTCAACACCAGAAGCGGCGCCAGGCCCAGGGAGAGTTCGTCAAACATCAGGACCCTGGGCTGGGCCATCAGTCCCCGCGCCACGGCCAGCATTTGCTGCTCCCCTCCGGAAAGGGTGCCGGCCCGCTGGTGGCTTCTCTTCTTCAGGATCGGGAAGAGTTCGTACACCCACTCCAGGTTGCGCCGGAAATGGGCCCGCGCCTCTTTTGTAAACGCGCCCATCTCCAGGTTCTCATAGACGGTCATTTCGGTAAATAACTGGCGTCCCTCGGGCACCAGCACCAGCCCGTGGGCAACCCGGGCGTGCGGGGAGAGGCGGGTCACGTCGCGGCCGTCAAAGAACACGGACCCCTGCCATGGTTTCAGCAACCCCACCGCCGTGCGCAGCAGGGTGGTCTTGCCGGCACCATTGGAGCCGACCAGGGCGGTGAGTTTTCCCGGCTCCAGTTGAAGCGAGACGTCCCACAGAACCTGGACCTTGCCGTAGCCGGATGAGACGTTCCGAAGCTCTAAAAGCGCCATTTTGGGTTTCTCCTTCCCTCACCGCGGATTCTACGATGATCCGGCCAGGAGTCTCTCGGCCAGGCGGGGGTCGCCCAGATAGGCCTCAATCACTCTGGGGTTGCTGGCGACGTCGCTGGGGGTGCCCTCGGCGATCTGCTCGCCGTAGTTCAGCACGATGACCCAATCGGAGACGTTCATCAGGGCGTGCATCACGTGCTCAATGATGAGGATGGTGACCCCCTGGTCGCGGATCTGGCGCACGATTTCCACCATCTCCGCCACTTCGGTGGGGTTCAGGCCGGCCAGCACCTCGTCCAGGAGCAAGAGGTACGGGCGGGAGGCCAGAGCGCGGGCCAGTTCCAGCCGTTTCTGCTGGGCGACGTTCAGGTTGGCGGCCAGTTCATCCCGCCGTTCGTTCAGTTTGACGAAGGCCAGCACCTCTTCGGCGATCTCCCGCGCCCGACGGAGCGAACAGGTCTCCCGCCCGAAGCATGCGCCGACCATCACGTTTTCCAGCACGGTCAGCCCGCTCAGGGGCCGGGTGATCTGGTGGGTGCGGGCCAGCCCCGTGCGGGCCACATCGTAGGGCTTCCATCCGGTGATGTCCTGGCCCCGGAATATGACCCGCCCCTCTTCGGGGGTATAGACGCCGCTGATGACGTTGAAGAGGGTGGTTTTCCCCGCGCCGTTGGGGCCGATCAACCCCAGGATTTGCCCTTCCGGGAGGTCAAAGGTGACGTTGGTGAGCGCCTGCAGGCCACCGAAACGCTTGGTGACCCCCTGGACCCGAAGGAGAGGTTGTCCATTGCCTGAAGCGTTCATTCCAGCACCCTCCGCAAGGGAGCGAACCGCGCCCACAGCCAGCCGATCAGTCCGGCCGGCACGAAGAGGACGATGAGCAGGAGCGCCAGGCCGGCGAAGGTCAGGTGGAGGCTTTTGAAGAGCGGGCTGATGAGCAGGTAGCCCCGCAGGCGGTCGTAGAGGACGGCCCCCAGCACCGGCCCCAACACCGTTCCCTGCCCGCCCAGCATGATCATCACCAGCGTCTCAATGGACATGTGGAGGCGGAACGCGTCCCCCGGCTCCACGTTCCCGTTCTTGAAGAAGAAGAGCGTGCCGATAATCCCCGGGAAGAAGGCCGAAATCACGAAGGCGATGGTCTTGGCTGTGGGCGCTTTCACCCCCATCACCATCGCCGCGTCTTCGTCTTCCCGGATGGCCATTAGCCCCAGGCCGAAGCGGGAACGCTTGACCAGGAAACTGACCAGCAGGATAATCATTGTGGTGACCCACAGCAGGGTAAAGGTGGTCCACAGTGCCTGGGCGGCGCCCCCGTAGCGGTTATAGACGGCGAAGTTGACGTAGAGGCCGGTGGGACCGCCGAAGGGGCGGAAGTTGTTGACAAAGGCGCGGGCCGCTTCGTTGATGCCGATGGTCGCCAGGGCAAAATACGCCCCGCGCAGCCGCAGAATGGCCAGTCCCAGCAGTCCGGCCAGGAAGGCGGAGACGAGTCCCCCGACCAGGGCGGCCGGGTACAGCGACCAACCCTGCTGGCTGATCAGGTAGAACCCGGTATATCCGCCCAGGCCGAAGAAGACGATGTGGCCGAAACTGACGTAGCCGGTGTATCCCAGCAGGATGTTCAGGCTGGAGGCCAGCGCCACGAACATCAGCGTGGTGAACATCGTCTCCCGCAGCGTGTCCCTGCGGGTGGTCAGGGCCGCCAGCCCGGCGACGAGGACGATCAGCAGGGGTAGCCAGAAGCCGGATAGTCGCCACGTTTTCGGGTTCATCCGCGCACTCCTAATAAGCCGCTGGGGCGAATGAGGAGAATAGCGACGAAGAGGGAGAACTCCACGACGGGCACCCAACTTACGGGCATGAAGGCGGGGATTAATCCTTCCAGCGTTCCCAGGATCAGGCCCCCGATGAGGGCCCCCAGGGGGTTCCCCAGCCCACCCAGAACGCAGATGACGAAGGATTTCGTCTCATAGACGCCTCCGCTCAGGATGGTGAAGGGGAAGAAGGTGGAGATCAGCCCGCCCGCCGTGGCCGCCAGCATCGTCCCCAGACCAAAGGCGAGGGCCAGCACCAGCGACGAGGGGACGCCCATCAGTTCGGCTGCGGCCCGGTTATTCGCCACGGCCCGGATCGCTTTTCCGGGCGTGGTACGGTAGAGGAACAGGTAGAGGGCTGCCGTGAAGAGGACCGTCGCCAGGGCGGCCACCAGCCGCGTGGCGGGGATGGTGAGCGGGCCGATCTGCAGGGAGCCCAGGGAGAAATCTATGTTGCGCGGGGAGGTGGTGAAAATCGCGGTGCCGGTCCCGATAATCATCATGTTCACCGAGAAGGTCGCCAGCAGACTGGAGAGGTGAGGGGCGTCAATGACCCGGTGCACCGCTGCCCCGTAGATCAGGAATCCCACCAGCAGGCCGAAGAGGGCTACCAGCAGGATGGCCAGGTAGGGGTTCATCCCCGCGTTGTAGAAAAACAGGTAGGTGGCGAACATCCCCAGGGCAATGACGGGGCCATGGCTCAGGTTGATAACGTGCATCACCCCCCAGATCAGGGAGAGCCCCATTGCGGCCAGTCCGTAGACAAACCCCAGGAGCAGACCGTCGGTCAGGGAAGCCAGGAGTTGCGTGGGCATAGAGTGTGCCTCCTTAAAATAGACCTGATGCGTGACCTGGGCCGGATCGCCCCCGGTCACGCATCAGGCTTCTGGGGTTAGCGGATCGGATAGATGGCCTCAGCGGACTTCCCCTCCTCGGGCCACACGACCTGCTTCACCAGGTTGCCCTGAGCGTCCTTCTGCCACTGGATGTAGACCATTTCGTGGCCGATCTGTAAGCCGTGCGCCTCGGGACGGGTCTCAAACTTGATGCGGCCGTAGAAAGTCAGCATATCCAGGCCCTCCAGGGCGGCCTTGACCTTCTCCGTTTCGGTAGAGCCGGCCATCTCAATGGCCCGCTGCAGGATCAGGCCAGCGGCATAGCCTCCCGCGCTGTGGTAGGAGGGGTCTTCGTTGAACTTCGCTTTGTAGGTGGAGACGAACTCCTCTATGGTGGGGCCATACCACTCCAGTCCGGCAGCCTGGGCCGATTCGGGGGAGTATCTGGCCAGGGGCTCCCACTGGCTGGGGCCGATAATCCCGAAGGCCGCATCGCCCAGTTCGGCAAACTTGGGCTCCGGCGGGGCCACCAGCAGGGCGATGAACTTCGCCTTCACCCCTTTCTCATACAGTTGCCGGGCGAAGGTGCTGGTGTCGGCGAAGTGCCCGCCTCCCATAATGGCATCCACGTCGGGCGGGATTTTGTTGATGAAGGGCGCGAAGTCGGTTGCCCCGCTGTCGTAGCCCTCAAAGAGGACGATCTCGTACCCCTTGCTCTCGCCGTACGCCCGGGCCGCATTCACGACGTCGGTGGAGAACTTGTCGGTCTCGTGGATGATGGCCACCTTTTTGGCCGCCGGGTCCAGTTTGGCCAGCAGGTCAAAGGCGCCGGTGAGATAGCGGCTGGCCGGCGTGTAGGTCTGGAAGACCAGCTGATACCCCTTCTGGTAGGTGGTATCCGAGGCCGCGCCGGTGGTGATCATAATCTTCCCGTACTGTTCGGCGATCACCGCGGCCGCGTCGGCCAGACCACTGCTGTAGGGGCTGATGAGGAACTCCGCCTTGTCGTCGCTGATCAGTTTGGTGTAGAGTTCCTGCACCCGGTCTTTGTTGCTCTCGTCATCGTAGAACCGGGCTTCAAATTGGACGACGGTGCCGTCAGGGAGCGAAATCCCACCCGCCGCGTTGACCTGCTCCATCCACAGGGTCAGGCCGTTGATCTGCCGGGTGGCTTCCACATTCAGTTTGCCGGTCTGCGACGCGGTGAAGCCGATGATCACCGTCTTGACCACAGGAGCAGGCACCGGCGTTGCCGTTGGGGCTTCGGTCGGGGCGGTTGGTGGAGCAGGGGGGGCGGTCGTCGGCGTGGGGGGAGCCGGGGTGGGCGTCGGCCGGCAGGATACCAGCCATACCAGAGAAGCAATGAGCAGCAGGTAGAAGACGGTTTTCTTCGCCATCTGTACTCCTCCTTAGCTGGCTACTGGATTTTGTGGGACGGGATTTGCGCGGGAGAAAGGTGCAAGTGGATTCTGGCCTCTTCACCTCCTTTCCGTGGGCTTTCAGGACCGATCATACCGGCAGGAACCGTACACAGGGAGCGGGCCGCGGCTCCGCCGTCCCGCACCCCTGTTCTCGCCACAGAAGAAAGGGGCCGTGAAAGGAGCCATAAGGAGTACAGATACTTGCGGATGTCCAGCAACTCTGCTGGGGTCACCTGCGACAGATTTCCCCCAGAACAGGGTGGGCAAAAATCCTGGCTGGCACTCAACCGGTCAACGGAAATCGCATCGGTGCACTGCCCGGCGGGCGCTGTGGGGTTATGTGTTAAAATTATAACCTGGGGAATTTCATTTGTCAAGCGTTCTTGCTGAAGTTCGGACTTGAGTTGGGACAGGGCATGCTCCGCCCGACGCGAAACCGTCGGGCTCAAAGCGAAAGCCCCTTCG
>FWWL01009413.1_pt1 | contig 11852 bp, 10 predicted proteins | sample 2228331 | NCBI WGS metagenome assembly FWWL01 (sample SAMEA103939775, study PRJEB20133) | metagenome | reverse complement strand
CAGCGGGGGCGGCGGCGCAGCCGCTAGCTGGCGCGAACTGGTGCCGGGCGACGTGCGCGAGTTCGTCGTCCAGCTCAAGCAGCGCTTCGGCCTGCCCGACGTGACGCCGGAGGCGATGCCGCGCTTCGCTCCCGACTACGTCCGGCGCCAGATGGAGGTGGTGCTGGAGGAGCGGGTGCCCGTCTTCGCCTCGGGCCTGGGCAACCCGGCGCCCTTCGTGCCCGACCTGCACCGCAACGGCACCAGGGTGCTGGCCCTGGTGGGCAACGTGAAGAACGCCCGTCGGGTGGCCGAGGGCGGCGCCGACGTGGTGGTGGCCCAGGGCCACGAGGCGGGCGGCCACACCGGCCGCATCGGCACCCTGGCGCTGGTGCCCCAGGTGGTGGACGCCGTGGCGCCCACGCCGGTGGTGGCGGCGGGGGGCATCGGCGACGGCCGCGGCCTGGCCGCCGTCCTCTGCCTGGGGGCGGTGGGCGCCTGGGTGGGGACCGCCTTCCTGGTGGCCGAGGAGTCGCCCCTGGACCCGGAGCTGAAGCGGCGCATCCTCGAGGCCAGCGAGGAGGACACCCGCGTCACCCGCATCTACTCGGGCAAGACGATGCGCAACATCGTCAACCCCCTCATCGAGGAGTGGGAGCGGGCAGGGGTGCCCACCCTCCCCTTCCCCTTCCAGGGCGCCATCATCCGCGAGGTGACCCTGGCTGCCCAGCGGGCGGGGCGCAAGGAGCTGCTCATGAACCCCGCCGGCCAGATCGCGGGCATGGTGCGCCGCATCCGTCCGGCCCGCGAGATCCTGGAAGAGATGGTGGCGCAGGCGGCGGAGGTGCTCGCCCGCGTCGTCCCCTCGCGCGTCCAGTTCTCGCCCCCCTGACCCCGCCCACGGCGGCACGCCCTTTTCTCCTTCGCCTGCTTCGGGGGACACGGCCGTGGGAATCTTGATTATGTAACTCGCCTTAGTCTATTATCTCCCCTGTAGGGGAAAACCTTGCAGAGGAGGGAGGTTGCTGTCATGTCCCAGTACGCCCATCCCGAAGTGCTCGTGTCCACCGACTGGGTGGCCGAGCACCTGAACGATCCCAAGGTGCGCCTGGTGGAGGTGGACGTGGACACCGCTGCCTACGAGACGGGCCACATCCCCGGCGCCGTGGGTTGGCACTGGAAGAACGACCTGGAGGCCCCCATCCTGCGCGACATCGCCCCCAAGGAGCTGCTGGAGGACCTGCTCTCCCGCTCCGGCATCGCCAACGACACCACCGTCGTCCTCTACGGCGACAACAACAACTGGTTCGCCACCTACGCCTTCTGGCTGCTGCGCTACTATGGCCACCAGGACCTGCGGGTGATGAACGGCGGTCGCAAGAAGTGGATAGACGAGGGGCGCCCCCTGACCACGGAGGTACCCTCCTATCCCCGCACCCAGTATCGGGCCAAGGACCCCGACCCCGAGATACGCGCCTTCCGCGACGAGATCCTGCGTCGTCTCGGCTCCCCCGACCTGGCCCTGGTGGACGTGCGCTCCCCGGCCGAATACAAGGGCGAGATCCTGGCCCCCGAGAACCTGCCCCAGGAGGGCGCCCAGCGCCCCGGCCACATCCCCGGCGCCAAGAACATCCCCTGGGCCACGGCCGTGCGCGAGGACGGCACCTTCAAGGACGCCGAGGAGCTGAAGCAGATCTACCAGTCGCTGGGCATCACGCCCGACAAGGAGGTCATCGCCTACTGCCGCATCGGCGAGCGCTCCTCCCACACCTGGTTCGTCCTTAAATACCTGCTGGGCTACCCGAAGGTGAAGAACTACGACGGCTCCTGGACGGAGTGGGGCAGCCTGGTGGGGGCCCCCATCGAGAAGTAGTCCCGGCGCGCCGCCCGCCTTGCCCGCCGTCCCCGTCCCGCCTATGATGGGGGCGGTCATGGCCGAGGCGGGCGGCGTCGCCATCCGGGGCCGCCATCTGACGCTGGGGGGCCGTCGCCTCTTCCTGCGCGAGGCGGCCCCTATCGCCTCCGCCCATGCCCACCTCCTGCTGCTGCACGGCTGGGTGGGCACCTCCTCCTGGATGTTCCGCCATGTGCTGCCGGAGCTGGGACGCCACTTCCACGCCTATGCCCCCGACCTGCCCGGCTTCGGTCGCTCCCAGCCCCTGCCCCGACGCCCCACCCTCGACGACTACGTGACGCACCTGCAGCGGCTCCTGGACGCACTGGGGGTGGACCGCTGCCACCTGGTGGGGGCGTCGGTGGGGGGTACCTTCGCCCTGGCCTTCGCCAGCCGCTACCCCGAGCGAGTGGGGCGACTGGTGCTGGTGGGCCCCGTCTGGCGGGGGGCCGACCTGCCCCGGCGCTTCCACCTGCTCTTCCAGCTGGTGGACTGGCCCGGGCTGGTGGACGTCATACCCAAGGCGCCCATCAAGTGGTGGATGGTGGTGCGACGGCTGGACATGGCCCGCGACACCCGCCACCTGTCGCCCGAGGACCGGCGGCTGATGGCCCGCGACATCATGCGCGTCTCCAACCAGACGCTGGTGAACGTGGCCCGCCAGCTGCTGCGCCTCGACCTGGGGCAGGAGGCGCGGCGCGTCTGCGCCCCCACCCTCGTGCTGGACGGCGAGGAGGCGCGCATGGTGCCCGCTCGCTCCTCCCAGCGGCTGGCATCGCTCCTGCCCGACGCCCGCTGCCACATCGTCCCCGCCTGCGGCCACAACCTGCTGCTGGAGCGCCCCGAGGCCTTCCTGGCGGCGGCGGTGCCCTTCCTTAAGGGAGAGCCCAGTTGCCAGACGGGGGGCATGTCGCGCTAAAATTGGCACGACCTCCGCGGAGGAAGAGGCCATGAGCGAAGGCCCCCTGTCCGACCTGCGCGTCCTGGAGCTGCCCGGCGCCGTGGGCGCCTACTGCGGCAAGCTGCTGGCCGACCTGGGCGCCGACGTCATCAAGGTGGAGCCGCCGGGCGGCGACCCCTCGCGGCGCCTCCCGCCCTTCTTCCACGACGAGCCTCATCCCGACAAGAGCCTCTACTTCTTCGCCTTCAACACCTCCAAGCGCTCCATCACCTTGGACATCGCCACCGCCGACGGCCGCGACCTGCTGCGGCGGCTCGCCCGCCGGGCCGACGTGCTCATCGAGACCTTCCCGCCCGGCTACATGGACTCGCTGGGCCTGGGCTACGAGTCGCTGCGGCAGGAGAACCCGGGCCTCATCTACTGCTCCATCACCGGCTTCGGCCTTTGGGGGCCCCATGCCCACTACAAGGCCAGCGACCTCATCGCCGTGGCCATGAGCGGTGTCATGTATCTGGCCGGCTTCCCCGAAGACCCGCCCAACCGCCCCTACGGCGACCAGGCCCACTACTGCGCCTCCATCCAGGCCTGCGGCGGCATCCTGACCGCCCTCTGCCACCGCGACCGCGGCGGCCAGGGGCAACTGGTGGAGGTCTCCATGCAGGAGGCGCTGGCCATGAACCAGGAGACGGCCATGCAGTTCTGGGACCTGCGCCAGGAGTTACGGCGGCGTCAGGGGGAGGGGCGCCGGCTGCCCAGCGGCGAGTGGTTCCGCGTCCCCGGCATCGGCACCTACGAGTGCGCCGACGGCCACGTGTTCCTGATGATCGGCGTGCCGGGCTTCGGTGCCCCCATCTCCGTCCTCATCGAGTGGATGGCCGAAGAGGGCAAGGCGGAGGACCTGACCAGCCCCGAGTGGAAGGACGTCTTCTCGCGCCTCGACCTGCGCCTGCTGGTGCAGATCTACCAGGGGGGCGATGCCAGCGCCGCCCAGGAGTGGCTGCCCCGCTTCCGCCACGTGGACGGGGTCATCGAGCGCTTCGTGCGGGGCAAGGGCAAGCAGGAGCTGTATCAGGAAGGGCAGCGGCGGGGGCTGCTGGTGGCCCCCGTCAACAGCCCGGCCGATGTCCTGGCCGACAGGCAGCTCAACGAGCGGGGCTTCTTCCAGGCGGTGGAGCATCCCGAACTGGGGGCGACCATCCGCTATCCGGGGCCGCCCTACCGCCTGCATGGGACGCCAGCGCGCATCTGGCGCCGGCCACCCCGGGTCGGCGAGCACAACCGCGAGGTCTACGTGGGCGAGCTGGGGCTGACCGAGGCGGAACTGGCTACCCTGGCCGGCATCGGGGCCATCTAGCGATGGCCGCGCGAGGAGGTGAGGCCGTGAGCAGCGACAGCCTGCCCCTGAAGGGAATCCGCGTGGCCGACTTCTCCTGGTTCGGCGCGGGGCCCATCTTCACCATGGCCCTGGCCCACTACGGGGCGGAGGTCATCCGCGTCGAGTCGCAGATCAGGCTGGACGGCCTGCGCATCACCCAGCCCATGCCCAAGGACAAGCCACCCGGTATCAACCTCTCCGGCTACTACAACAACTTCAACGCCGGCAAGCTCTCCTTCGCCCTGAACATGGCCAGCGAGCGCGGGCGGGAGCTGGCCCTGCGCCTCATCGCCCGCAGCGACATCGTGGCCGAGAACTTCACCCCCGGCACCTTCGAGAAGTGGGGCCTGACCTACGAGCGCATCGTGCAGGTGAAGCCGGACATCATCATGGTGCGGGAGCCGATGCAGGGGCTCACGGGCCCCCACCGCGACTTCGCCGGCTTCGGCGCCGTCATCACCCCCCTGGCCGGCCTCAGCTACCTGTCGGGCTTCCCGCACCGTCCGCCCGTGGGCCTGGGCACCAACTACACCGACTACGTGGTGAACCCGGGCCATGCCCTGGTGGCCACCCTGGCCGCCCTGCACTACCGCAACCGCACCGGCAAGGGGCAGCTCATCGAGGTGGCCCAGCTGGAGTCGTCGGTGAACGTCATCGGCGTGGCGCTGCTGGACTGCGCCGCCAACGGCCGCGTGCAGGAGCGACAGGGCAACCGCCTCCCTTACGCCTGCCCCCACGGGGCCTACCCCTGCCGGGGCGACGACCGCTGGGTGGCCATCGCCGTCTTCAACGACGACGAGTGGCGGGCGTTCTGCGACGTGGTGGGCGAGGAATGGACGCGGGACGGCCGCTTCGCCACCTTCCTGTCGCGCAAGGCCCACGAGGACGAGCTGGACCGCCTCATCGCGTCCTGGACGGCCCAGCACGAGGCGGAAGAGGTGATGGAGCGCCTGCAGGCGGCTGGCGTGCCGGCGGGGGTGGTCCAGAGCGCCGCCGACACCCTCGACCGCGACCCGCACCTGAAGGCCCGCGGCTATTACTGCTACCTGGACCATCCGGAGGCGGGGCGCACCGCCTACGACGGCCCCGGCTTCCGCCTGTCGGCCACCCCCGGCGGCCCGCGAGGGCCGGCACCTCTGCTGGGCCAGCACACCGAATACGTCTGCAAGCAGGTGCTGGGCCTCACGGACGACGAGATCGCCGACCTGGTCGCCGACGGCGTCCTCCAGTAGCTCGCTGAGCGGGCCTGTGCTCCCGGCCCGGCGCCCGGCGCCGGGACGCCCTCGCTGCCCGGTCTCGCTCGGCCCCTTTCCGGCCGGCGAAAATCTTTTCCAGCGCTGGACAAGCTGGTCGGGAAGTATTAGTATTTCGTCAATCCGCACAGGCACGAGGAGGGTGCAGCATGAACGAAAGCTATCCCGTCACCTTCGATGTGCCCCTGCAGAAGGAGTTCGACCGGGCGCACGTGTTCATCCGGGTGGTGGCCTTCTGGTTCCTGGGGTGGGTGCCGGGGCTCCTCTACTACGTGCTACCGATAGTGGCCGCCGTCTGGGTCTCACAGAAGGGTGCCCAGCGCTTCCTGCAGGAGGACACTCCCAAGCTCACCGGCTGGATACGCATGGCCATGGCCTTTTACGCCTATCTGTTCATGTTCACCGACAAGCTGCCCCTCGAGCGGCCGGAAGAAGTGGTCACCCTGGAGGTGCAACCGGGCGGCAACCCCAGCGCGGGGTCGGCGTTGCTGCGCTTCTTCCTGGCCATTCCCAGCGCCTTCGTGCTGTGCATCCTCTACTTCGTGGCCTACGTCATGTGGCTGGTGGCGGCCATCCAGGTGCTGACCCAGGGCAACTTCTCGGAGGGCATCGCCAGCTTCTTCCGGGGCGTGCTGGCCTGGCAGGCGCGCCTGTTCGTCTATCTCGGCTCGCTGGTGGAGCCCTACCCGCCCTTCGCCCTGGAGACGGGCCCGCGTCCCACCCCCACGGCCTAGGCTGGCGCGGCCGGGGCGGGCTAGAATAGGCCCGTGACCGCTCCGGCTGCCTACGGCGTCCTGTTCCGTCGTGCCTACGCCCTCCTGCACGGGGGAGCGCCCGAGGAGGGCGCCTGGGCGGTGCAGCGTCAGCCGGGGGAGGCGCTGGAGGACTTTCTGGCCCGCACCCGCCGCGATGCCCTCCTGCCCCTGCGGGAGGAGCTGCAGGCGACGCCGCCGCCTTCCGCCCTGGCGGAGGCCCATCGCCTGCTGCTGGAGGCCATCGAGTGCGCCCTGGAGGCCGATGCTGCCCTGGCCGCCCAGGTGCGGGCCTACGGCTGCGGCGATTACCGGGGCAGCCTGGAGCACGCGCAGCGGGCGGCCGACCTGGCCCGAAGGGCGGTGGAGCTGGACCGGGGCCTCATCCGCGCCCTGTGGCAGGCGGAGGAGTCGGCCCCCGGCACCCTGGCCGCCCTGGGGCTGAGGGCCGTCCTGCCCAGGGGGGATGACAGGGGCGACGCCGAGGATGAAGAATATGAGTAGTCGGCCACGGATGGCGAGGAGGTCAGCATGGCCCTGGTAGACGGCGGCGACCTGGTGGTGAAGGCCATCAAGCGCGAGGGGGTGGACGTCATTTTCACCCTCTGCGGCGGCCACGTGCAGGCCATCTACGACGCCTGCCTGGACGAGAACGTGCGGGTGATAGACGTGCGCCACGAGCAGGCGGCCGGCCACGCCGCCGAGGGGTGGTCGCGGGCCACCCGTCGCTGCGGGGTGGCGGTGGTGACCGCCGGGCCGGGCGTCACCGACGCCGTGACGGCGGTGGCCAACGCCTGGCACAACAAGAGCCCCATGCTGGTCATCGGCGGTCGCAGCCCCCTCAACCGCTTCGAGATGGGCGCCCTGCAGGAGATGGACCAGGTGGAGCTCCTGCGCCCCATCACCAAGTGGGCCCGCTGCGTCTACGAGACCAAGCGCATACCGGAATACATCGCCACCGCCTTCCGCCACGCCATGACGGGGCGCCGCGGCCCCGTCTTCCTCGAGATCCCGTCCGACGTCCTCTTCCAGAAGGTGGAGGAGTCGGAGGTCTACTTCCCCGAGCGCTACCGCCCCGAGGGCCGCCGCTACCCCGACCCCCAGGTGGTGAAGCAGGCCGCCGCCATCCTGGCCCGCGCCGAGCGACCGGTGGTGATGGCCGGCTCCCAGGTCTACTGGGACGAGGCCCACGAGGAGCTGCGCCAGCTCATCGAGCTGCTGGACGCCCCCGTCTACCTCAACGCCATGGGCCGCGGCTGCATACGCCAGGACCACCGCCTGTTCTTCTCGCGGACGCGGCGCACCGCCTTCGCCAAGGCCGACGCGGTGCTGGTCATCGGCACCCCCTTCGACTTCCGCCTGGCCTACGGGCGGCGCTTCGGCCCCGAGACGAAGATCGTGCAGGTGGACTCCGACCCGACCGAGCTGGGACGCAACCGCGACGTGGACGTGGCCATCGAGGCCGACGCCAGGGCTGCCCTCCAGTCCCTCATCGCCGAGCTGGAGGGTCGCTCCTACCGCCACGACGAGTGGGTGAAGGCGCTGCGGGAGGAGGAGGACAAGATCCGCGCCCAGCGGGAGGAGTGGGAGAACTCGGATCGGGTGCCCATCCACCCCCTCCGCCTGTGCAAGGAGATGGCCGCCTTCGTGGACGAGAACACCATCGTCGTGGGCGACGGCGGCGACATCGTCAACCTGGCCGCCCAGGTGCTGCCCATCAACCAGCCCGGGCAGTGGTACGACCCGGGGCCCTTCGGCACCCTGGGCGTGGGCACCGGCTTCTGCATGGCCCTCTCCTGCGTCTACCCCGGCAAGCGCATCCTGATGGTCAACGGCGACGGCACCTTCGGGCTGAACGGCTTCGAGTTCGACACCTTCGTCCGCTTCGGCATGCCGGTGGTGTCGGTGGTGGGCAACGACCGCCAGTGGGGGCAGATCACCGTCGGCCAGAAGCTCATGTATGGCAAGGACAGGGTCATCGCCTCGCTGCTGGGCGACAACGCCCGCTACGACCTGGTGGTGGAGGCGCTGGGCGGCCACGGCGAGTTCGTCACCGAGCCGCAGCAGATCCGCCCCGCCCTGGAGCGGGCCTTCGCCTCGGGCAAGCCCGCCTGCGTCAACGTCATCCTCGACCAGGAGCCGCCGGGGCTGCGGGGCGGCTACGAGTTCATGTAGCGCTGGCCCCAATGGGCTACTGCGTCTTCTGCGAGATCGTCGCCCGTCGCGAGCCCGCCGAAGTCCTCTACGAGGACGACGAGGTGATGGTCTTCCGCAACCGTCTGCGCTGGGTGCCGGTGATGCTCCTGGCCATCCCCAAGGCCCACATGACCCAGGAGGAGCTCTGGCGGGACATGGGGCGCGTGGGCCGGGTGGCGGTGGAGATGGGGCGCAAGTTCTGTCCCAACGGCTTCCGCCTGCTCTCCAACTTCGGCTTCGACGCCATGCAGTCCCAGGAGCACGCCCACGTGCACATCCTGGGGGGAACCTTCCTAGGCGAATACGTCTAGACGGGCAGGACGACGCCGGCCTCGTCCAGCGCCCTGCGCTGGGCGGCCAGTATCTCCTGGATGCCCTGCCAGGCCAGGTCTAGAAGCTCGTCCAGGGCGCTGCGGGGGAAGGGGTGGCCTTCGGCGGTGCCCTGCACCTCTACCAGTTCGCCGCTGCCGGTCATGACCACGTTCATGTCCACCTGGGCGCGCACGTCCTCTTCGTAGCACAGGTCGAGCATGGGCACCCCGTCCACGATGCCCACGCTCACCGCCGCCACCTGGTCGCGCAGGGGCAGCAGGGGCAGGTCGCCCGCCTCCACCAGCCGTTGCAGGGCCAGGGCCAGGGCCACCAGGCCGCCGTTGATGGCAGCGGTGCGGGTGCCCCCGTCGGCCTGCAGGACGTCGCAGTCCAGCACGACGGTGCGCTCCCCCAGCAGGTCCAGCTGGGCGACGGCCCGCAGGGAGCGGCCGATGAGGCGCTGGATCTCGTAGGTGCGGCCGCTGGTGGCGCCCCGTTCGCGGGGGGTGCGCTGGAGGGTGGAGCGGGGCAGCATGCCGTATTCGGCGGTGATCCAGCCGGTGCCGGCCTCGCGGGCGAACTGGGGAGCGCGGGACTCGACGGTGGCGGCGCAAAGGACGCGGGTGCGCCCCATCTCCACCAGGCAGGACCCCTCGGCGAAGTCCAGGACGCCCGTCCGGAAGGACAGGGGGCGCAACTGCTGGGGCCTGCGGCCGTCGTTGCGGATCATGGGCGCTGGCAAACTCGAGACAATTCTACCAGGTCGCGGGCCGCCTAATCTCGTTACCGCGGGCATCCCGCACCACATCGGGCAGCTGTGGGGAGGTCACGCGAGCGGTGAAGTAACGGACGTGCAGCAAGTCCACGTCCTCGGCGACCAGCCGTAGCCAGCGGGGGATGTCGAGCCACTTGAGGTGCGAGGGGCCTTCGGGCTGGCGGCGCCTAATCGAAGGCTCCGACAATCATCGGTGAATACTGGTAGGTTTCTTCGGTGATGGTGCAAACTGCAACAGCTGAAATGATTCAAATGCAGCCTTTGAACAATCCAATGGGCGGTCATGAACTCCGCCGGGCTCCTCTATCCAACAAAAATGCTTCAATTCGCCCGGAGTCTGGGTTGTAACCGTGTCCGACAATGAAGCGCCCATTGTTTGAGATTGCTGACGCTGAACGCAGCACAGCCGCCTCTGGATTATTGGACACGGATCGAAGAATCGCTTCACGATATACCTCGTTCAGGTCGAACAGTCGACGCTGCTCGTCCCAAAGAACGGCGTGTTGTCCACCATCAGCGAATGTGACCCAGCCAATGACGACTTCCCCTTGACCGGAGATTCCCAATGCCGCGCCCGAGATGGCACGACGAGGCATTGCCAGTAACGCGACCGCAGGCGTATCATCCAACGTCCACTCGGCCGGCACTTGCATTCTTTGTGGAGCCTGAATCCATCCAATGGCCCGCGCACCACTCGCGGCTACCGATAAACACTCGCTCCAGCCACCCTCTGCGCCCTGGGGTAGAGGCAGAACCGCGATTCCCGAACGGGCTGTCCATTGAAACGCCCGTTGAGTCCTGGTATCAATCTGTAAGGCTGCCCCTACGATGACCCGCCCATCAGCAGCAACTGAGTTGGCCCAACTCCGGTCAAAGCCGCCAGGAACCCCCAGGTCTTGAATTCTCCTGCTAACATCCCACTTAGCAGCATGCGGTACATACCGCCGTGCCTCACCTGCTAGTGGTCTTTCACTAAGAACCGTCGTCCATCCAACTGCTACTTGTCCATCGGCCGAGACAGAGGTTGCTCCTCCCTCTAATTCTGGAACGGGCATCTCCCTCGCTAAGCCATCGGCTGTCCAGACGACGGGGCGGGTTATCCACTCGGCATCCGGCCTGGTTCTCGTGTGCGACCATCCCACTATCGTTCGACCATCTGGCGAGACGTCACTAGCGCTGCTCTCAGCACCCGTGACTAGCGCTTGGAGAGCTTGCATGCCTCTTTCAGGGGTCCATTTATACGCTTGCCTCTTACCAGCTTCGTTGAGGGTCATTCCCACGACGACGCTTCCATCATCCGAGACTCCATAAGCATAGCTTTCGCTTCCGCCCAACGTGCCCAGCCATGTTAGGCGCGCCTCACCTGAGGCGCCATCAACGCTAGCTCCTAGGTCAGCATTTGGCTGAGGCTTCCCATCTCCGGAACAACCGATGGCCATGCCGATTGCTAGCAGGTATATTAGCAATCCGCAGGACATTCGTAGCGTCATCTTACAAGCCTCCGAACTGCATCAGTAGAAGTCAACCACATCTATCCTCTATCCGATGCTAGCTTCCTGAGACACCGTAGTCAATGTCGCGCTGGGTTCTTTCTTGCTTCGTGTTCGTCTCTGTTTCGGCGGCCGAGAACGGGGCCGCGGTTTTGTTCTCTGTTTTGCTCGTGTCGAGTAAGCCCGTAGGAAGCACCGTTACCTACAAAAGGCTGCACATCTGGTGAGCAAGGTTAAAAGCTGCCAGCCGACAGGGGCGCAAGGTGTCAGGAGGACGACTAGTAAGGCGCCAATTCATCCGCTGTGCAAGAGGAGGATGAAATACACTCACGCGAGACGGGGATTTCTGGATGATCATCCGAGTCGAGACTTCGTGGGCGGAGACGCGGGCCAGGCTCAGCGCGGTGGCTTTTGCGGGCGCGCCCACAGGCGCGCGCCGTCGGTCTCGAAGGTCACGTCGCCGTGACGGTCGGTGCGAAAGAGCGGCAGCCCCTCCACCAGCGCCAGTACCTCCGCCGACGGGTGCCCGAAGCGGTTGCCTTCCCCCATCGAGAGCACGGTCGCCGCCGGGCCCACCGGCCCGGGCAGCAGCGGCGACAGAGAGCCGCGAGCGCCGTTGCCAGGCAGGGCCAGCACCGAGGCCGTCACCGGCGCACGCTCGGCCAGGAGCGACTCCTGCACCCGTGTCGGTGCGTCCGACGGGAAGAGGAAGGAGACGCGCCCCAGCGAGAGCCTGAGCACCAGCGCCCACGGGCGGGGGTCGGTCGGGGTCGTCAAAGGCGGTGCCTCGGGCGAAAGCACCGCCAGCGTCGCCCCGTCCAGGGCCAGCCGCAGTCCCGCCGTCCCGTAGACCACCTCGGCGCCCTCGCGCCAGAGGGCGTCCTGCCAGGCGCGGAAGAGGGCCGTGCCGACGCCCACCGGCGGC
>FWWL01009412.1_pt1 | contig 11853 bp, 6 predicted proteins | sample 2228331 | NCBI WGS metagenome assembly FWWL01 (sample SAMEA103939775, study PRJEB20133) | metagenome | reverse complement strand
TGCAGAACGCGAAAAACGATGCTTCGATCGATGTTCAGATAGTCATGGACGAGGATATTACGAAAACCGATCATTTTGATCCAGACTTCCTCTTGAGCGGCATCGATCAGTCCCGCTTCGCGCAGCCGACGCGGAATGTCGCTATACCAGTCAATCGTTCCCAAACCTTTCTCGGCAACGACATGATTTCCCAGATCGTTGAGCGATTCGATCGCCAGTTGCAGAAAACGCTCTGCGCTCCCGTATCGTTCGGGGTTACCGACGAATTCATCGTATGAGTACCGCTGCAACTGGCGCAAAATAGCCAGGTACTCATCCAGCCTCTCCAGCCGTTTGCGAATGACTTCGGGTCTGACCATGCAACACTCGCTGTTGATACGCCCGGCGTTGAACATCCAGATAGGGGCGAAAATCGAGAAACTGGCGCGCGATTCTGGAAAAATACGTTCCCCGGTCAAAGTCCTCGGTCTGATAGATCACGCGGTTGTGACGCACAACCTCATGCTTCAACACAATATCATCCGTGTCGAGGATGACCAGATCAACCCGGCAGAATCCGGCCCGTGCCAGATCGGTCAGAATATCGATACGAGGCAGTTGGCCGGCGCCCGGTCGCGGGACAATCGCCAGATCGAGGTCACTTTCGGCGTGGAGCCTGCCGGTAGCTACCGAACCGAACAGATAGACTGCCTGAATGTCCGGGTATTTCTTGAAAATGTCGGGCAATCGTTGTAGATCGGGAAACATCGTTCAACGTTTTCGGAGTTTTACTTTTGCCGCTTCGCATGATACCACAGGCATAGGCAGGTGATGAGGCATCCCTTCCGCTGACGCCGGGGATTACTGCGGGCGCTGGCACCCGCGCAATGACAGGGATGGCGGCGATGCAGCCCTCACCCCCAGCCCCGCTCCCGCTGGGAGAGGGGAGGTCGCTGAGGTATGACTCCCGCTGACGCAGGGGATTGCTTCGGGCGCTCCGCGCCCTCGCAATGACATGGGGGGGTCCGCTGACGCGGGGGATTGCTGCGGGAGCTTACATGCCCGCGCACTGCCATTCCACCAGCGAACCCTCTGTGCCTCTGTGCCTCTGTGGTGCAACCTTCACCCGCGCCCTCACCCCCAGCCCCGCTCCCGCTGGGAGAGGGGAGGCCCTCACCCCCAGCCCCGCTCCCGCTGGGAGCGGGGAGGCCCTCACCCCCGGCCCCGCTCCCGCTGAAGGAGGGGATTGCTTCGGGTGCCAGCGCGCCCGCGCAATGCCATCCACCAGCGAACCCTTCGTGTCTTTGTGCCTTTGTGGTGCAACCTTCACCCGCGCGCCCGCGCAATGCCATCCACCAGCGAACCCTTCGTGTCTTTGTGCCTTTGTGGTGCAACCTTCACCCGCGCGCCCGCGCAATGCCATCCACCAGCGAACCCTTCGTGTCTTTGTGCCTTTGTGGTGCAACCTTCACCCGCGCGCCCGCGCAATGCCATCCACCAGCGAACCCTTCGTGTCTTTGTGCCTTTGTGGTGCAACCTTCACCCGCGCGATGAGTGCTGCCTAGAACTCCCACCATACCCAGTGGTACGATGTCACCGGCAGCGGTCGCGGCGGCATCGCTGCGCCGGGTTTGGGTAGCCTGTCGTTGAGCGGGTTGGCGGTGGCGCTGCGCGCATAGATGTAGGCCGGCTTGCCCGCATTCATATCAAACGCGGTCTTCACCCAGGCCTGCGCAATCGTCAGTTGCGCCCAGGGCAGGTCGATGCCCAAGACGGACGGCATGCGCATATTGTTGACGAATTGCCCGCCGAAGGCAACATCAGCCATATTGCTGTTGAAACCGAGCAGCATGTGCGCCCCTTGAAAGGCATTGAACCAGCGCCGAATCGGTTCGTTCCCCGGCGAATATCCCTGCACGCGCAGCGTCTGGCACGAGGCAAACCCGACCCAGCGCAGAGTCTGGTAGCGGGCATTGCTGCCACTGAACCACGTGCTGTCTTTGTTCGAGGCCATAGAAATGCCGCCCGGCCCGCCATGCCCGGCGTAGTAGACGAAATCCGCCCGATCGACGCCGAGTGTGCAGTCGATCCCTCCCAGACTGCAATCGCGCCAGTCGCGTTCCCAGGCGTTGCCGTTGGCCCAGAAGAAACGCTGAGCGTAGCCGGTGAGCAGCATGCCCGCGCGAAACCCGTTCACATCTGGCACAACCCCCGGCAGATCGGCGCCGCCTGTCCCGGCTGGCGGGTAGTCCCAGTTTCCTTCCACGCCGAAGGTATAGGTCGTTTGGGTTAGTTCCACGCCTGAGATCGCTGCCGGACTGCCGCTGGCGCGGGTGATGACCGGGATGTAGGTGAAGCTGAAATCAGGGGTGAGTGCGACGCTGGCTTCACGCTGGACGCCGTTGTTGTCGGTGACGCGCAGGATGATGGTCACGACATCGGGCGAGTTCTCGCGGACAGCCGCCGGGAGCGTGACGGAACGGCTGACCGTGCCGGGCGCATTGAGGGTCGCCGGATCGCCAATCAGCGTTCCGTCGCCGAGCAACCACTCGTAGGTGTAGGGCGCTGCGCCGTCACTGATCGTTCCGGTCAGGTTGACCGGACTGGCGGCGTTGAACAGACTGCCGCTGGCTGGGCCGGTGATTGCGACGCTGGGGCCGAAGCCGCCACTGCCGGTCGCAGTGAGCGGCACCGAGAATGAGCGCAGCGCAATCACTTCGCCGTTGGGCAGCGTCGCCGTAATATCGTCGAAAACCGCCTCTGGTTCGAGCACAGTCTGTTCGCGCGACGCATCATCAACCATGTACATCAAGACCGGATTCGGCACGTTGATCACGCTATCGGGATAGGCTGCCCGCACCTGGGCTTCCACATCGCTGCGCGCAGCGGCGAGTGAGCGCACCGGCACGGTGTCGAGGAACTCCAGACTGCGCCCGAAGAAGGGCATGGCAACTGCGGCCAGACCGGGAACGGCGTTGTCGAGTGAGACGTTTGCGGCTGGCGCGATCGTAGCATCGGTGGCGGTAAACAATAGCGAGATGTGTCCGCCCGCGCCGCCGATCGCAACAAATTGATCGCCGCCAAAGCCGATGGGCACTTCCACCACCACGCCAACCACCGTTTCGCTGACCTGGCCCAGCCCGGCGCCTGACACCGGCGCCTGCACCGCGCGAATCAGCGTCGTTCGGCCAAAATCTTTCGTCGAGTCGCACGTTCCGGGAGCGGCACGGGTGCGCGCCGGGTAGTTGCTCGATTCATTCCCGGCCAGCACGCCGTCACGACGGGTGAAATTGTTCCCCAAGAGGAACTGACATGCCAGCCGCTTGGCAGCCTCTTCGTCAACCGGCCCGGCAGGTTCGGCGAGATTGAGACCGTCGATGGCGTGAGCAAAGAAACCGCCTGACGCCGCATACTGGGTCAGCACGGTGCGGTTTTGCTCGTTCAGGCGCAAGAAGCGCGGCTTGCCGTTGAAGGTGTCGTTAGCAGCAGTGGCAGCGCGACCGATCCCTTCCAGGACGCCGCCCAACTGAAGCGTGGTGTCATTGCCGGCGGTGATTTTGGTCAGCCGGAAGACGGGCAGACGTTCGAGTGACTGGGCTGGCGCGGGCAGCGCAGGCCACATTGCGATGCCGATCAGACCAATGATGAGCAGGATCGGCAGCAACGGATAACGGGCCACACGGTTCATGATCGACCTCCTTGTGCGATAAGCGATCCGCGGTGCTGTCTGAGATGGCGGGGAAGAGGCGATCATGGGTGACCATTTCAGATATGCATGATCTTATACGCAGATCCCAACAGAATGTATCACCCAATTGTCCTGATCTTGTCCGGCACAGATTGCTCAAACCCGCGTATAATGCTATCAATCAGTTCACCTTTTGCAAAGTTTGTGCCACATATCACAACAACAGGTCAGTTCGTGCTATAATCGCACTACCACAAGATGGAAAGGCCTTCCGTTGCAGGTGTCCGACCGAAGGAGTGAAACGATGGCTAACAGTTTTGGCGCCCGCTCGACGCTGACAGTCGGTGGTCGCGCGTATGAAATCTATCGGCTTGCTGCGCTGGCCGACCATGGCATCAACCTCGCCCGCCTGCCCTACTCGCTGCGTATTCTGCTGGAAAATCTGCTCCGCCACGAAGATGGTCGCTCGGTCACTGCCGATGATATTCTGGCGCTGGCCAACTGGCAGCCGCAGGCTGAACCCGAACGGGAAGTGGCTTTTATGCCGGCGCGCGTGATCTTGCAAGACTTCACCGGTGTGCCCTGCGTGGTCGATCTGGCAGCGATGCGCGATGCCATGGCCGAGCTGGGCGGCGATCCGCGTCGGATCAATCCGTTGCAGCCGGTCGAGCTGGTGATCGACCACTCGGTGCAGGTGGATGCGTATGGTTCAGAAGCGGCTCTGCTGATCAACAAAGACCTTGAGTTCCAGCGCAATGTCGAACGCTATGCCTTCTTGCGCTGGGGGCAGACGGCATTCGACAATTTCAAGGTGGTGCCCCCGGGCAACGGGATCGTCCATCAGGTTAACCTTGAGTATCTAGCCCGGGTTGTGTTCACCAGCGATGAGAATCCGCGCGCCAGTGGCCCGGTGCAGGCCTATCCCGACACGCTGGTCGGCACCGACTCGCACACTACGATGATCAATGGTCTCGGTGTGCTGGGTTGGGGTGTTGGCGGGATCGAAGCCGAGGCAGCGATGCTCGGCCAGCCGCTCTCGATGCTCATCCCGCAGGTGGTTGGCTTCCGGCTGACCGGTCGCCTGCGCGAGGGCGCCACGGCGACTGATCTGGTGCTGACCGTCACCCAGATGCTGCGCAAGCTCGGCGTGGTCGGCAAATTTGTTGAGTTCTTTGGCCCCGGTCTGGCCAATCTGCCGCTGGCCGATCGGGCGACCATCGCCAACATGGCGCCTGAATACGGCGCGACCTGCGGCATCTTCCCGATTGATGAAGAGACGCTGCGCTACCTGCGCTTCTCTGGTCGCAGCGAGGAGCGGGTGGCGCTGGTCGAGGCCTATTTCAAAGAGCAGGGTCTCTTCCACGACGAGCATACGCCTGAAGCAGAGTACTCAACGGTCATTGAGCTGGATCTGAGCGATGTTGAGCCGAGCGTGGCCGGCCCCAAGCGGCCTGAGGGGCGCGTGCCGCTGACCGAGGTCAATCGCACTTTCCACATGGCAGTGCCGACCATCATCAATCCGGCGCAGCCTGATACAGCGCTCTCGGCGGCTGACTTTGCCGCGACCGCGGTGGAAGTGCCCGGCGCTGATTACAAACTGCATCATGGTTCAGTTGTGATTGCTGCGATCACTTCCTGCACCAATACGTCTAACCCATCGGTGATGGTGGCTGCCGGTCTGCTGGCGAAGAAGGCGGTCGAGGCGGGTCTGACCGTCAAGCCCTGGGTGAAGACATCGCTTGCGCCCGGCTCAAAAGTTGTGACTGAATACCTGTCTAACGCTGGCCTGATGCCCTACCTTGAAGCGTTGCGCTTCCATACGGTCGGCTATGGCTGCACGACCTGCATCGGCAACTCTGGCCCGCTGGCGCCGGAGATCAGCCAGACGATCGAGCAGGCCGGGCTGGTTGCCGTGTCGGTGCTGTCAGGGAACCGCAACTTCGAGGGGCGTGTGCAGCAGGATGTCAAAGCCAACTATCTGATGTCGCCGCCGCTGGTGGTAGCGTATGCGCTGGCCGGTCGGATTGATATTGACCTCAACAAAGAGCCGCTCGGTATCGGCAAAGATGGACAGCCGGTCTATCTGCGCGATATCTGGCCGTCGCAGGCCGAAGTGCAGCAGACGATCGAAACCGCGATTCAATCTGACATGTATCGCCGCTCGTATGCCAGCGTCTTCGTTGGCGATGAACGGTGGGAGACGATCGATGTGCCGGCTGGCGATCGCTTTGCCTGGGATCCGACCAGCACCTACGTGCGTCGGCCTCCCTACTTCGATCAAATGAGTCCGACGCCGCCGGAGCGGGTGGCCGAGATTCATGGCGCGCGCGTCCTGGCCTTGCTCGGCGATAGCATCACGACCGACCACATCAGCCCGGCGGGGAGCATCAAGGTCAATTCGCCTGCCGGCAAGTATCTGATCGAGCACGGCGTTGCGCCCGTCGATTTCAACAGCTACGGTTCGCGCCGCGGCAACCACGAGGTGATGGTGCGCGGCACTTTCGCCAACATCCGCCTGCGCAACAAGCTGGCGCCGGGCACCGAAGGCGGCTTTACCACCTATCTGCCGACCGGCGAGGTGATGACAATCTACGACGCGGCAGTGCGGTATCAAGCCGACGGCACGTCACTGATCGTCATCGCCGGCAAGGAGTACGGCAACGGTTCATCGCGCGACTGGGCCGCCAAAGGCCCGTACCTGCAGGGCGTCAAAGCGGTGATCGCCGAAAGCTTCGAGCGCATTCACCGCTCGAATCTGGTCGGTATGGGCATCGTGCCGCTCCAGTTCATGCCTGGTGAGAGCGCGGCCAGCCTGGGCCTGACCGGTCACGAAGTGTACGACGTGATCGGGCTGGCTGACGCAGTTGCCAGCGGCTTTGCCAGCGGTCGCATCCTGACCGTGCGCGCCACCGCCGGCGATGGCAGCGCGCGCGAGTTCCAGGTGCGCGTTCGCATCGATACGCCGCAAGAGGTTGAGTACTACCGCCACGGCGGTATCTTGCAGTACGTCTTGCGCCAGTTACTGGCCGAAGATCGCGCAACGCCCAGCGCATAACGCCAGCAGGCGCGGCATAGCCGCTTTATAACGAGCAGGGGCGGGCGTTGAGCCTTCCCCTGCTGTCTTATCGTATGCCCCGCTGCCATGACAAACCGCAGGCAACGCGGCAATCTCCTGCTCTGGCGAGTGATACCAACGTTAGGTGTCCAATCATCTGTAGATCAGCGCGCGACGCTTCCCGCGCGCCCGTGCCATCCTTCTGGCTGGTCAGGAGCGTGTGGCGCCATCCCGATCCATGTCATTGCGAGGGCGCGTCAGCGCCCGCAGCACTCCCCTGCATCAGCGGGAAGCGCTTCTCAGCGCCCGCTTCTGCTCTCCCTTCTCCCAGCGGGAGCGGGGACGGGGGTGAGGGTCTCCGCTCTCCCAGCGGAAGCGGGGCGGGAGTGAGGGCGCGCAGGAGCTGGCCACGCCGCCGCCATGCCGGTCATACCAGCGTTCAGCGCGCGATCGGTGCTGCCCCAGCAACCGGTCTTCGGCGCGCTCCCACCGCATCCTGCGCACTGCGGCAGCGTTGACGCGGCGGCCCGATACGTGACAATCTATCTAAAGTCGGTATCATTGTGCGCTGCAAGGATAGAACGAAAACAGATCTGCAATCCATCAGCGCGACCCTCGTGGTAGATGCGCTTGCGACTGCTGATCGGGTTCTGGCGGCGACCGCTGGCTACAACGACAACGGGATGCGGCCATGCGCATCCCGTTTGCGGTGCCGGTATTAATGTCTTGGGCTGCTTAACCTTCGAGCAGCAGCGCTTCGGGGTCTTCGATCAACTCTTTGACCTTGACCAGGAAGCGCACTGCGGTGCTGCCGTCGATCAGGCGGTGATCGTAACTGAGCGCGATGTACATCATTGGCCGAATCACGATCTGCCCGTTGACGACGACCGGTCGCTCCTCGATCTTGTGCATGCCGAGGATGCCAACCTGCGGCGCATTCAGGATCGGCGTGCTCATCAGCGAACCGTAAACGCCGCCGTTGGTGATTGTAAAGGTGCCGCCCTGCAATTCGGCCAGGCTGAGCGTGCCCTCGCGGGCTTTTTTGGCCAGTTGAGCAATCTCGCGCTCGATCTGGGCAAACGTCTTGCGGTCGGCATCGCGCACGACCGGCACAACCAGGCCTTCTTCAACGCCAACGGCGATCCCGATGTCGTAGTAGTATTTAATAACCACCTCGTCGCCCTGAATCTCGGCGTTGACCATCGGAAATGCCTTGAGCGCGCCAACCACGGCTTTGGTGAAGAATGACATAAAGCCGAGTCCGACGCCATGCCGCTCCTTGAATGAGTCTTTGTGGCGGGCGCGCAGGGCCATCACCGCGCTCATGTCCACCTCGTTGAAGGTGGTCAGCATGGCTGCCGTGTGTTGCGCTTCGACCAGCCGGCGCGCGATCGTCAGGCGGCGTCGGCTCAGCCGTTGCCGTTCTTCGCGGCGATCGCCAGTGGCGGCGGCCACCGGCGCCGGTGTTGGCGTGACGGCAGGCGCGGATGCAGGCCGCGCTGGCGCTGGCGCAACGGCAGGCGCCGGGGTGGATGGCGGCGGCGGTGGCGGCGCTTCAATCACTGCCGGCACCGGATGGCTGACATGCACGCGCGCTTCATCCGCTTTCGCCACCGCTTCGCTGGCGCCGGCGCCTGACACCAGTCGGAGCACATCTTCTTTCGTGACCCGCCCGCCAGGGCCGGTGCCGGGGACAGTGCGCAGATCGATCGCATGCTCTGCCGCCATCCGTTGCGCTACCGGCGTGGCCATGACTTCAGTCGCCGGCGCAGCGGGAGTTGCCATCGTTGTCTTCGCTGCCGCCGACGCTGCCGGCGCTGCCGGCGCAGATGCTGGCAATGCCCCTGCTTCAATCGTTCCCAACAGATCGCCGATCGCAACTGTAGATCCTTCTGGGCAGGCGATGCTGCTCAGCACCCCACTCTGATCGGCGGCCACTTCGAGATTGACCTTATCGGTTTCCAGCTCGACCACCGGCTCGCCGGTGGCCACTGCATCTCCTACCTGCTTCAACCAGCGCGCAACCGTCGCCTCCACGATCGATTCTCCCAGCGACGGCACTCGAATTTCATACGCCATGCTGCGCCCCATCTCTCTCTTGCATGTGCAGCGAACCTAGTGACGAACAACCGACTCACGACCTTCCACGGCTGGCGTTGGCGCTGCGGGCAGATCAGCCACCGCCTCGCGCAGAATCCGGGCCTGCTCGCGCACATGTGAGCTGTGCAGACCCTCTGCCGGGCTGGCCGATTCGGCCCGACCGACGTAGCGTAGCGGAACGCCTGCCGGCAATAACGACTGCAAGCGCGGCCAGACAAACATCCAGGCGCCCATGTTTTGCGGTTCTTCTTGCAGCCAGACAACCTCTTGCAGATTTGGATAGCGCTGCAACGCCGCGCGCAATTCTTCAGCGGGGAAAGGATACAACAACTCGAGCCGGAGCAGATCAACCCGTCCGGCGGTCTTTTCCCACTCAGCGCTGGCAAGAAGATCGATCGCCACCTTCCCTGAACAGAGGATCAGGCGGGTAACTCCTTCTGGCGCCGGCGCTTCATCACCCAGACCCAACACAGGCTGGAACCGGCTATCAGTCAGATCGCGCAACGATGAGCTGCTGCGCGGATGGCGCAACAGGCTCTTCGGGGTCATCACGATGAGCGGCTTTGGATCGGCGTAGAGCGAGGCGGCCTGATAGCGCAACAGGTGGAAGTATTGCGCTGCGGTCGTGCAGTTGGCCACGCGAATATTGTCGTTGGCTGCCAGTTGCAGGAACCGCTCCAGACGCGCGCTCGAATGCTCCGGGCCTTGTCCCTCGTAGCCATGTGGCAAGAGCAGCACCAGCGACGGATCCTGGCCCCATTTCGCGTGCCCGCTGACGATGAACTGATCGATGATGACCTGCGCGCCATTGGCAAAATCGCCGAACTGCGCTTCCCACAGCACCAGCGCATCAGGCGCGTGGCAGCTATACCCGTACTCGAAGCCCAGCACAGCCGCCTCCGAGAGCGGGCTGTTGTAGACAGCGAATGATGCGCGCGCCTGCGGTATGGTGTGCAGCGGGATCAGCCGTTCGCCGGTCATCACGTCGTGCAGAACGGCATGGCGATGGCTGAAGGTGCCGCGCTCGCTATCCTGACCGGTCAAACGGATCGGTGTGCCATCGGCCAGAATGCTGGCAAACGCCAGCATCTCGGCATGGCCCCAGTCGATCCCGCCTTCTTCGTAGATCGCCTGGCGGCGGCGTTGCAGCATTCGCTCTAGTTTGGGATGAACGGTAAAACCCTCCGGTCGATCAAGCAACGCTTCATTCAGCTCGATCAGCGTCTTGGCCGATACCGGGCGGGCAAAGATCGGCGGTCGGCGCAATGATGTCGGCGGCGGCGGTGGCGCGGGCGGGAGCATCGCCGCGAGGCGTTGTCGCTCGCGCACCTTGTCGAAAGCGTTCTGCAACTTCTCCATCACCGCATTGACGCGCGCCTGCGCCTCTTCGCGGGTAATAATGCCGCGCCGTTCCAGTTCGCGCGCCCACAGTTCACGAACGGTCGGATGGTTGCGGATTCGCTCGTACATCTTGGGCTGGGTGAACTCTGGCTCATCGCCTTCGTTATGGCCCCAGCGCCGATAGCCAACCAGGTCGATCAGAAAATCTTTCTGGAACTGCTCGCGGTAGGCTGAGGCCATGCGCGCGGCAGCAATACAGGCTTCGACATCATCGGCGTTGACATGAACCACCGGAATCTCCAGACCGCGGGCCAGATCGCTCGCATACAGCGTTGAGCGCGAGTCGTTGCTATCGGTGGTAAAGCCGATCTGATTATTGATGATGATATGGATCGTGCCGCCGGTATGATACCCTTTCAGGCGCGAAAGATTGAGCGTTTCGGCAACAATGCCCTGACCGGGGAATGCGGCATCACCGTGGATCAAAATCGCCAGCGATTCTTTCTCGTCTTCTTCGGGAAAGCCGGGCCGGTTGCGCCGCTCTTGGGCGGCGCGGGCGCGCCCCTCGACCACCGGATTGATAAACTCAAGATGGCTGGGATTGGGCGCCAGGGTGATCGGCATCTCGGCGATACCGCTTTCGCGGTACGCTTTGCGCGCGCCGAGGTGATACTTGACGTCGCCCGTCCAGCCCTCATACGTGTCTTTGGTGTAGTCGGGCGAATGGAACTCGGTCAGGATCATCGAGTATGGCTTACCCAGAATGTGGGCCAGCACATTCAAGCGGCCACGGTGGGCCATTCCAATGACCACCTCTTTGGTGCCCGCAGCGGCAGCATTGCGAATAATTGCATCGATGATCGGGATGAGCATATCGCATCCCTCAATCGAAAAGCGCTTCTGGCCGGGAAACGTCTTGTGTAGGAAGCGCTCAAACGTCTCGACCTCGGTGAGGCGGTCGAGCAATTCGCGCTGCCGCTCAGCATCCATCCCGCCGAAGAAGCGGCGATCTTCCGCAGCTTCGCGGATCCAGGCCCGTTCACGGTAATCTTGAATCTGGTCGGTTTCATAGCCGATCGAACCAGAATAGGCCTGGCGCAGACGCTCAACGCCTTCTGCCGCATTGCGCACCTGAGCGGCAATCGGCCCGCGCACGATGTGCGCCGGCAGCGCTGCCAGATCGGCCTGCGTGACCCCGTGCGTCGCCAGCTCAAGCCCGGGATCGCCAGGCGGATCGCTGCCAAGCGGATCGATTCGCGCTGCCAGATGGCCCAATTCGCGAATGTAGCGGATCAACCGCGCTGCCCCCACGATGCGTGTCACATCCAATGGCGGATGGTCAGCGTCGGTGGTCGGCGCTGTGCCATCGCTGGGTGGCGACCATTGAGCGAAGAAGGCCCGCGTCGCTTCATCGACCGAGGTTGGATCAGCGCAGTAGCGCTCGTACAACTCGATCAGATAGCCAGCGTTCGGGCCGTAGAAGCTGTTCCATTCATTCATGCCGCGCCCGCTCCTCAGTTGCAGATACCGCCGATCTGATTTGTTACTAATTTCACAAATAACGCAGAGCACATAAGAGAATGCGCTTGCATTCAGTCTTTATTGTACCACGTTGGCTGCACAGCGTTTCAAGGCAAAAAAAGACGATGCGGCTCAGACCGCATCATCTGCGCGCAACGAAGGTGTGATA
>FWWL01009409.1_pt1 | contig 11857 bp, 10 predicted proteins | sample 2228331 | NCBI WGS metagenome assembly FWWL01 (sample SAMEA103939775, study PRJEB20133) | metagenome | reverse complement strand
TGCAAGGGAGGGACCTGGGCCGGGGGTGGGCCGGCGCCTGGCCCGCGGCCAAGGGCTACCAGGGCCAGGGCCGCTTCCCTCTGCCCGTCCAGGCCCAAGAGATGGTTCACGGCCCCATCGGCGAAGCCCAGGACGATGCGCGCCGGCAGGCGATGGGCGCGGGCCATGGCTAGCATATTGGCCAAGATGGTGCCGCTGTCCCAAAAGCAATGACGGTAGGTGCGGGCCCGATATTTCCAGGCGTTACGCCAGAAGGTGCTGGCCAGCACGGCCACCACCGGGGCGCGGGCCAGGGAGGGCTCGCCCCCGGCGGCCTCCACCACCGCCCCTCGAAAATCGCCCGCTCGCAGGCGGCGGAGGGCGAAGTCGTGAGGCCCAAAGTGGTAGACACCCGCCGCCAGGCCCTCCAGGTCACCGCACACCAGATAGATGTCGATGTGGTAGAGGGCGCCGGTGCAGGCCGCGGCCCGGAAGTAGATCTCGCCCCCGGGGTAGCGCAGGCGCTTGGTGATGCCCGCCGAGAAGTAGAGGATGCTGGCCAGCACGGGCAGGGAGGGCATCGCCTCCTCCTCCCAGGGCGGGGCCCTTGTCACCTCCAGGGCTGGGGCCCCGCTGCGGGGCCATTCCCTGGGCAGACGCAAGGGCTCCAGGCCCTGGTACAGCTTGAAGGGGATGGGCTGGTTGGCCCAGTCCAGACCGTGAGGGCCTAGGCGTACGCTCCAATAGGAGTGTTTGGTGGCTGTATGATAGCGGCGGGCCGCCTCTCCTCTCATGCCTGGGAAAGCAGGTGGGCCAGCACCGCAGGGTCGGAGGTAGGCTCCTGGCAGGCGAAGTGGCGGCACACGTAGGCAGTGGGCACGCCCCCAATAGCCTCTCGCCCCTCCAGCAGGGGAATGCCTGTGCTCCCCTCCCCTGGAGGCATGCCAGCTAGGGCCAGGTGGGGGCGGAACTGGCCGTAGATCACGTCCAGGAGGGCCTGGGTGTGGGGGTCGTCGCGGGGGCCCACCAGGGCCACCTCCAAGGGCTCAGACAAGTAGAGATGGAGGGCGCACAGCCAGTGGGCCACGGCCGCTGGTGCCCGCAACATCAGCTCCCGCACCGCCCGCAAGGCATGGGCGGCCACGGTGCGAAACGCATCTTCGCCTGTGATGGCCGCCAGACGCAGGAGGACGTAGGAGGCCATGGAGGAGCCGCAAGGGGTGGCGTTGTCCATGACCTCCCGTGGGCGCACCAGGGGCGGGTGGTGCAGGGGGCCCGTGTCATAGAAGACCCCTTCATTTTCGTCCCAGAACAACTCCAGCATACGGCGGGCCAGCCTCCTGGCCTCCTCCAGCCATCGCCCCTCGAAGGTGGCCTCGTGCACTCGCAGGAGGCCCTCCACCAGGCAGGCGTAGTCGTCGAGGTAGGCAGGGGGTCCGGCGTGGCCCTCCATGTAGGAGTGCACCAGCTCTCCCCTGCGCACCATCTCCTCCAGGACGAAGCGGGCGCAGTCTAGGGCCCCTTGGCGGTAGCGGGGCTCCTTGAGGACGCAGAAGGCCTCAGCCAGGGCGGCCATGGCCAGACCGTTCCAGGCGGCGATGGCCTTGTCGTCCCGCGCTGGTGGCGTGCGGGCCTGGCGTCGGGCCAGGAGGCGGGCCCGGCCTTCCTCTAGCCAGGCTTCCACCTGCGTGGCGTCTACTCCCATCTCTTGGGCCACCTCCGAGAGGGAGCGGGCCATGTAGAGCACGTTGCGCCCCTGGAAGTTCCCCTCGGGGCGTAGTCCGTAGCGAAGGGCGAAGGCTCGTCCCGCCTCCGGGCCCAGGGCGGCCATCACCTCATCATAGGTCCAGGTGTAGAACCGGCCTTCCTCCCCCTCGCTGTCAGCGTCCAGGGACGAGGCGAAGGCCCCCATGGGAAGGCGCATCTCCCCCAACAGGAAGTCTAGGGTTTCGCGGGCGATGTGGGCCCACAGGGGCTCGCCGGTGAGCTGGAAGGCGTGGAGGTAGAGGCGGGCCAATAGGGCATTGTCGTAGAGCATCTTCTCAAAGTGGGGTATCTGCCAGAAGCGGTCTACGCAGTAACGGTGGAAGCCCCCTCCCAGGTAGTCGCGGATGCCTCCTGCGGCCATGGCCCAAAGGGTGGCGGTGGCCATCTCCAGGGCCTGGGGCTCGCCAGTGCGCAAGTAATAGCAGAGGAGGAACTCCCAGGTCAGGGGCTGGGGGAACTTGGGAGCGGTGCCCAGGCCCCCCGCCTGGGGGTCGAACTGGGCCTTCAGGACGCGGAAGGCCTCTTCCAGGGCCTTGGGGGAGAGGGCCTCCGGGGGGGAGCGCAGGCCCATGATCCGCCGCACCAGGGAGGCTACCTGGGTCGCCTGCCGCTGCACCTCCTGGCGCTGGGTGCGGTAGGCCTGGGCCACGGCCAGGAGCACCTTGGGGAAGGCCGGCAGGCCATGCCGGTCCTCGGGCGGGAAATAAGTGCCCCCAAAGAAGGGCTCCCCCTGGGGGGTCAAAAAGACGGTGAGGGGCCATCCCCCGCTGCCGGTCATGGCCTGCACGGCGTGCATGTACACGGCGTCCACGTCCGGCCTCTCCTCCCGGTCTACTACCTTTACGTTGATGAAGTGCTCGTTCATGATGCGGGCGATCTCCGGATCCTGGAAGCACTCCCGCTCCATGACATGGCACCAGTGACAGGCCGCGTATCCGATGCTCACCAGAAGGGGCTTGTCCTCCTCTTGTGCCCGCCGGAAGGCCTCCTCCCCCCACGGGTACCAGTCCACGGGGTTGTGGGCATGCTGGCGCAGATAGGGGCTGCTCTCGCCTATGAGCCGGTTGGGCATCCCTTACCCCTCCTCAGGGCCCTGAGGCAGGTGCAGGAACTCCCGCATCACCTGCCGCAGCTGGTGCCGGTGCAGAGGGTTGCCCATGTTAAGCCCGTAGTGGGCGATAAGGCGCGCGGACATCTCCTGCCACTCTTGCCAGCAGTCCTGACACACCTGGTCCTGGATGAGGCGCCCCAAAGGCCCGCCGGTGGGGGGGCTGGCCAGGGCCGGCCCCCGCCGCCCGCACCGCACGCAGTGGATCTCCTCCATGCTTCCTGAATAATGCAAATTTCCTTCTTGATAACCTTACCCAAGCGCCGAGTCCTGGTCAAGGGTGCCCCTTGACAAGAGGGCCCCAGAGGGCCACCATTAGGCTGAATCCGAGGCGAGACGAGCGGAAAGGAGGCGAGGGTCGTGACACGGCAGTTGGTAGACCGTCCCCTAAAGGAGATGGAGGCCGTACGCAAGGCGTGGAACTATCCCCTGTTCGATGCCATATTCCAGAGGCGGGCGCGGCGTTTCCCCTTGGGGGCTGAGTTCCCTGGCACCACCGCCCCCTTCAAGTCCAACAAGGAGCCGGTGCCCTTGGACGAGATCGAGGAGGCCCTGCTGGTGATGGTGGGCACAGGCCTTTCCGGCCTCAACCTGGGGGCCGTGGACCTACCCTACGCCGACGACAAAGGGGGCAACTGGTGCGGCAACACCATGATCCAGTGGCAAGGTCGCACTTATGCCTCCCCCTGCGCCTCCCACGGCACGGAGCTCTTCTTCACCAACGATGAGGGCGTCTACATGGTGAAGATGAAGGAGGTGACGCCCGAGAGGATGCGGGAGATCGAGGGGGAGGACGACTGGGACCGCATCATCCAAGCCTTCCGGGCCAACACCATCAAGCTCCAGGACGGGCGTCTGGACATTCCCATGGTCACCGGGGTGACCCTGCCTTTCAACCAGTGGAACGTAAACAAGCCGGGCACCACCCTGTTCATGCCCATCACCGACGTCACTTGGGAGCTCATCAACATCATGATGCTCCTGATGGACGAGCCCAACTGCGTCTACATTTACGACGACCTCACCGGTGCCGAGCCCCTCAAGAAGTGGGCCGACCGGGGCAAGCTCAACCGCGGGGCACCCATGGGCTTATCCCAGCTGGAGCGGGGGGCCAGCCTGGCCACCGCGGGCGTGGAGCAGGCCTTTATCTGTCAGAACATGTACCTGGCCCTGCAGGCCTTGGGCCTTGGGGGCTGGGTCTTTGCCCCCAGCACGGCCCCGGTGGTCATGGGCGGCACCCCCTTCACCAAGGGCTTGGGCTTCCGCTTCCACCCAGTGGAGAAATCTGGGCCTCTGCCCCGTCCGGACTTCCTGGGCCCCAGCCTGGGCAACCCCGTGGGCATCGACGGCCTGTTTGAGGCCTATTGCCCGCCCTACTACCGCTCCATGGCCGATGCCGTCCAGGCCATCTACGATGCCAAGTGGGGCCCGGAGGGCATCTACAAGACGGGGCCGGCCTCCCTTAAGAACCGTCAGGCCCTGGACCTGGAGGTCCCCAAGACCAGCGAGTGGTGCCTGGAGGCGGTCAAGGAGCTGTGTGAGTACATCTGGGACACCTATGGCCGCTTCCCGGCCACGGTGGACGCCATGCAGATGGTCATCTGGTTCCAGGCCCACCACCTGGAGACGGACTTCTACGACAAGTACGCCCTGCCGGGGGCCTACCATGAGGCCATCGCCCGCCACTTTGAGGTGTGGCACGGGGGGCGCAAGCCGCGGCTGCTGACGGAGGCGAGCACCAGCGCTGGCTAGGGGCGTGGATGACGTGGGCTCCGCTGGGGGGCGGGAGGCGCGGCCCGCCCCTCAGTCTGTGCAGGGCCCCAGCGGGAGGAGGGCCATGATCCTGGACGAACTGCTACGGGTGGCCCACACAGGGGCTGTGGCCCTATACATCGGGGGGGCCATTATCGTCACCGTAGGGCTGCGGCGGGCCCAAGCGGTCATACCGCCGGCCCAGGCGGCCCTGGTGGGAAACGTGGTGGGCACCCTGTTCACCTACATATCGTGGCTGGCCCTGACCACCTGGGTGGGAAGCGGTTACTGGCTCCTGGCCCGCAGGGGCTGGGCCGACCCCGCCACCCCCTATACCCTGTTCGTCGACCCCGACCTTCTGCGCCAGGGCAACGGCTGGATGATGATCCTTATGATCTCCTCCTGGCTGGGCATGTTCATAAACGCTATCCTCATCACCTTCGTATTTCGGCCGCGCCTGACGCGCCGCCTCAACCCAGGGCAGGCCTCGGCGCAGGCTGTGGAGAGGCTACAAAAGGAGATGATGTTCTCCGCCCGGGCGGTGGAGATATTGGCCTTCATCAATCTTTTGCTGTGCATTATGGCCACCCTGGCAGGGCACCGCTTCTTTGAGCATGTCTACATCTACACCTCCTAGGGCCCGCCTCCTGCCGCGGCGCCTGGTAGAGGCGGCAGCGCAGGCCCCCCTCTACCGCCGCGTCGTGAGGGGAAGGGCCAGCCGCCGCCTAGAGGCCTGGCCCGTGCTGGATGCTGGGCCCCTGCTGGCCCAGGAGGACCCCTTCGGGGGCAGGCTGCGGGAGGGGGCCAGGCCCCCAGTGGTGGTGCAGGTGGGGGAAGGCCTCCCCCTCTACTGGGGCCTGGACGAGGGCGACCTAGAGGCTATGGCTGCCGTCCTCGCCTTCTGCTGGCGGTGGTTGGGAATAGGCAGGGGGGACAAGGTAGCCATTTATGATTACGGCACGAGCGCCCTAGTCATGTTCGCCTCCTGTGCCTATACCCCTTACCTGCGGGCGGGGGCTGCGGAGCGGCTGGGCTGCACCCCGGTGTGCAACGATGGCCTGCCGGAGATGGCCCCCAGGGCCGTGCACCTCCTGACCTATGTGCGCCCCCGGTGCCTCTTCCTGGGGGAGGAGGGGGCGGAGGCCCTCCTGTATCACCTGCGGAATCGTGGTGAAGGCCTCAGGGGGCTGGTGGACAAGGTGGTCCTGGCCCTGGACGAGCGCCCCCTGGCCCAACAAGAGGTGGCACAGTGGGAGGCGGAGATGGGTGTGTCCGTGGCCCAACTGCTGCGGGCCGACATCTGCCTGTTTCTGGCTCCGCCCTGTCCCCTAGGGCAGGGCTTCCATGTGCCTCCCGCCTACTGGGTGGAGATGGGGCCGGAGGGACGACTTACAGTGACCCACCTGGGCCTCCTGTCCTGCCCGGTGATAAGGCAAGTCACGGACATCACGGTGATGGGAATAGAGGAGGGCCCATGCCCATGCGGGTTCGCTGGGGCCACAGTGCGCCTGTGACCATACCCCCACCAGAGCAGGAGCACTTAGATCCCGCCGAGATCAGGCCTCGGGAGGAGAAGGCCGGTGAGGCCTGGGAGAGGCTCTTGGCGGTGCTGGACTATGCCTACCGCCGCCTTCCCTTCTACCGCCGGCTGTGGCGTGGGCAGGGCCTACGCCCAGAGGATGTGCGCACCCCCCAGGACTTCGCCTGCCTGGTGCCCCGCGTGACCAAGGGCGACCTGATCCGGGCCATACGGGAAAAGGGGTCGGTGGCCATGGGGGCCGAGGCCCTGGGACGGGCCCGCCCGGCCAACATCGTCATGACCTCCGGCAGCGCGGGGTTCAATACCTTCGCCCTCCTAGGGCGGGCCGCCCTGGAGGGTGCCGACCTCCTCACCGCCCTGCGGGAGCTCTGGGCCATGAAGGTGCGCCCGGGGATGGGCGTCCTCACCTTGGGCCCGGCCTGGCACGTCCTCTCCCTGCGGGACGCCCTGGCCCTGACCCGCCTAAGGGCCCTCACCGTGAGCCCCTGGGGGAGCTACGCCCCCCGCTTTTACCCAGCCTTCCTGGACGCTGTGCTGGCCTGCCGCCCTCAGCACATGCTGGTAACTGCCCCCGTCCTGCGGGGGATGCTGGCCGAATGCCACCGACGGGGCCTCTCCCCCCGTGTGGCCTTCCAGAGCGTGCGCTATGTGGGCTGCGCTGGGGAGGCCATCACCCCCACCCTGCGGACTTGGCTTGTGCAGGAGATGGGGCTGGAGGACTTCTTCGAGCGTGGGGGCTCCAGCGATGGCATGTTCGGGGGGGCAGAGTGCTTTGCTCACCGCGGTCACCACATACCCGACGACGCCCACTACATCGAGGTGGTGGACGTGCACGGTGGCCACCCCTTGCCCCCTGGGCGTCGGGGGCTGGTGGTGGTGACCAACCTCACCCTAGGGCGCACCCTTTACGTGCGCTTCCAGACGGGAGATGTGGGGGAGCTGGTGGACGGCCCCTGTCCCTGCGGCCGCACCACCCCCGTGCTGGAGCTGTACGGGCGCCTTGAGGACTGCGTCGTCGTGGGCGACCGCATCATCACCTCCTACGACGTGCGCAAGGTCACCGACGCCTGGCCTGCCCTGCGCTGGGCCTCCGTATCCCTAGCCCAAGAGGGGGAGACCATCTTGGTGCACCTGCAGGGGGCAGAGGCCGAGGCAAGGGCCCTGGCGGAGGCCACCGCGGCCCTGGAACGCGCCCTCGACCTGCGGGTGAGGTTGGTGGTGGCCCCCGCCGGGCCCCAGGGCTGGAAGGGCCAGAGGATGCGGGCCATGGAGGGTAGCCATGGGTAAGGCCGCCGGTGTCCTCCCTTCTTGGTATTGGCCGGAGGGGGTGCAACGCTACGTGTCCGCCCCGCCCGTGGCCCTGGACGAGCTGTGCCTAGGCCGCTGGGCCAGGCGCTATGGGGGCCAGCCCGCCCTCCGGACGCCGGAGGGGGAGATGACCTTCCGGGAGCTGGACGGGGCGGTAGGGAGGGTGGCCGCCGCCATAGCCCAGAGGTGGGGGGAGCCGCGTCTGGCCTTGCGCATCGGCGATCCCCTTTCCTTCGTCGTGGTCTTTCTGGCCGGAGCTCGCCTGGGGCGTCCCCTCCTCCTGCTGGACGCGGGAGATCCCCCGGGCGCACACCAGTGGGCCGTGGAGGCCTTCCGGCCCACGGCGGTCATCGACGATGCCCTGGCCAGGGAGCTGCGGGAGGCCCAGGCCCCGGCCCTCCGTCCGTCTCGCCCCGATGCCTCTGCCCCCCTCATCGCCTTGCCCGAGGGCCGGGCCCTGGTCTATCACTCCCATGTCTCCTTGGTGAGCGGGGCCATGGCCCTGGCCGCCTTCCTGCAACTGGAACCCCAAGAGTCCTTGCTGGCGGCCGCCCCCTGGAACACCTGGGAGGGCCTGTTGGCCCTGCTGGCCCATCTCCAGGGCGGGGGATGTGCCCCCGTCGTGGCCTCGGCGCCGGAGGGGGTGGCCGAGGCGGTAATGCAGTTCCGTCCTAAGGCCCTGTGGGTGCCGGCGTCCTTGGGCTGGGGGGCTCTGGAGGTATCCGGCCTGGGGGAGGCCGTGCGCCGGGCCGGCCCTTGGCTGTTGGTGGGGGTGGATGGCCCCTTCCCCAAGGCCTTGCGGCGCCGGTGGCGACGGGTCCTGGGCGTGCCGGTGCTCACCGCTTACGGCTACGCCGCCACCGGACTTGTGGCCGCCTCTCATCCCTCGTGGTACCTGGACGATGCCGTGGGCATCCCCATGACCGGGGTGGACCTTGTACCCATCGACCCCTATTCCGCCTCCCCCATCGAGGCCCCTTGGGAAGTCCTCACCTATGCCGGCATTGGCGTCAAGACCCGGGCCCTGGCCGCGCGCATTGAAGGAGAGGGGCCTTACCCCGGCCTTTTGAGGTCTGACCTGTTCTATACTGGCCAGCAAGGGTGGGTAGACCCCAATGGCATGCTTTACCTACTAGGCAGGGGGTGAAGAGGGATGGCCTATGAGTCCGTGGGCCTCGAGGAGTTTGAGGAGAGGGTGTTGCGTTCCCCGGTGCCGGTGGTATTGGCCTTCGGGGCGGCCTATTGCCCGGGATGTCGCTTATTGGAGGCCGCCCTGGACGCCTTGGAGGCATATTACGGCCCGCATGTGCGTGTAGTGCGCCTGGCGGCCACTGACCCTCAGACCCTGGAGTTGCGCCGCCGCTTCCTGTGGCCGCGGGGCATCTCCTTCAGCGTGAACCTTATCCCGGTGACGGTGGTGCTAGTGGGGGGAGAGGCGGTGGCCACCGTGTATGGCCCCCGGCCGGCGGCGGAGCTGGCCCATCTGCTGCGCCCCTACTTGCCCCCAGGTCTGCCTCCCATGCCCACCTTTTCGGTGGGCGTGCGCCCTCTACAAGAAGGGTTCGCCCTCGGGCCGCCCTGCACACTGGAGCTGACGCCGCAGGAGGTCCAGGCCTTGGAGAGGGAGCAGGCCTATATGGCCCTGGTGGCCCGCTGGAAAGAGGCCCGTCATGGCCATCGCTGGCCGGGGCCGCTATAATTGCCCTGCCAGGCCCAAGGGAAAGGAGGACGTCATGGCCAAGGACAACTCCGTCTTCTGGGGCTTTGTGAGTGGCAACATGCCTGGTGATGTGCTGGTGGCCCAGGCCAAGGCCATGGAGGACATGGGCCTTGGAGGCATTTGGGCCCCCCAGGTCTATGGGCCTCCTTGGGTGGCCCTGGGGGCCTGCGCCGCCGTTACCCAGCGCATCACTTTGGCCAGCGGCATCGCCTTGGCCTTCGCCCGTAGCCCCTTCGAGACGGCCATGGCTGCCATGGACCTGGATCGCATCTCTGGGGGGCGATTCGTGCTGGGGCTGGGGCCCAGCGTCCGCAGCTGGAGCGAAGGCTTCTTTGGCATGCCCTATGGCCGGCCGGTAGAGCACCTGCGGGAGGTCATCCATATCATCCGCCTGGTGGTGGAGAAGAGCCACACCGGGGAGCTCAAGTCCTTCCAAGGCAAGTACCACCGCCACGACTGGAGCGAGTTCCAGCCCCTGGCCCCGCCGCTACGCACCTACATCCCCATCTGGATCGCCGCCGTGCGCCCGCCTCTCATCCGGCTGGCGGCGGAGGTGGCCGATGGTCTTATTGGCCATCCCATCTGGTCGGTGGACTGGGCCCGCACCCGGGCCCTGGCTGCCCTGCAGGAGGGCTTGCAGAGGGCTGGGCGCCAGCGCTCCGACGTTCACTTCAACGCTTGGTTCTGGGTCATCGTGAATCCCAACCGACGGGAGGCCCTGGAGGATGCCAAGGCCACGGTGGCCTTCTATGCCGGCATTGAGCAGTACGAGCCCTACTTCGCCGCCCACGGCTTCCAGGCCGAGGCCCGGCGGTGCCAAGAGTGGGTGAAGCGCGGCAACTACGTGGCCGGAGCCCGCGAGGTGTCCGATGAGATGGCCCAGACCTTCGTGGTCTGTGGCGATGCCGACGAGGTGCGCCGGCGCCTGGCCCCCGTGTTTGAATTTGTGGACTCGGTGACCTTGGTGCCCCCCATTGGCGGTCTGCCTCTGGAGAAGGTGGCCGCCTACGGCCAGGCCATCGCCGAGACCTTCTACTTATAGATGGCTCCCCGCAGCCGAGGGTCCAGGCGGTCGCGCATGCTGTCCCCCAGGATGTTGAAGGCCAGGACAGTGAGGGCCAGGGCAGCGCCGGGGAAAAGGGCCAGGTGGGGGGCTCTCTGCATATATTGGAGGTTCTCCGGCTTCAGCATGGCCCCCCAAGACGTCTTCCACACTGGGTCGTCAGGGGGTATGCCCAGGCCCAGGAAGCTCAGGCTCCCTTCCGCCAGGATGGCCCCGCCCACGATGATGGAGCTCACCACGATGACCGGGGCTATGACGTTGGGCAGGATGTGCACCAGCATAATGCGCAGGGGCCCGGCCCCCATGGTGCGGGCGGCGAGCACGAACTGCTCCTCCCGCAGGGAGAGGACGATTCCTCGCACCAGCCGGCCCACATAGGGGGCGATGAGGACGGCCAACACCACCACCACGCTCACCATCCCCTGTTGCCAAATGGCCGCCACCAGCATAAGGAACACCAGCGCGGGGATGGCCTGGATACCGTCCATGAACCGTTGCAGGGCCTGGTCTACCACCCCTCCCAAATAGCCGCTGATAATGCCCACCAAAGTTCCCAGGACAGTGGCCGCCAGGGTGGTGGCAAACCCCACCAGTAGGGACACGCGGGCCCCGTATACCACCTGGCTGAACACATCCCGTCCAATGGCATCGGTGCCGAAGAAGTGGTTGGCGGAGGGCCCCTCCAGCCGTGCCCGCAGGTCAGCAGCCAAGGGGTCGTGGGTGGCGATCCAGGGGGCCAAGACGGCCATGACCACCACTGCCACCATGATCGTCAGGGAGAGGAAAGTGAGGGGCTCCCGTCGGGCCAGGCGCCAACTGCCAGCAGCCACCACCCCCAGGGGGAGGCGGGGAAGGCGCCAAGGTATCGGCACCGTTATTGCTGCCTGTGGGTCACGCTCCACCATGCTCCTCCTCTAGGATGTCGTCTGGGCCCCCAGCCGGATGCGGGGGTCCAGCCAGGCGTAGGTCAGGTCCACCAGGAAGTTGGCGGCCACGACCATGGCCCCGATGATGAGCACCGTGGCCTGCACCAGGTTGTAGTCCCGTGTGGTGATGGATTCCAGGGCCACGAACCCGACACCTGGGAGGTGGAACAGGAACTCCACGATCACCGTGGACCCCACGATGAACACGAACTGGTTGCCGATGATGGTGATGATGGGGATAAGGGAGTTGCCCAAGACGTGTCTAGTGACCACTAGCCTTTCCTGCAGGCCTTTGGCCCAGGCCGTGCGCACGTAATCCTGGCGCATCACCTCCAGCACCGACGACCGGGTGATGCGCATAGTGATGGCCGAGAGGCCATACCCCAGAACCAGGGCGGGGAGCCACATGGCCTCCAGGTTCTTGAGCGGCCCCTCCCAGAAGTAGGTGAAGGTCAGGGGCGGCGAGTAGCTGAACCATATTCCCCCATAGACCAGCACCACCGTCCCCAGCCAGAACACCGGCACAGCCAGGCCAATGACCGCGAAAAGCCTCCCCAGCTGGTCCAGCACACTATTGCGCCTAATGGCGGAGAAGATGCCGATGGGCACCCCGATGGCCACGGACATGGCCAGAGCCATAGCCACCAGCTCCAGGGTCACCGGCAGGGCGGCCTGGATGCGGCCCCAGACCGGC
>FWWL01009408.1_pt1 | contig 11860 bp, 7 predicted proteins | sample 2228331 | NCBI WGS metagenome assembly FWWL01 (sample SAMEA103939775, study PRJEB20133) | metagenome | reverse complement strand
AGGTCCTGCTATGCGGTTGCACTTTCTGGCATAATGAATGTTTAGCGATATGAGCTAAGATTGTAAATAGGCCGACCGGCAGGCATGATGGGCGGGCCATAGTGTTACCGCCTCTGTGGAGACGGAAATATGGGGAAGAAGAACGGGAAAAAACATCATTTCGTGGCAGTGGATGTGGGAGGGACGAAGATTCTGGCGGTGGTGTGCGACGATTGCGGGGTGATCCTCAGCCGCGATCGTCGGGAAACCCCTCGCAGCGGAAAGTCTGAAGACGTCATTGCTGCCATCGAGGCCGCAATTGACGCCGTTGTGAGAAAATCAGACCTCTACTTCTCAGAAATATCGGCTATTGGCGTGGCAATCCCCGGTGTGGTGAATCCCAAACGCGGCGAAATTCTAAGGACGCCCAACAGTTGTCTTTCCGGTGTGTCGCTAGGACCGCATCTCACCGCGAAATTCGGCAAAAAGGTCATTCTGGGTAACGACTGCAACTTCGGCACTTTGGGCGAGGCTTGGCTCGGTGCGGGACGCGAGGCCACGAGTGTTTTTGGCATTTTCGTGGGAACGGGGATTGGCTCCGGATTCGTCCGCAAGCGGAAATTGTGGCGTGGCGCCCGGGAGGTGGCCGGCGAAATCGGACACATCGTCATGGAGATGGGCGGCCCCATATGCGGTTGCGGTAACCGAGGCTGTTTTGAGGCCCTCGCCGGACGAAATGCCATTGAAAGGGAAATTCGAGAGGCCGTAGCGCGTGGTGAATCGACTGTTCTTACCGAGCTTCTTCAAGGTGATCTTAGCGTCATCAAGAGCCGCGTATTACGGATGGCCTTGGATCAAGGAGACGAACTGGTGACGAGAGTCATCTCGCATGCCTCCCAGGTCATCGGCTATGCGTGTCTGACCGTGAGGCATCTCCTGGATCCCGAATGGATCGTGCTTGGCGGCGGAGTTATGGAGGCCTGCGGGGATTACATGTGGGACATTATCAAGCAAATCGTCGATGCGGACCAACTCCCGGGTGCCAAACAGCGTGGCGGCATTTGCCTCTCGGCGTTGGGCGACGATGCCGTCGTATTAGGCGGGGTTGTGGCCGCCGCCAGGGCCGTGGGGTGTAATGTCTTCAAACTGGTGAGAAATGTGGAATACCCGCAGGTGAAGCTGCTTTCTGGCGGAACGCTTCAGGTCGATAAGAAGACATACACCAGTGATGTGGTGATTCTGAGTGATGGCCGAGTTAAAAAATGGCCTCCCGAGAAGAAAAGCGAGAAAAGCAATGGCGGAGTGTCCCTGGCAGATCTTGCCGAAACCCTCTGTCGTGGTGGTACCGAGCTTGTGATCCTGGGAACAGGCCCGGACGGCAGCACCTGGGACGCCACGCCGTTCTTCAAATACTTTGAAAGACGGCGCATCAGCGTGCTCGCCCTTCCCACACCCCAAGCCGTCGGTTCCTATGAGCGATCAAAACCGCGGAAGACAGCCTTCTTCCGATTGGGTGAAGCCCCGTCTGGTGTTCCCGAAGGCCAGCCGTGATTGGATGGACTATCTCGCTTTGTTGTCGGCCTGGCCGTGCCTTTCGGCCGCGTGGTCACTCTTGAGCGGGCGGTACCGCAATTCCCGCGGCGCAGCGCGGCTGGCCTCGGCAATTTGGTGATACAACACCTCCTGGGCACGAATCCTTGGGCCAGAACTTGAGATGCGACGGTAGGTACCGTCTGGGAGCAACTCCCACGCCTTCACGTTGTCGGCAAAATAGATATTCAAGATCTCGATCAGTCGCCGCTGTAACCTGGTATCAACTACCGGAAACACAAGTTCCAGACGCCGTTCGAGGTTGCGTTCCATCCAGTCGGCGCTCGACAGATACACTTCTTCGTTCCCACCATTGGCAAAGTAAAAGATTCTGGCATGTTCCAGGAAACGATCCACAATGGAACGAACTTCAATGTTTTCCGAAACTCCCTTGATCCCGGGGCGAAGGCAGCAAATCCCACGAATATTGAGTTTGATCTTTACCCCTGCTTGACTGGCCCGATATAGTGCCACGCAAATATCCTTGTCTTGCAAGGAGTTAACCTTGGCCATGATAAGGCCGGGATGATCGGCGGTCGCCACTTCGGCCTCTCGCTCAATGAGACTAATGAAGCGCTCCTTGAGTTGACCGGGTTCCACCGTGAGCCGCTGCCACCCCACGGCTTCTGAGTAACCCGTCAAAAGGTTGAAAAAGCTGGCAATATCCGCTGTGATCTCCGGATGACACGTCATTAGTCCAATGTCCGAATAGATGCGGGCCGTCTTGTCGTTGTAGTTACCCGTGCTGAGATGCACATAGCGGCGAATACGGCCATGTTCTCGTCTCACGACGAGGGCAGCCTTGGCATGGGTCTTAAGCCCTGCCACCCCGTAAATGACATGGCAGCCGGCATCCTCCAAACGACGGGCCCATTGGACATTGCGTTCCTCGTCGAAACGGGCCTTTACTTCCACCAGAACGGTTACCTCCTTGCCGTTGCGACCTGCATGTTCCAGGGCCTCCACAATCGGCGAATCACCACTGGTTCGGTAAAGTGTTTGTTTAATCGCAAGGACACCGGGATCGGTAGCCGCTTGTTTGACAAATTCGATGACGGGCGAAAATGTCTCATACGGATGAAAGAGCATCACGTCGTGATCCGTGATCGCGTCCCAAAGGTCGTCCCAGCCTTGCAGATCACGGACAGGTTGTGGTGGCCAGTCGGGCTCACGCAGGTGGTCAAACCCCGGCAGATTGACAATTTCGTAGAGGGAAGCGGTCCCCATGAATCCATCAACCAGATAAACGTCGTTTTCCTCCAATTGGAGTGACGTTACGAGGAACTCGCAGAGCCGTTGATCCACCGGTGGGCGGATTTCCAACCGCACAGCGGCTCGTCGGCGTCGAGCCAGAACCGCTTCTTCGACTGTGTTGAGCAAGTCGCTGGCGTCATCGTCTTGGATGGATACGTCAGCATCCCGGGTGACACGAAAAGGCGAAACGTGGGCGATGCGATAACCCCGAAAAAGCTCCCCGACAAACGCCGCGATCACGTCCTCGACCAAAGCAAATCGCTGCTTTCCATCCGAGGACAACGCGATAAAACGGGGCGTCTTTTGCGGCACCGGCACGACCGCGATCTTCGGTTCGTCCTTCTTCTGCTGCCCCGGCAACAAGACAATACCGAGATGAATTTGAAGGCCGGCCAAGGCAGGAGCCGGAACGAGATCGCTCATGGCCAACGGCGTCAGCGTCGGAGCTAGCTCACGGTCAAAGTAGGCCCGCAATTGCCGACGGTCACTATCCGACCACTCGTCGGGAGGGAGAATCTGGATTCCCTTTTCCGCCAACTTACCAAACACTTCGCGAATCCCCCGCCCGTGTTCCGCAATCATCTTGTGGACCCGCGCAGCGATGGCCGCCAATTGTTCCTCGGGCGTCATTCCCGCCACGTCGCGACGCGTCTTACCAGCCTTTTTCAACTGTTTGAGGCTGGCCACGCGGATCATGAAGAACTCATCCAGGTTCGTTCCCACAATAGCCAAAAACTTGAGGCGATCCAGAAGCGGGACACCGTCCGAAAGGCCTTCCTGTAAGACCCGCTCGTTGAATTCCAACCAGCTAAGCTCTCGGTTAATGAACAACTCAGGATTGGACGCCAACGTGTGTTTTTTCATCCTTACCCTTGTCTTCTGCTATTCTCTTCCGCGAAAAGGTAACCAGCCCGTTAAGCCAAGACCTATTCGACAATCGCCTCGTCGGGATGGAACGTTATTCTTGCAGTCGAACCTTCATACCATAGACATCTTCAAACATATCACATTTCACAGCAATGGCCCGTTTTTGAAAGACGAGGTTCTCGATGTTGTGCAGCGTGATGATCAATTCGTCGGCCTCATGATGAAACTCAACGTCCTCCGGTTGTCTCACATTTCCACGCGCCAAAGCGTCGGCGATCCGCAGGATTGCTGACAATTTGTTCACGATAACCCGCTGTTCCCGAGCAAGTGCCATGTAATCGAGGTGGGACGGCTTGGGTGGGCTGCGGCGATGGTAACGTGCCACATGAGCGACAATTTGCGTCTCAAGGCGATTCAGGCCAAAAATCTCGGTATTGGAGATAATGTAATAGCTGTGTTTGTGATGCGCACTCGAGTTGATGAACCCGCCGATTTCATGGAGCAAGGCGGCCACTTGAAGAAGCAGGCGTTGCCGAGCCCCCAGGCCATGGTCGGCAACCAGAGAATCGAAGAGCTTGCTCGCGATGCCTGCAACGAGACGGGCGTGGTGGAGGTCCACCCGGTAGCGCTGGCCAACCGCCTCGGCTGCCCGAATGATCCCCTCTTGAAGGGTATTATCCTTCCGGCCCGTCACTTCTCGGGCCAGTTCCAAAAGGAGGCCATCTCGCATCGACACCTGTGAAACGATGACTCGTTCTGCCGAGGTGCGGCACAGTAGTTCCCAATAGGTCATCAGGGCGGGCAACAGCGTCTCGGCGTCGATAAAAGGCAGATTGTATTTATGGGCAAGCTGATTCGGCGTATGGCGGCTACATTGCCGAAGCAGCGAACGGAACTGGTCCTTTTCCACCACGAAGAGCTTCTCTGAACGCGTCGGGTGACCCACGACCCTCGCCGCAAATCGAACGTCCCCGCCTACCGCCACAAAGGTGTCACAATCTTGAAGCGTCAGACTGCGTTCCACATTAGCGATTTGCGTGCGAATGTGTTGCTGCAACACCTCGGCGACACGTTCAGGGGGTTCGGTCTGTAAGGATAACATTTCCAGAATTCGAACGGATCCGAACCTTAAACCGATGGAATTGACGATCTCACCCTCCTGGAGCATTGTCAAGATCGTGCTCCCGCCACCTACATCCACAATGAGGGTTTTCCCTTGGTTGACTTCCGGGAGGTCTTCCACGACTTCGCGGACGGCGGCCACCGTCAGTCGCCCCTCTTCTGCGATCCCGATGACCTCCACATTGAGCCGGCAGGCGAGATAAATGCGGTCAAGCACATTGTCGGCATTTGCGGCATCGCGGAGCGAACTGGTGGCCACCGCCCTAACCTGTTCCACCCCATAGCTGTTCATGACCGCTTGATAGTCGCGGAGGATGGCCACCACCGATCTCATACTTTGGGCACCAATCCGCCCACGAGAAAAGGTATCTTTCCCTAACCTAATGGGCCGCTGTAACCGTTCAAGGACCTCAAATTCCCCGGAAGGGAAGACCTGAGCGATCACCATACGAATGGCATTCGTCCCGATGTCGATCACCGCCACCTGGTGGACTGTGCCTTCGCCCTCGTTTTTCGTCACTTGCTTCTCATTAACGTCCGACATAACAGCGGTTTTTCGCCAAAAGATGTTTTCGGTTGGGGTTTCTAAGTCGCAACAAGCCTTTGAGAAAACGTTCTCAAAAGGCAGCGTTCCCCTTTTTCAGGGACGTTGCGTGTCCGCATCTGGGTTATCGGCACGGCTCTTTGTATCATCCGCCGATTGTACGTCCTCTTCCGTCATAGGCCGAAAACCGGACGCCCGGAGCTTTTCCCATAATCCCTGAATCTTTTCATCATGCCATAAACTCTGGAGCTGACGGAACCGGACCTCACGGAGTTCCCGATATTTACTTTCCAAGAAACCCAGGCCCGAAATAAAGCGGTCAGGATTGAGCCATTTCGGGCCGTCAAGTTCCCCACCGGAAAGGGTCTCCAGAACCTCGCGGATTCGCTCGGTCCACACGTCATAGTCGTGGATTTCACCCAGGAGTGACTGAAGATTGCGAAGGGCCTCAATCGTCACTTCGCCGATAACACCCAAGCCCGGTGCCAATGCCTCCATCGAGTACCGCAGCTTCTTTGCCGCGATCCGCATGGCGTGGTGCCCCTCAATATTCTGCGGATCCTCAAGCGAATCGGCCGTTCGCAAAAGGTTCGTCAGCCGCCTTGATAGGAGCTTGCGATGCGCTTTTGTGATCGATACACGCGCTTCAGATTGCGACGACCCAACAGATGCCGTTTCTCCGGAATGCCGCCTGATCCACCGACCCATTTCCCGGACCGGTGACTCTCTGCGGAATTTCCGAATCGCTCGAATCAACTCGGGTTGCTTTCGATAGCGCTGTTCCTCTAGGTGAGCGAGCCAAAAGGCAAGACCGTGAAGAATACTCTCGTCCTGCACTTGACCCATTTGGCCCAGTGTGGAGGCGATTTCTACGTCCAGATCACGGGCAACGCCAAAAACACGCCCCAACTTTCGGAGAGCCCTACGCCAACGCCGGGCCGTTTTCTTGCCGATATCGCTTCGAAATACACCGAGGGCTGCCCGTAACCGACGGCAGGCAACCCGTGTTTGATGAACGGCCTCGGGATCCTTGGCCGAGGGTACACCCCGCAAGGCCCTCATAAGTCGGCGCAGATGCCGTCGAAGATACGGCACCGCCACCCGTGACAGGAGTAAACGATCACGTCGGTCCATGCTGGGTGAGACCTTCCAATGGAAACCCGCGAAAATTTGCCGCTTTTACCAGACTATGGGTAATCCGTTAGCCCACCCGTCCATTCTATCCTTAGGGAGCTCTGTTGTTTCTTCGACATCCCGAATTTGACCAGATCATTCCGGCAAAAAGAGATAAGCCAAGGCCCAAAAATCCGAAAAGGTAAGGTTTTCCAAATAAGTGCCTTTTGCCTAAAAAGAAAGCGTCCTTATTGCCCACATCGCCCGCCCATCAAAGCCATGGCCGAATCAACCGACCACAACTCATTCCTGTTAGTTCTCACCGACCCTCCCTATATTACCCATTTTTCCGACGCGAACGTCAAAGCTCACATAATCCGCCTACCATTCGAAGCCCGGGTTTTGGACTCACTGTCGGAGACGAATCCGATTGGCAGGAACCACAGGCTTCTCGGCATCCGTGCGCTCATCTTGTATTCGAACACTCTCGGCAATCCCCTAATGTGAACGGTCCCTCGGCACTCCGCAGGATTCTCTCTTTGGCAGTCCGCCCACCGGGGCCTCTAAAACCTCAAGTGTTTGTGAAGAAATTGAAATGTTCCGACTCCGTGGATTTCGTGCGGCCCGGCAAACCATTCGATTTCCGTCCTGTCCCCTATCTTCAAGAGTGCGTTGTAAAGAAAACGAACCTTGGCGTACTCATAGGCAACCGTCTCGTCGGGGGCCACACCGTCAAAGTGACCTCGCTCGACCATAAACGGTCGGGGTGCGATCAGCGTTGCCATCTCCGCGTAATTGAACGTCTCGCCCAAGGCGAACTCAAAAATCTCATATTCCCCTGTCCATACGTAACTATATCGGCTTTTCGTCGAAGCGTTTTTCCAGACCCATTCGTTGAAATCGGCCGAGCAAATCACAGCACAATACTGGGGTACCAAGGGGGGTACGCGCATGGCCGTCTTACCCCCGTACGATAGCCCATAGAATGCAATGCGTCCCGGATCAACAATCTCCAGCGTGCTCAACCAATTCACGATTTGCTGATGTTGGGGCACGATGATGGAAAAAAGGGTCTTTCCCAGCGGGTTGGCTTTCCGCTGAAGTGTACGAAAACGATCACCGAAAATGTATGGGTTTTGCGGAGCAAACACCACAAATCCCTCATCGGCAAGGCGCGCGGCAAAATTATGGTAGGCACGGTGATCGCCCTCGATGGTTTCCTGGGGACGTCCTTCCAACCCGTGCTGGCAGACCACAACCGGCCGCCGCTCACCCGGTTTGATTCCTTTTGGAATGAGCAGAATCCCATAAGCAAACACGTTATCAAACACAGAGAGAACCACCTCAAACCCTTCCCACTTGGGTGTGTCATAGACCTTGCGGGTTCGTGGTTTTGCATCTCCCAGCGGTATGTCAAATCGCCCGATGACCTCGTCGTAAAAGTATTTTCGATACCACTCAACCGACTCGCTGAACCGCTCCAGGGAACTGGTGTCGAGTTTGGCCCAAAAGCGTTTTCGGATCTCCGGCGATTCCATCAGTAACCGTTGGATATGTCGGTCCAGCTCGGCAATTGCCCGCTCGGTGCGTGTCGCTTTCCACGGATCTTCACGGAGTCTCCGCGGGAGATCAACTTGTGCTGCCAAGTTCACGGGCGTCGGGAACGATGAAAGGAAAGAAACGAGAAATGCCTCACTTCCAAAGGGTCCGGTACCGTTTTCCGTCGGTACTAACGCTAAATGAGAAGACTTCCCCGCCCGCCGGAGGAGGCGATTGGCCCGGTCAAATTCGTTTTTTACCTCCTCCAAAGATAGGGTCTTTAACTCTCCGGGTGCGCCACCGAGCTTGGGCGGAATTATTATTTCTGGGCCGCGCGCCGCTTCGATCACACAAGGCCGCGGATAGATCAGGACACTGATCTCGGCGTCAGAAAAGTCTTTCAGCAGTCCGAAGACATTACGGTCCACAGGTGCCTGCCAGAGATGTTCGCGTGGCCCAAAATATCCGCTTACTCCCACTACCCCGAGGCGCTCATCAAGCGCACCGGCATACAAGGCAAGCATTCCCCCTTCGCCCCAGCCAATAACTCCGAAGTTCCGACGCAAGGAAGGGAAAGCATTATCAAAATAGTCAACGGCGGCCAGGACTTTTGCTAATTCGTAACCAATGATGTGTCGTCCCAGTTCATAAGCCGGGCGATAAATGAACTCCCGGTGCGTCAAAGAAACATTGCCGCGTTTGCTGATCTCCCTTGAAATCAAGCTCGGAATCACAACCGCACATCCGCTTTCGGCAAGACGCCGGGCATATTGGGAAGCAGGCGACACACCCGGCTCCAGGCCGATCAAGGCTTCTGGCGAGACGTCGGCATCGGGGATCGCTACCACACACGCCTTCGGTTCATTATGTTTGGGACACAGGAGCAGCCCCTCTGCTTTCAGGTCCGCAAAAACATCCCAACTTACGGCATACACATCGTAGCCCGGCCCTTCCGCCACGGGCTGGGTTTGTCCTGGTGGACTCAGGATCGACATCTGCACAGGGGAGACCCGTGGATCCTTCACGCCGAGGATTTGAGCCAGACGTTCTCGTTTCAATTGTAACCAGTCGCTTGGCCAACGATCGGGCGAAAACACAGATTCCCATGCCTGTTGTCGTATTTTGGCGGTGTGCTCCGTCTGGCGAAGCAGAAATGTGTCGATCGCGTCGATCATTCGAGACGCTATGTCACCCGACCAATCGAGAGGCTCGGTCCCCGGCAGCGTTTCGACCCCACTGACGGCCAATTCGGCGGCGAGAGTACCACCGAGTTGGCAATCGGGATTGTTGGCCAGAATTGCCAAGTACGAAAGAGATAGACCCACAAGCATACTTAAGACTCTCGGTCGGCGAATCGCTTTCATGATCGAACCTCCACTCGGTACTGTCACATTCCGGAGAGGGCCTTAGCGGCCCGTGAGCGACACATCCCTGGATTGCTGCTGCTAAACAGTGTACGAGAACCGGTATGGGTCAACCATCCTCCCAACCGAAAAGGGTCTAGCAGAAAAGACACTATCTCAGGCCCCGGCACATCCCTAGTCGCAGTCACCGATTTTTTAGTGCATCGTGGCACGGCCCGGACGCCAAAAGAAAGCGGTCATTCGCTCTGGGACGACCATCCACGGGGCGATACAATGTGGGAAATGGAACGGAAAGATGCTTACAATGACGGCACATTAGAACTCAGGCGTCAAGCCGAATATCACAAATATCGAGGACAAAAAGACTTATGCTACGCTATTGGACAGCCGGTGAATCACACGGTAAGGGGATTCTCGCCCTCGTTGATGGGTTCCCCGCCGGGGTGGAACTCAATCTGGAGGTCATCAACCGCGAATTACTCCGGAGACAAGGTGGATTCGGTCGCGGGGGACGGCAAAGGATTGAGCAGGACCAAGCGGAGATCCTCACCGGCTGGTGGCGCGGGGTCACGATAGGAAGCCCCATTGCCGTCTGGGTGGCCAATCGCGATTACAAAATCGAAAAGATGGACGACCTCACACGCCCCCGTCCCGGGCATGGAGACTTGGCCGGGGCCATTAAGTATTTCTCATCCATCCGTGGGATTCTCGAGCGGGCAAGCGCACGGGAGACGGTGGGGCGTGTCGCCGCCGGGGCTTTGGCTCGGCAATTACTGAGTGCCTGTCAGATTGACGTTTTGGGATATGTTGTCGAGGTTGGACCGCTCAAATTCCCCGCTAAGGAAGGTCCCCTCGATACGTTGCGTCAACTCAGGGATTCATCGGAACTTTACACGCTGCATCCAGAGGGCGAAGAGGAGGCCAAGGAATATATCAGGAAGTGTCAAAAGGAAGGTGATACGGTTGGTGGTGTGATCGAAGTGCGTGTTGAGAACGTACCCTTTGGGTTGGGGACCCACGCTCAATGGGATCGGAAATTGGACGGGCGATTGGCCCAGGCCGTGATGGCCATTCAGGCTATTAAGGGTGTTGAAATTGGACTTGGATTCGAGGCCGCCCGACGGCCGGGCTCACAAGTTCATGACCCGATCCACTTTGATCCGTCGCAGGTCAACAGCCGGACACTTGGCTTTGCACGCCCCACGAATCATGCGGGGGGCATCGAGGCGGGGATGACTAACGCCCAGCCCATCGTGTTGAGGGCTGCCATGAAACCGATCAGCACACTGGCACGCCCGCTGGAGTCTGTCAACCTAGAGACCAAGCAGCCGGAAACGGCCGCCTACGAACGCAGCGACGTGTGCGCCATCTCGGCAGCCAGCGTGATCGTGGAAAACGTCGTCGCCTTTGAAATTGCGGCGGCCCTCATCGACAAATTCGGCGGAGATCATATCGAGGAAATCCGGCGGCGGATAGAGCTCTTTGAGGAAATGAACCGGGAAAAGCTGGGATTGTAACTCTCAAGCGTTTTTGAAGGAGATTACCGGCGATCAAGTCTCCCTTGAGATGGCTCCACTGCAATTGGCGAAGTTTGCAATAGAACTTTCCCACGGAGGAAAACCACACCATTCTCACGGAGGTCCATCGCATGCGGGATTCGGTAGCAAAAGTGATGCTGATTGGAATCCTGCTTCTCATATGGACGGTCCCACTCGTATTGATTCTGGGGTTTGCTGTGTGGTGGCGGTCCGGTGTCGGTATTCGCAGCGAATGTGATAAGATCGAGCATGCTTTGGGCTTTTCCTGCGTTGTCAAAAGCTGCCATACTCCGCAACCCGGTATTAAGCGATACTCACACGTGACTCTTCGTAACACCGTCACGACGGTTCCGGTCTGCCTTATTGAAGACGCTTTGTTTATTAGGAAAAACAACCGACCGCATATCGAGATCTCGGGCGTTTCTTTGAGTGAGGAAGCATGGTTACGCCTTTGGGAAATCTGCGAAGAATGGCTGTCGGGCAAACGTATTTTTGCCGCAGAGGCGTTCACACTCACGGCGAGCGATATCCGCGTCCTCTCCCAACTGGATGATGCCAACTCAAGCCCTCCAGTTTTCGCGTTCTGTCCATCACTTCAAGTTGAGTTTTCATCACTGCTCCATCAGCGCTGTGTCAAATGCTGGCTCGTTTGTTTGCTCAAAGAGCGGCAGCAAGGTCCTTCGCCCGATTTGCATGGGTCCAACCGCTCATCGCAAAGCGTGCTCAGTATGGTGTGGCAATCAACATGCAAGGATGGGCATCTTTACTTGGCAAAACAGGTAAGAGCAGAGGAACCGGGTATTCCACTGGGGCTTCTTAAACCCTTGTGGAATGGACCGTCTCAAATACCACCGTTGGCTCGATGGGCAGGCACCATTGAGGTAACTGTCAGCGCCCCGTGTCAGTCCGCGTCCTGCTGGTCGGCAACCGTTACCGGAAGACTTCTTTGG
>FWWL01009407.1_pt1 | contig 11861 bp, 11 predicted proteins | sample 2228331 | NCBI WGS metagenome assembly FWWL01 (sample SAMEA103939775, study PRJEB20133) | metagenome | reverse complement strand
GCCTCCGCCGGGGCGACGATATGTCCGTCGCCCCGGCGAAGGCCGGGGCCGCCATGTGGGTCGGATGCGCTCAGCAATTCAGCGTGTCCCACAAATCGTCCCAGTTGGGATTGTGTTCGGAAATCAGCCGCAATTTCCATGCGCGCTTCCAGCTTTTGATCGCCTTTTCGCGGGTGATCGCGTCTTCGATCCGGTCGTGCCACTCGATCAGGACGAGGCGGGTGCAGTTCCATTTCTTCGCAAATTTGGAGCCGGTGCCGTCGCGGTGCGCCTGGATGCGTGCTGCCATGTCCGCAGTGACGCCGGTGTAGGGGACGCCGCAGGGGCGGTCGGTGACGATGTAGGTGTAGCCGCCTCGTTCCATCGCCTGGTCCTCCGCGTCGCCCCGGCGGAGGCCGGGGCCGCTGTGTTGGGTGGGATTCCCTTCACCACGTGGCGGCCCCGGCGTTCGCCGGGGCGACGGTAGAGGGACGGGTCGGTTTGTCTAGCTTTTCGCTTTTTGCCTTTGGCGGCTCCGGCCTGCGCCGGGGCGACGGGTCAGGCTAGCAGCTTTTCCTTGGCGATCTTGTCCTTCCAAACCAAAGGCGCGAGCTGGTGGACGTTGTTGCCCTCCGCATCGACGGCCACGGTCACGGGGAAGTCCTGGACCTCGAACTCGTAGATGGCTTCCATGCCGAGGTCTTCGAAGCCGACCACCTTGGACCCCTTGATAGCGCGGGCGACGAGATAGGCCGCGCCGCCTACGGCCATCAGGTACGCGCTCTTGGCGTCGCGGATCGCGTCGGTGGCGGCGGGGCCGCGTTCGGCTTTGCCGACCATGGCGAGCAGACCCTGGTCGAGCATCATGCGGGTGAATTTGTCCATGCGGGTCGCGGTGGTCGGGCCGGCGGGGCCGACGACTTCTTCGCCCACCGGATCGACCGGGCCGACATAATAGATGACGCGGCCCTTGAATTCGACCGGCAGTTCCTGACCCGCGGCGAGCATGTCGGCGATGCGCTTGTGCGCGGCGTCGCGGCCGGTGAGCATCTTGCCGTTGAGCAGCAGGCGGTCGCCCTGTTTCCAGCTTTGAACGACTTCGGGGGTGAGATTGTCGAGATCGACGCGGATCGCGGCCTTGTCCGGAGTCCAGTTGACGTCGGGCCATTCGTCGAGCTTGGGCGCTTCGAGATAGGCCGGGCCGCTGCCGTCGAGGGTGAAGTGCGCGTGGCGGGTGGCGGCGCAGTTGGGGATCATCGCGACCGGCTTGCCCGCGGCGTGGCAGGGGGCGTCCATGATCTTGACGTCGAGGATGGTGGCGAGGCCGCCGAGGCCCTGTGCGCCGATGCCGAGTGCGTTGACCTTGTCGAAAATCTCGATGCGCAGCGCTTCGATATCGGTCTGCGGCCCGCGCTGCTTGAGGCTGGCCATGTCGATCTGTTCCATCAGCGCCTTTTTGGCGAGGAGGACGCAGTGTTCCGCGGTGCCGCCGATGCCGATGCCGAGCATGCCCGGCGGGCACCAGCCGGCGCCCATCTGGGGGAGCATTTCGAGCACCCAGTCGACGATCGAGTCCGACGGGTTCATCATCTTGAACTTGGACTTGTTCTCGCTCCCGCCGCCCTTGGCCGCGACGTCGACATGCACCTTGTCGCCCGCGACGAGCTCGACGTGGAGGACGCAGGGGGTGTTGTCGCGGGTGTTGCGGCGGGTGAAGGCGGGGTCGGCGAGGACCGAGGCGCGCAGCTTGTTTTCGGGGTGGAGATAGGCGCGGCGGACCCCTTCATCGACCACGTCCTGAAGGCTGCGCGAGGTGTCGTCGAGCTGGCAGTTCATGCCCCATTTGACGAAGACGTTGACGATGCCGGTGTCCTGACAGATCGGGCGATGCCCCTCTGCGCACATGCGGCTGTTGGTCAGGATCTGGGCGATCGCGTCCTTGGCGGCGGGGGACTGTTCGGCTTCATACGCCACGCCCAAAGCGCGGATATAGTCCATCGGGTGATAGTAGCTGATGAACTGAAGCGCGTCGGCGACGCTGTCGATAAGGTCGTCGGTCTTGATCGTAACCATTGCCTGTCCCTGGGTCGTTTTGCCCACCCTTTAGCGGATGACAGAGCGGTTTCCAGCCGCTAACCGCGCCCTCGTGTTCCGGGGGCTGATCCTTTCGCATCGTTGGTGGGCGGCGGCGCTGATTGCGCTGGCGCTGGCGATGAAGCTTGCCGTGCCGGCGGGGTTCATGCCGGTCGAGCGCGCGGGCAAGATCGTCGTGATGGTCTGTACCGGCATGGGCCAGCAGAGGCTTGAGATCGACGTGCCGGGGATGCCGGTGAAACAAGACGGCGCGACGCGGGCGGCGGGGCAGCCTTGCGCCTTTGCCGGGCTGGGGCTGGATATGCTGCCGGGGGTGGACCCGGTGCTGCTGGCCGGGGCGCTGGCGTTTATTCTGGCGCTGGGGTTTGTCGGCGTTGCGGTGGTGCGCGTCGATCGAGCGCGGCAGTTGTGGCCGCCGATGCGCGGGCCGCCGCTGATTTCCTGATCCCTTCGTAACCTTACGCGAACCAGCGCGCGGGACGGTGATCCTGCGCGCCGATCAGGAATATCCATATCATGAAGACTCAATTTGCGGCCGCGCTGCTTGCGGCCACTTGCCTTGCGACTCCGGCGCTCGCCAATGACAGCGATCAGGTGCCGGTGATCATCGTCACCGCCAAGGCCAATCCCGAAGACCCGCCCGTCGTCGCCGAAGCGCGCGAGCGGCTGGCGCGGACGCCGGGGTCGGTGTCGGTGGTTGCCGCCGAAGCCTATGAGGACCGGTTCGCGGTCGGGACGCCGGACATCCTGCGCGACGTGCCGGGCGTGCTCGCGCAGAAGCGCTATGGCGAGGAAGGGCGGCTGTCGATCCGGGGATCGGGGCTGGACCAGAGCTTTCACCAGCGCGGCGTGCTGCTGGCGCAGGATGGCGTGCCGTTTGCCGATGCCGATGGCTTTTCGGACTTCCAGAAGATCGACCCGCTGGGGGCGCGCTTTGTCGAGGTCTACAAGGGCGGCAACGCGCTGCGCTTCGGTGGGGCGCAGCTCGGCGGGGCGATCAACTTCGTGACGCCCAATGGCAAGACCGCGCAGTCGCCGGTGCTGGTGCGGGTCGAGGCCGGGAGCGACGACACGGTGCGCGGCGTCGCGCAGCTTGCGGGCAAGTCGGGGGCGTTCGACTTCTATGCCGGGGTCAACGCGTTCCATACCGATGGCTATCGCGTGCAGGGCTATCAGGACCAGATCCGCGGGACGCTGAATCTGGGCTATTCGTTCGGTGACGACAATGAGGTGCGCGCGATCCTCTATGCCGCCGATATCTATCAGGGCGTACCGGGGACGGTGACGCTCAACCAGGCGCTGTCCAATCCGCGTGCGCCGGGAACGACGGCGGTCTCGCAGAACCAGCGGCGCAATCAGGGCGTGTTTCGCGGCACGCTGCAGACGCGGTTGCGGCTGACCGACAGCCTGACGTTCGAGGGCGGGGTCTATGCGACGCAGACGGACCTGTACCACCCGGTTGGCATCTTCATCATCCAGGACACCGATACGCAGGGCGCGTTCGGGCGGTTCGACTGGAAGGGCGAGCTGGGCGGCATGAAGGCCGACCTGTTCTTCGGCGCTTTCTATCGTGAGGGCGTCACCGAGCAGGATCTGTTCGTCAATGCGGCGAGTGCGCAAGGGCCGCGGATCGGCGATGCGCGGCAGGTTGCCAATGCAATCGACCTGTTTGCCGAGGGGCGGCTGTTCGTGACCGACGGCCTGGCGCTGGTCGGCGGGGCGAGCTGGGGCCATGCCGGGCGCGACTATCTGAACCGGTTGAACGGGCGGACGGCTGAGCAGGACTATGAGTGGTTCGCGCCGCGCGTTGGGCTGCTCTACGAGACCGGGGATGCGCAGGTTTATGCGAACTTCACCCGCTCGGTCGAGCCGCCGCATTTCGGTGCGCTCGCGCAGACGAACCTGCTGGGATCGGTGTTCTCGCCGCTCGACCCGCAGCGGGCGTGGACGGCGGAAATCGGGACGCGCGGGCGTAGCGGCTCTGTGGCGTGGGATGTCACCGCCTATCGCGCGTGGGTGAAGGGTGAGCTGCTGAGCTTCCTGACCTCGCCGACGATTCCCTCGACGATCTTCAACGCCGACAAGACGGTGCATCAGGGGATCGAGGCGAGCCTGGACTGGTGGATCCTGGACGGGTCGGAGGGCAAGCTGCGGCTGCGCCAGACCTATGCACTGTCGGATTTTCGGTTCGATGGGGATGCGGTCTATGGCGACAACCGGCTGCCGATCGCGCCGGTGCATTCGTATCGCGTTTCGTTGCGCTATCAGGGCGGGAGCGGATTGTTTGTCGAGCCGAACCTCGACTGGCGGCCGCAATCGACCTGGGCGGATTACAACAACTCGATGAAGGTGCCGGGCTATGCGCTGCTGGGCATTGGCGCGGGGTTCGAGCTGGGTGGGGTGACGCTGTTCGCGGATGCCCGGAACCTGACCGACAAGCACTATGTGTCGGATCAGTCGGCGGCGATCACCGCGACTGCGGCGAGCGCGATCTTCCACCCCGGTGAGGGGCGGACGGTGATGTTCGGGCTGCGGACGCGGTTCTGAGGTGTCAATTCCTCCCCTGAGCTTGCTCAGGGGAGGGGGACCGCCGCGATGCGGTGGTGGAGGGGCGGCTGCGCAGACAGCCGTGAACAGCTCGGCAAAATTCCGCCGCTTGCAGCGGCGGCCCCTCCGTCATTGCTGCGCAATGCTACCTCCCCCAGCAAGCTAGGGGAGGAATTAGCTGGGGCCACACCCGCCGTCCCGGACCCCGCTTACGCTGCCCACGCCGAGGATGATCTTGGCGCGGCGGGAGAAGGTGAGGGCTTGCCAGCGGCCGGCATTGCCGGTGGCGGTGCGGCTGCGCAGGTAGGTGAGGTGGAGCAGTTCGAACTGTTCGTCATCGATCTGGCCGGTGTCGATCAGGCAGGTCCATTGCGCGACGTTCCAGGCATAGTCGCGGCTGACGCCGTCCTGATCGACCGCTTCGCTGAGCCCCTGATACCAGGCGAGCATGGCCTTTAGCCGTTGTGGGCGCTGTTCGGGGGCGAGGTCGGCGAGCTTGCGGCGGAGGCGGGCGGCGTCTTCGTTGTTGGGGAGCGTCTTTTGCTGGACGCGGGTGTCGATCGCCCATTTGACCTTGCGCGCGGTGATCGGGCCGTTGGGCCAGAGGCGGAAGAGTTCGGCGCGGACTTCGAGGAGCAGGGCGACATAGGTGTCGGTCTGGACCTGAAGCATCGCGTCATGGTCGAAGATCGCGGTGAGCTCGGCGATCGCCGTCGCGTTGAGCTTGCCGTCCTCGCCATGTGCGGCGAGGATGCCGTCGCGGCACTTCTGGCGGACGGGGGTTTTGAGGCAATCCTTTGAGAAGAACAGCTTGCCGTAGGTTGGGGCGAGGTCGCGCAGGGTGCGCTTGAAGCGGCGGCGGCTGTGGAAGCTTTCGCGCCAGGCGGTGAGGACGGGTTGCAGGCTGCCGGTGCCGTAATTCCATTGCGACATGCCGACCGAGACCAGCATCGAATCGAAATTGCCGACCGGCATCGCCCAGCAGCCCATGGTTTCGGGGATCGATGTTTCGCGCATCCGGGCGAAAATCGCGGTGCGGTCTAGGCCGATGTCGGCGAGTTGGGCTGCGGCTTGGGGGGCGATGGTGATGTGCGGGGTGTCGGCGACCTCGCGGCAGGGGGGACGGTCCTGGGCTGCGGCGGGGAGGGCGAGGAGGAACGCGGCAGTGGTGAGCCAGAATTTCATCGCGCTTCCCCTTGTCGTCACCCCCGCGAAAGCGGGGGCCCATCTCCGGCGATCGATCCTAGCTTAGCGGGTAGCTTGCAGGAAAGTCCGGGAGATGGGCCCCGGGTCAAGCCCGGGGTGACGAGAGGGGGGGATGCACGACAATCGTTCTGGCATCCCCCCCCCCTTCCGTCGCCTTCGGCGCCACCTCCCCCTTGCGGGGGAGGATTCTAAAGCACGTAGCGGCTGAGGTCGGTGTTGCGGGCGATGCTGGCCAGTTGCGATTCGACATACGCCGCGTCGACCACGAGTTCGGAGCCGGCGCGGTCCTCGGCGTCGAAGCTCACTTCTTCGAGCAGCTTTTCCATCACCGTCTGGAGGCGGCGGGCGCCGATATTTTCGACTTCGCCATTCACCTCGGCGGCGATGCGGGCGACGGCGCGGATGCCGTCTTCGGTGAAGCGGACATCGACCCCCTCGGTACCGATCAGCGCGCGATATTGTTCGGGCAGCGACGCCTTGGTGTCCGAGAGGATCGCGACGAAGTCATCCTCGGTCAGGCCTTTCAGTTCGACGCGGATCGGCAGGCGGCCCTGCAGCTCGGGGAGCAGGTCGCTGGGCTTGGCGACATGGAACGCGCCCGACGCGATGAACAGGATATGGTCGGTCTTCATCGGGCCGTATTTGGTGGCGACCGTGGTCCCCTCGATCAGGGGCAGCAGGTCGCGCTGGACGCCTTCACGGCTGACACTGCCGCCGCGCACGTCGCTGACCGCGATCTTGTCGATCTCGTCGAGGAAGACGATGCCATTGGCTTCGGCATCCGCCAGCGCGACGCGGGCGACGTCGTCCTGATCGAGGCGCTTGTCGGCTTCCTCCTCGACCAGCTTGGCCCAGGCGGCGTGGACGTTCATCTTGCGGCGCTTGAGCTGCGGGCCGCCAAGGCCCTTCATCATCTCGCCAAGGTTGATCATCTGCGGCCCGGCGCCGGGGATGTCGAAGGGCATGCCGCCGGATGCTTCGACCTCGATCTCGATCTCGGTATTGTCGAGATGGCCCTGATTGAGGCGTTCGCGGAAGGCTTCGCGGGTTGCTTGCGAGCTGTCCTTGCCGGTCAGCGCGTCGAGCAGGCGGGTCATTGCTGCGGCCTCGGCCTTGTCCTTCACTGCGGCGCGGCGGCGTTCCTTTTCGAGGCGGATTGCTTCCTCGACCAGATCGCGGGCGATCTGTTCGACGTCGCGGCCGACATAGCCGACTTCGGTGAACTTGGTCGCTTCGACCTTCACGAAGGGCGCGTCGGCGAGCTTGGCGAGGCGGCGGCTGATCTCGGTCTTGCCGCAGCCGGTCGGGCCGATCATCAGGATGTTCTTGGGCGTCACCTCATCGCGCAGATCGGCCTTGAGCTGCTGGCGGCGCCAGCGGTTGCGCAGCGCGACGGCGACTGCGCGCTTGGCGTCGCGCTGTCCGATGATGTGCGCGTCGAGCGCGGCGACGATCGCTTTGGGGGTGAGTTGGTCGTTCATTCTGGTCCACGTCGCCCCGGCGAAGGCCGGGGCCGCTAGAGGGAGAGGGTTCGCGTATCACATGGCGGCCCCGGCCTGCGCCGGGGCGACGCTTGATTACGCCGCGTCGAGGCTTTCGACGGTCAGCCGGTCGTTGGTGTAGACGCACAGCTCGGCGGCGATGGCCATCGCCTTGCGGCACATGGTTTCGGCGTCGGGCTCGTAATCGTTGAGCGCGCGGGCGGCGGCGAGGGCGAAGTTTCCGCCCGATCCGATCGCGGCGATCCCGCCCTCCGGCTCCAGCACGTCGCCATTGCCGGTGACGATCAGCGTCGTCGACTTGTCCGCGACGATCAGCATCGCTTCGAGGTTGCGGAGAAATTTGTCGGTGCGCCAGTCCTTGGCCAGCTCGACCGCGGCGCGGAGCAGCTGGCCCTGATGGCGCTCGAGCTTGCTTTCCAGCCGTTCGAACAAGGTGAAGGCGTCGGCGGTGGCGCCGGCGAACCCGGCGATGACGCTGCCGTCGCCCAGCGGGCGGACCTTGCGGGCGTTGGGTTTCATCACGGTCGAACCCTGCGAGACCTGGCCGTCGCCGGCAATGACCACGCGGCCGCCCTTGCGCACGGAGAGGATCGTTGTGCCGTGCCACTGTATCTTGTCGCTCATGGGCCGGGATATGGGGAGGGGGTCTTGGGCTTGCCAAGACCCCTGCCCGAAACTGACGAAGTTACGCGGAACGCGCCTCGTCCTGTCAGATTCTACTTCTCCACGCCCTTGATCTTCCCCCATTGGCGGGCGGCGGTGTAGCCGAGATAGCCGGTGCCGAAGAGCGCGTAGAGCGATTCCGGGATGCCGGTGAGATAGGCGTTCATGGCCGCCGCGATGCCGCGCGCCATGTCGGGTTGGACCGCGCCGATCAGGCCCATCGGGATCGCCCACAGCAGCAGCGCATACATGACATAGAGGAAGCTGGGGCGCGCGCGGCTGGTCCAGGGGTCGGGGGATTGCGCTTCGGCGACGATGGCCGAGAGCTGGGTGCGGACGGCCTCCATCTCCTGCGTGCCCTGGAGCTTGAGCAGTTCGAGCTTGGCGGCGTCGCGCGCCTTGGGGTCGGGGATGATCTTGTCGATCAGGCCGGCAATGGGGCCGATCAGGCTGGCAATGACACTCATGGTGGGTCTCCGGAAGGGCGTGGAAGTTTACACTGGCTTTACACTATCGGCGCTGTTCACGAACCGATGCGGTTCGCGAGCCAGCCGTAGAGAAAGGCTTCGTTGGCGGGGCGGCTTTCGGCGAGCGCGATGTAGCGTTCGCCCTGCAGCGCCTCGACCGCCTTGAGCAGGACGCGCTCACCGGGCGGACCGCGCGTGTCGAGGAATGCGGCGAGCGCGGCGAGGGTGATCGGGCCGATCTTTCCGTCGACGCCCATATCGGGATAGTCGCGCGCGTTGCGGTTGAGGCCATTCAGTGCGCGTTGCAGGAAGCGTGCGGCGACCGCGGGGCCCATGTTGACGCCGGTGTCGAACAGCTCGGCGGCGAGGGCGGGCGCGCGTTCCGCCACCTGATCGAAGCGCGGGCGGAGCCAGTAGAGGCGGCGGTAGATGGCGGCGGCTTCGCTGCGTGGGAAGACGCGCATGTCGCCCGAGTAGCCGTGGGCGCGGGCGACGCGTTCGGTGATGCCCCAGCGGGTCGGGCCGCCGCGATCTGCGGGGTGGTCGCTATAGCCGCCCTCCCGGGCGATCACGTCGTCGATGAGTTGGTCGATGGTCATGGTTTGTTCCTCCTGGCCGACTCGCGATAACCTATATGGTTCGTTGTAGGAAAGGGGTGATTGCGGCTTTATTCCTCCCATGAGCTTGCTCAGGGGAGGGGGACCGCTTGCGGAGCGAGTGGTGGAGGGGCGGCCGCGCAGACGGCCGTAAGCGGCTCGGCAAAATTCCGCCGCTTGCAGCGGCGGCCCCTCCGTCAGCGCTGCGCGCTGCCACCTCCCCCAGCAAGCTGGGGGAGGAATGGGTGTTTCGCGGGGATGACGGCTGGGGTAGAGGGGCCGCCATGGCCAAGACACGACCCGATCAGCTGCTCGTCGAACGCGGGCTTGCCGAGAGCCGCACGCGCGCGCAGGCGCTGATCCTGGCGGGGCTGGTGTTCAGCGGCGAAAAGCGGGTGGACAAGCCGGGGCAGGCGATCGCGCCCGATGCGCCGCTGACCGTCAAGGGGCGCGACCATCCGTGGGTGTCGCGCGGCGGGGTGAAGCTGGCGCATGGGCTGGATCATTTTGGGATCGACCCGGCGGGCATGGTGGGACTCGATGTCGGGTCTTCGACCGGGGGCTTTACCGATGTGCTGCTGAGCCGGGGTGCGGTTCGGGTCTATGCGGTGGATAGCGGGACCAATCAGTTGGCGTGGAAGCTGCGCCAGGATGAGCGCGTGGTGGTGCATGAGCAGACCAGCGCGCGGGTGCTGACCCCGACGCATATCCCGGAGCCGATCGACATTGTGGTGTGCGATGCGAGCTTCATCGCGCTGTCCAAGGTGCTGGAGCGGCCCTTCGCGTTCGTGCGGGAAGGGGCGTGGGTGGTCGCGCTGATCAAGCCGCAGTTCGAGGCCGGGCGCGGCGAGGTCGGCAAGGGCGGCGTGGTACGCGATCCGGCGGTGCATGAGCGGGTGTGCGCCGAGGTGGTCGGCTGGCTGGAAGGGCTGGGCTGGAACGTTGCTGGGATGACGACCAGCCCGATCACCGGGCCGGAGGGGAATGTCGAATTTCTCGTCGCGGCGCGGGCCGGGGCGGCGGGGGAGATGCCCTGAACCCCATTCTGGGTAAGGGGGGGACCCGTATGACGATTCTGTGACTGGACAGCGCCGCGGACGGGGCGCAGCATGTGGCCTCCTTTGGGGAGGATGTGATGCGGATGTCGCTAATGGATACCGCTACCGAGCTGTTTCGCGAGACGCCGGCGGAGGCGCCGCCTGAACTGGCGGTGCGCTGGTGCGCCTATGTCGAGGCGATCGGGGCGTGTGCGGTGCTGGTGATCGTGGGGCTGGTGCTGGCGGGCTAAAGCAGCTTTGCCCGTTCCGCTGCGCGTACGGCGGTGCGGCCGACGGGCGGGGGCTTGGCGGGATCAGGCCAGGATGGCGCGGTGGTCCAGCCGAGATGGGGCAGGCTGACGCTGCGCTTGCCCGACAGGTCGGTGCGCGCGACGATCAGGCCCTTTTCCTCGATATGCGCCATCATGCGCTTGGCGCGGCCCATCGAGCTGGTGCCGTAGAGCGCGGCGATACGTGCGTCCGACGGGCAGGGTTCGCCCGCGCGCGCGGCCTTGGCGATGCCGAGGAAGGGGGCGAGCATCTCTTCGGGCAGCGAAGCGGCGAGGGTGAGGGCGTCGTCCCAGCCGGTGCGATCGGTGATGCCGGCACGGGCGAGCGCGAGCGCGCTGCGGAAACCGGGGAGATCGATACCCGGATCGACCCCGCGCATTTTGCAGCGCACGCCATAATCCTGGAAGATCGTGGCGAGGGGGGCGCGGCTGTCCTCTGCGCCGATCTCGGCGAGGATCGCGCGGCGGATATCTTCCTGTTCGCCTTCTTCCAGCACCGGCATGTCGGGGACCGGGGCGGGCGCGGGGGTGGCGACGGCGCGCATCAGGTCGGCCATCGGCACCGGGGCGGGCGGGGGCGGGGGTGGCACCTCGTCCTCGGTCGGCGGGGCAAACAGCATGTCGCGCATGTCTTGCGTCGGCGCGGTGGGGAGCGGGGTGAGCTTGGGGCTCACCGCCTTGGACCCGGTCTGGACCGCGCCGATGCGCACGCTGATCGGGCGGCGGGTGATCGCCGGGCCGAGCGCGAGAAATTCGCCGCGCGCGAGGTCGCGGATCGTGTCGGCCTGTTTGCGGTCCATGCCGAGCAGGTCGGCGGCGCGGGCCATGTCGATGTCGAGAAAGGTGCGGCCCATCAGGAAGTTGGACGCTTCGGCGGCGACATTCTTGGCCAGCTTGGCCAGGCGCTGGGTGGCGATGACCCCGGCGAGGCCGCGCTTGCGGCCGCGGCACATGAGGTTGGTCATCGCGGCGAGCGAGGTGCGGCGGGCTTCCTCGGTCACTTCGCCGGCGGCGGCGGGGGCGAAGAGCTGGGCCTCGTCGACGACGGTGAGGACGGGGTACCAAAACTCGCGCGGGGCATCGAACAGCGCGGAGAGGAAGGCGGCGGCGGCGCGCATCTGGCCGTCGATCTCGAGCCCTTCGAGGTTGAGGACCACCGACGCGCGATGTTCGCGGACGCGCAGGGCGAGGCGGGCGAGTTCGGTGAGGCTGTATTCGGCGGCGTCGACCGCGATATGGCCGAACGCTTCGGACAGGCTGACGAAATCGCCCTCGGGATCGACCACGACCTGCTGGACGTAACCGGCGCTGCCTTCGAGCAGGCGGCGCAGGAGGTGCGACTTGCCCGAGCCCGAATTGCCCTGAACGAGCAGACGGGTGGCGAGCAACTCCTCCAGATCGACGGCAACCGGGTTGCCGCCGCTGTCGAGTCCCATGTCGATACGGGCGGTCATCGCTGGGGGCTTTGGCGTATCGCGGG
>FWWL01009405.1_pt1 | contig 11863 bp, 11 predicted proteins | sample 2228331 | NCBI WGS metagenome assembly FWWL01 (sample SAMEA103939775, study PRJEB20133) | metagenome | reverse complement strand
CCCAACCCACAAAAAAAAAACAGCGCGAGCGCTTTGCCACGCCCACGCTGTTGTATCCCGGAGTTCCCCGGTACCGTCTCGGATTTACGAGATCGGCACTTCGGTCACTTTCGGTTGTGCCGGTTCTTGCTTCGGCAGCGTCAGGTGAAGCACGCCGTTTTCGTAGCGTGCGTTGATCGCATCTCGCTTGACGTTCTCCGGCAGTGTAAACGACCGCGTGAACATCCCATAGCGGCGCTCGATGCGGTAGAAGTTTTTGCCTTCTTGCTTTTCTTCTTGCTTCTTCTCGCCGCTGATGGTCAGCACTCCGTCGTCGCTAATGTTGACCTTGATCTGCTCTTTGGGGATGCCCGGAAGCTCCGCCGCGATGTAGAAGTTGGCGTTGTCTTCCGAGATGTCCACGCGCGGCACCAGGGTAACGGTGCTCTCACCGTTGGATGCAAGCGAGAGCGAGCGCTCCATTTCGTTCATCCAGTCGCTCATTCGGCGCACCAGGCTGTCGAAGCCTTCGAACGGATTGAACTTGACCAGTGTCATAGGAACCTCCAGTGAGTGGTGAAACATATCGTTGAACATTCGCCCTGAGAATATGGAAAACTGTGCCAATTCAGCCCAATAGGCTGTTTCAAGCCGCTCTGGCAGAAGAGCATGCCACAGCCTGTCAGAGAGCCGGCAACAAATTCAGACGCACGCAGGATCGGGACATACTTCAGAGGTCAATGCTGCAACCGTTTCCGTAGCCAGTGCAGGATCGTTGGCGGCGAGAGCCCCGCCACAGCGGAAGCCGCTGCACAGCTAAGCAGCACGGCAACCGCCTTCCAGGGGAGCATCCCGCGTGGCGGCAGTTGTCCGGCAACCCACGTTGCCACACCGCAGAGCACCGCCGCAGCACCAACGCGCATCCAGGGATACGGCACTGGCAGTATCCGACGCGATACGATGGCTGTGACCACTGCACCCGCAGCGTATGCACCAACAGTAGCCCACGCTGCACCGATGTATCCCAGCTTCGGTATCAACAACAGGTTCAGCAGAATGTTTATCGCCGCAGCAACGCCGTGGACCAACGGCAGTAGTGCCGTCCGCTTCCGAATTTGAATGCTGGCAGCCATAGTTGTCGTCAACCCAAGAGCAATGTATCCTGCCATTACAATCGGCACGACTGCTATGCCTTCCCAGTACTGCGCACCGATAAGGTGCCCTTTCCCCACCGGTATTGCCACAACATCCCCGACAAAGAACGTTACCACCGAAAACAGCGCAACAGCCACACCGAGAAAATACCGCATAGCACGCGCCAGAATTTGTGCGATCTGGGGATCGTCGGCGTGCTGCAAGTAGAGCGGACGCCATGCAGTTTCGTACACCGACACCGCCAACATCATCGGGATTGCCAGCCGGTAGTTGGCGTTGTAAATCCCCACGGCTGCCGCGCCACTGATCCATCCGAGAATGGGGCGGTCAGCAATTTGCACGATCATTGCTGCCAATGCTGCTGGAACGGTCGGTATGCCAAAGTGCAGCAGCCTCCTCATCAACACGCGATCACTGCTCCCCAATCGCTGCCGCACCACAAGCGGTAGCACCGCAAGCATCCCGACCAACGAGGAACAAAGCCCCGCAATCAGCACCCCACGGACGCCCCATTGCCACTGCGCAACGAACACGACGTTGAGCACGACATTGAGCACAACAACCACCAACCGCAGTGATGCAAACAACACCGCCCGCCGCTCCATACGCAGGAAGGCAAACGGAACACTTCCCAGCGCATCAAAGAACACAATACCCATCACCAGAGCAATCAAACTCGCACCCGACGAGCTGTTCAGCGCCAGAACGCTCGCTATCGCAGGTGCTGCCAGTAGCCCAAGTCCGCACACCAGCAGCGAGCTCCCGGTAGCGCCTGCAAGGGCAGTGCTGAGCACGTGCTCACGCGGTCGGTACTCTACCCAGTAGCGCATGAAGGCTTGGTCGAAGCCAGCTGTCGCCAGCACGGTTGCAAATGCCATCACCGAGTATAGCTGGGCAACATCCCCAAATTCCGCAGGCGCCAGGACGTTCGTATAGAGCGGCGTCAGCAAGAACGTGAGCAGCCTCTGGACGACGGTACTGACACCATAGACCACCGAATCGCGCGCAAGCTGCCTAAGCGGACTCGGCATGGGCACACTGTTGGAAGGAATGCTCACCGCGCAGAAACTGCTCCAGCTCGGCAACATCCTCGGCACTGCCCATGAACACTGGCGTGCGCTGGTGAATATCCACAGGCGTTATCTGGAGGACATCGCGGTAACCATCGGAGGCGCGTCCCCCTGCTTCGGTGATAATTTTCGCCAGCGGGTTGACTTCGTAAATCAAGCGCAGCTTCCCGTGCGGCGCCGTGCGATTAGCAGGGTACATGAAAATGCCGCCGTAGAACAGCGTCCGATGCACATCGGCAACAGCAGTCCCAACATAGCGCAGCGAGTAAGGGCGTTTCCCATCAAGCGATGGTGTCTTCAGATAGGTGATGTACTGCTGCAACCGTTCCCCCCACAGAGCATAACCTCCTTCGTTGACGCTGTAGATTGAACCACGCGACGGTATGCGTACCTGAGGGTGGGACAGTAAGAATTCCCCGATCGTTGGGTCGAACGTGAAAACATCAACGCCCAGCCCTGTTGTGTACACCAGTTGTGTGCTGCTGCCATAGACCGCGTAGCCTGCGCAGACCTGCCGATAACCAGGCTGCAAAATATCCTCGATGGTGCCGGGGGTATCGAGCGTTTCATCCAGGCGGCGGTAGATCGAAAAGATCGTACCGATGGTAATGTTCGCATCAATGTTCGATGAACCGTCGAGCGGATCAAAAACCATCACGTACTTCCCGCGACGGTAATTGGCGGGGATGTGCACAAGACCTTCGGCTTCTTCGGATGCCATCACGCACAGGTGCCCGCCATGGTCCATTGCTCGAAAGATCACATCGTGCGCCAGTTCATCGAGCTTGCGCACCTCTTCGCCGTGGACATTGACCACCCGCGTCGAACCGAGCAGGTCGGTCAGTCCTGCGCGCCGAACATCCCGCGCGATAATGCGCAGTGCCAATGTCAGGTCGCGGAGCAAACGGGAGAATTCCCCTGTCGCTGCAGGGAATTGTTGCTGCTGCTCGGCAATATGCCGTTCGATCGTGACAAGTCGAGTTTCCATCAGCGATTGGCGTTGATGCCGTAGTCCCAAATTCACACGCGGCGCAAAGTTAGCGTTTACAATGCCGTAAAAAGCACCACCGTACAATACAACCCCACTGCTTGCGTTATTCCCACATGTCAACGTGGTGGTATCGTGGCATGTTTCACCATCTGGAGCTCCTCCGATGCGTATCGCTGTCGCCCTAATCAGCATCGTGTTTGCCGTTTCAACTGTTAGTGCTCAGCAACCGAGCTCGACGGAGCGCTCGCTCGTCACAAGCACGTTCACCGTCTATGGCAACTGTGGTAAGTGCAAAAAGAATATTGAGCGCCCCTTCAAAGACATGCAGGGTGTCGAAAAAGCAAGCTGGGACAAAAAGACCAAGCAGTTTAGCATCACCTACGACCCATCGGTTCTGACCGAGAAGCGAATCAAGGAAATCATCGCCGAGCAAGGCTATGATTCCGACGACGTCAAGGCAAGCGACGAAGCGTATTCCAAGCTGCCGAAATGCTGCCGCTATCGCGACGGTAACCCGCACCAGGACCACTAAGCTCGAACCCTATGACACTGCTCCGCAGAGTACTCAGCCCCTTGCTTGTGGCGACACTCCTTCTGGCAACGGAAGGAATCGCCATAAGCATTCACCTATGCTGCGGTAGTGTTGAAACCATCAGCGTCTATCAGCAAGCTGATGATTGCTGTTGCCAGGAAACGGAAACAACTTCAGACTGCGACCTGGATCAGCACAGCGATTGCTGCCAAATCAGCGATGCGTATTTGCTCCTTCCGGTCGGTGCCACGCGCAATCAGGATGCACCTGTCCTCCTGCCGATGGTTGCAGCGATTCTGCCAATAGCAACCGTGCAAGCATGGATACCAGCCACGCTGCCAACCATTGACGAGCGCAAGCAACCGACAGAACATCCTTCCCCACCGCTTCTGCAAACCTTCCGCCTATAGGTTTCACTGGACATCCTGTTCTGGCTGCTTCCGAGAAGTTTCGGTGGCAGCGATTGTCGCTTTGCAGTTGTCATTCCATGTCGAACAATTCCAGTGAACCGTTCCAATGAAATCAATTCTTCTGTTGCTTGCATGCATAACAGTTGGTGCTGCGACGCAGCCCCTTGTGGGAACAATTCGCGGGCGTGGCGCTGATGGTACCGTTGCCCCGATTGCGGGCGCACGATTGGTGTGGAAGGGCACCCAGCAGGGCGCGCTCACCCGCAGCGATGGTAGCTTCCAGCTTGATCGTCCCACACCAGCCCGTGATACCGACACACTGATTGTCAGCGCCGTCGGCTACCGCAGCGATACGATCGCGATTGCCCGAACACTGCACCACCTGGAGCATATCCTCACATCTGAATACGTTGCTCGCGCCGTCGAAGTCGAGGGCGAAGCAACCGCAATTGCTGCTGCCGAACCGATTCGCACTGAGCTGGTCACGCGTCGGCAGTTAGAGCAATCTGCCTGCTGTACTCTCGCTGAGTCGTTCGAACGCAGCTCCTCGGCAGAAGTGCAATTTTCCGATGCCGTGCTGGGAGCAAAAACTATTCGCTTGCTCGGCTTACGCAGCATCTACACAACCGGACTGGTCGAGGCTATCCCGCTGCTGCGTGGCGTCACCGGTGCCTTCGCGCTCGATGATGTGCCTGGTCCGTTCCTCGATTGTATCAGCATTTCGAAGGGTGCAGCATCAGTCCTCAACGGTTACGATGGCATCACTGGACAGCTCAACATTGAATTCAAAAAGCCACACCGGGATGTTCCACTTTTTGCCAATGCATTTGCCAACCACCTTGGGCGCGCTGAACTCAATCTGACCAGTGCTCAGCAACCGAGCAACGATCTTCACACGATGGTCATGCTGCACGGGCGAATGTTTCAGCGTGATGTGGATGCCAATAGCGATGGTTTTCTAGACATGCCGCGCTTTGGCAACATCAACGGGATCGCACGAATGCTCTGGCAACACGAGAACCACGAATTGCAACTTGTGCTTCGTCCGACCTGGGGCAATTACCGCAGCGGCACACTGGGTGCCTGGACCAATGGCGCTGGCGGTTATCGCATCGAAACAACAACGCAGCGATTCGACGGCTACGCAAAGTTTGCTATCAAGGAAATTGATCACCCGTTGGTCAACCACATGGGCTTCCAAGCAGCTATCAGCACACAGCGCCTTATGACCAATGCCGGCACACGAGTTATTGAAGCACGGGAAGACTACGCCTATGCTAAAGCCATTGCCGCTGCCGCAGTCACCGATCATCTCACGATTCTGTGGGGCGGTTCGCTCCTCTACAACACACCGTGGGAACGACTCGACTCAACCACCCGAGAGCGTACCGAAGTCGTTCCCGGTCTCTTTGCGGAGGCAACGTGGTCGCCAGAGCCATCACTGAGCGCAACCGTTGGTATTCGGCATGACTGGCACAATCTCTTTGGCGCTCTGCTGACTCCCCGCATGCACATCAAATACTCGCCGACCGAGCTGATTACGCTCCGCATGTCTGCGGGGTCAGGCATCCGGGTTCCGCTGATGATCGCCGATAATGCAGCCGCCTTCTTGAACAATCGCCGTGTCGTGATTGATTCAGCCTTGTTGCCAGAGCGTGCGGTCAACATTGGCGGCGGTATCACCGCAACGATTCTTGTCGGCAATCACGCCGTCACGCTCGATGGTGAATTCTACCACACCCGCTTTTCACGGCAATTAGTCACCGACTTTGATCGCAGTGCCCGCGAGGTTGCCATCGTTTATGCCGGCACTGGCTACGCTAACAGCGCGTTGATGCAAGTTTCTACCACGCTTGCCGAGCGGCTGGATGCGACGCTTGCCTACCGCTTCATCGGAACCTATGCCGAAACAGGCGGTGCTCTTCGGCTACAGCCGCTGCTCTCTCCTCATCGTGTTCTGCTGACGCTGAGCTACGTGAGCGCTGATCGTGTCTGGGAAATCAATCCAACGGTGGTGTGGTACAGCAGCGGGCGTATCCCAACGACTACCGACAATCCCGCAGCCTATCAGTTCGCCGAGCGTTTCCCGTCGTATGTCCGTGCCTCGCTCCAGATCAACTGGCGACCAACCGACAGCCCGTGGGAATTCTACGTCGGCGCTGAGAATTTGGCGAATGTTCTCCAACCGCGGGCTGTTCTGGCAGCCGATGCGCCGACGTCCCCATACTTTGATGCGTCGTTGGTGTGGGGACCGCTCGACCAGCGAACGTTCTACGCTGGCGTGCGCCTGCGGGTGGGACAGCCGTGGAGCGAAGAATGATGCTTCACGTGTGCGTGCTATTCGGCTGTCATGCTGAACTTGCTTCAGCATCTCTTGAGACCCTGAACCAAGTTCAGGGTGACAAAGCAGAAGCACTGGGAGTGCACGCGTCTTGGTGTCCACAAGCGTCATGCTGAACTTGCTTCAGCATCTGAGTGCATTCGGTAGTCATGCCGAACGTATTTTGGCATCTGAATGAGACCCTGAAACACGTTCAGGGGGACAAAGCAGGAGCACTGGGAGTGCGCGCGTCTTGGTGTCCACAAGCGTCATGCTGAACTTGCTTCAGCATCTGAGTGCATTCGGTAGTCATGCCGAACGTGTTTCGGCATCTGAATGAGACCCTGAAACACGTTCAGGGTGACAGTCACGCGAGGGAATGAGACCCTGAAACAAGTTCAGGGTGACGGCGTGAAAGTGCTGGCAATGCGTGTGTGCATGGCTTTCGCCTGTCATGCTGAACTTGGTTCAGCATCTCTTGAGACCCTGAAACAAGTTCAGGGTGACGAGGCAAGAGCATTGGGAGTGCGTGCGTCTTGGTGTCCACAAGCGTCATGCTGAACTTGCTTCAGCATCTGAGTGCATTCGGTAGTCATGCCGAACGTGTTTCGGCATCGGGAGACCCTGAAACAAGTTCAGGGTGACAAAGCAGAAGCACTGGGAGTGCACGCGTCTTGTTGTCCACAAGCGTCATGCTGAACTTGCTTCAGCATCTATGTGCACTCAGCAGTCATGCCGAACTTGTTTCGGCATCTTTGTGTTTGAACGCCGTGTACCACAACCATCAATGTTTTTCGTATGCGAATTGCTTTGATTACCGGTGCCAACCGCGGCATCGGTTACGCACTCGCCAAGGAACTATGCCAGCGCAACTTCCATGTCCTCGTCGGCGCACGCACGGCTGACAGAGGAAACCACGCTGTTGCCCAGCTCCATAGCCAGGGCGTCAGTGCCGAGGCGGTCGTGCTCGACATGGAACGCCCGGAAACCTTCGAGGCGGTCAAAAAACAAATCGAATCAACATTCGGTGTCCTTGATGTGCTGGTCAACAATGCGGGCATCATGATCGAAGCCGAGCAATGGAATGTCAACACCACGACAACAATACCACCGGACGTGCTCCGCAGAACATTTCAGGTGAACTTTTTCGGACCCGTGGAATTGACCCAACAGCTTTTGCCTCTGCTGCTCAACAGTGCCGATGGTCGGATCGTAAACGTTTCAACCATCCTTGCCTCGCTGGAGCTTCACGCAACGCCTGGCTCGAACACCTATCCAACAAAAACATTTGGCTACAACAGCTCCAAAACAGCACTCAATGCGTTCACTGTGCACCTTGCACACGCACTGCGTCAAACGAACATCAAGGTCATTGGCGTTCACCCCGGCTGGGTGCAAACAGAGCTTGGCGGGAAAGGAGCACTCATCCCACCAGAGACAGCAGCACAAGCCATTGCCGAGCTTATCATTGCCCCCGATCCACCGAGCGGTGTTGTGCTCTTCCGGGGGAAACCGCTACCGTGGTAAGCCCAGCCCATAGTGCCAGGCTGCCGTAATTTGCGCTCAGAACGAACAGCATTGGATTGGTAAAACACGCTGTGAGAAACTACACAGACCTTCTCGACAAGCACCGCTCGACTCTGGAGAGCGCAACGGTAGCCTGGCACGAACGGACATTTTTTTCGCATTGGGCTGAGATTCCCAGCGGTAAGATTTACGGCGAAACCGCTGCCGCCGATGGAAAGGCTCGATTTGATGCCCAGATCGGCAAGCCGTTCGAACGACTCCTCCAGCGCCCGGCGCACTCCTGGCATGGCGAGGAACAGTCGCCCTACGGCTTTGCGCTCGACATCACATATCCGGTGCTCAGTCCCGATGATTTGATCGCCAATGCACGGCGCGCTCAGCGCGAGTGGTCTGGCATTGAACCAACGGTCCGCGCTGCCGTCTTGCTCGAAGCACTCGAACGGGCTGCTGCAATATTTTTCGAGTTGGCACACGCGACGCAGCACACAACCGGACAAGGATTTGTAATGGCATTCCAAGCATCTGGTCCCCATGCATTCGATCGGGCGCTGGAAGCTATCGTCGCCGGACTCTGGGCGCAACAGACGTTCGCCACCGCAGCCACCTGGACCAAACCACTGGGTAAAGCCAGCGTAACGCTTGCCAAACGCTTTCGCATTCGTCCACGCGGAATCAACGTCACGATCGGCTGCTCGACGTTCCCGGTTTGGAATAGCCTCCCCGGGATGTTCGCCAGCTTGGTCACCGGTGCTGCAACCATTGCCAAAGCACACCCGGCGGTTGTATATCCAATAGCTCTGGTTGTTGCTGCCCTGCAAACGGCTTTCGATGAACTTGGTTTCGATCCGCACCTGGTACAACTCGCTGTGCCGACGCCCTACGAATCCATGACGCAGGCACTGATCGGCTCCGATGGAGTCGGCACAGTGGATTACACCGGTTCGAGTGCCTTCGGCGAGCAGATCGAGCGTTTCTGTGCCGAACACGGCATCGTCTGCTTTACCGAAAAATCTGGCGTCAATCCTGTTTTGATCGAAAGCGTTGACTCGCTGGACTCGGCACTCGAGAACCTCGCATTCAGCATTTGTCTTTATTCGAGCCAGATGTGCACAGCACCGCAGAACATCTACATTCCTGCTCGCGGTGTCATCGAACGCAGCAGTGGACGTACTATTCCCCTGGAGGAAGTCAGTGGGCAGCTTGTTGCTGCCATTGATGCACTGGTTGGCAACGAAAAAGTTGGGCCCGGTACACTCGGTGCGATCCAGAATCCTGCTACGCTCGAGCGCATTACCCGCGCACGCCAGTTAGGACTGCCGATTATCCGGGAAAGTACACCAATTGCACAGCCAGATTTCCCAAACGCACGAACAGCAACACCTCTGCTTCTGAGAGCTGACACACGTCAGCGCCAGCAGTATGAGCACGAATGGTTCGGACCGATCGCCTTTGTGGTGCCCGTTGCCTCGTTTGAACACGGCTTGGAAGAAATGGTCGGCTCGGTGCGCCGATGCGGTGTGCTCAGTACGCTGGTGTACACAACCGACGCGTCCTTGCAGCAGGCTGCCGAGGATACACTCATCGGTGCGGGCGCACCGGTAGCGTTCAATTTTACCGGACCGGTCTGGATCAATCAATCGGCTGCCTATAGCGATTTTCACGGCACCGCTGCCACGCGGGCAGGCAATGCATCGTTTACTGACCTCGCATTTGTTTCTGCCCGCTATTCAGTAATCGGCATTCGCTCGGGCAACTAATTCGGTGCACTGTTTTTGCTACGACCTATGACGTGGTTTCAGCGTAAGGCAAAGAACATTCAGGAAACCTCGCCGCGCGAGATGCCCGATGGGCTATGGACCAAGTGCGATCGCTGCGGCGAGATCATCTACAAAAAGCAACTCGAAGAGCATGCCTTCACGTGCCCAAAGTGCTCCTACCATTTCCGCATTGGCAGCCCGCAGTACGTCAAGCTGCTGTTTGACGAGGGAACATTTGTCGAGACCGATACCCACATTCGCTCAGCCGATCCGCTCGAGTTTAGCGACACCAAACCCTACCGCGACCGATTACGGGAAGCATACCGGCGCTTTGGGGGAAGCGATGCATTGACGATCGGCTATGGTAAGATCAACGGGCAGCCAGTTTCGTTTGGGTGCATGAATTTCACCTTCATCGGTGGCTCGATGGGATCAGTGGTCGGAGAAAAATTTGTCCGAGCGCTGCGTCGCGCGCTCGATGAGCGCATGCCCTTGATTGTCATTTCAGCCTCCGGCGGTGCACGAATGCAAGAAGCCGCCTACTCGCTGATGCAGATGGCAAAAACCAGTGCTGCACTGACCGAGCTTGCCGAGGCACGACTGCCATACATCTCCGTGCTAACCGACCCAACCACCGGTGGCGTCAGTGCCTCCTACGCGATGCTCGGCGACATCATTATCGCCGAACCGGGTGCGCTCATCGGCTTTGCCGGACCGCGCGTCATCGAACAGACAATCCGCAAAAAACTCCCCGAAGGCTTTCAGAGTGCTGAATTCCAGCTCGAGCATGGATTTGTGGATATGATCGTTCACCGCAAACAATTGCGTGCAACGATCACACAGGTGCTGGAGTTGCTACTGTAATGGTGTGGTACAAATCCCAGGAGCATATTGCAGTGCGCAGTGCTATTACCTGTGGCATCGCCTCGTTGATACTGAGTATCTGTTCTGCCCTTGCAGCAGATACCACGGTTATGCTTTCGAGTGTTGATCTTCATGTCCGGCTTCCCAAGCCGACGGTAATGGCTCTCGGAAGCTGGTCACTGGCGCAGTATTCATCGGCGGATATCTACAGCCTTCGTCTTGCTGTTCCAGAACCGATTACCAGCGACCAATCACCGACCGCTGTTGCGGCAACCTATGGCGATTCGCTGCATGTGATGGTAGCGGCTGTGCCTGAATTTTTAGGAACGGTTGATTTGCTCGGTCGGCTTCTTGACCTTCAACAGCTACGCCGCTCAACGCGTGGTCACGCTCCGGTGATGACAACCTACTCTGCACAAAAAATGATCAACGCCGTGCCCGCCGAGGAAATCGCTATCGAAATGCGCGATACAACAAACCGAGATTCAATGTTTACACTCATCACATCGGCGCACCGCGGCACTGATGTCGTTGTGCTGGTTCTGCGCAGTCGGACGAATCCACGGACCGGTGACACCTGGAGCGCCCTCTACTACCAGCGATTGCTGGCATCGGTGGAAATGCCGATGCTCTTTCATCGGGATACATTCCACATTGTGCATCCGATGGGATGGAGCGTTACGATTCCGCAGGCATGGACAAACAAAGTCCAGACCCGACGTGGACATCCAGTGTTGCTGCCACCGCAGCAGCGAGAGGATACAACCTGGAACAGCGTTGTTGTTCAATTGCCGCTGGTGCAAATTGAATATTTCGTCGAGCCGACAACCCTCGGCGATACTGCCGTTCTCGATTATGCTGCGCACATTGCCCAGCGCCAGGGACTTGAATCCCTCGAGAGCTGGACGCACATTCCATGCTGGCAGTGGTATCGCTTCCTTGCTCCCAATCGCGGCCAGACTGTACAGACAACCTATGGCATTTGCATTCAGCGTGGACATATCAAGGTTTTGCGTCTCACTGGCTGGCAACGCGACATGCTGCAAATCGAGGCGATTCTTCCATCAATTGTCGAGGCTTTTGTTTTGAAGTAGGTTTCCACGCTGAACCGTTTTCTGAGTCTTGCCTACCCTTCCGCCGCCACCCTGAACGTGTTTCAGGGTCTCATTCCCACACGCGCTGTCACCCTGAACTTGATTCAGGGTCTTTTCCAGATGCTGAACCAAGTTCAGCATGACAACCGAAACGCAATCAGATG
>FWWL01007990.1_pt1 | contig 11863 bp, 10 predicted proteins | sample 2228331 | NCBI WGS metagenome assembly FWWL01 (sample SAMEA103939775, study PRJEB20133) | metagenome | reverse complement strand
GGAAACTCACAGCCCGGGAGCTATGGGCCTTGGGAGCGGTGGACGAGGTGATCCCTGAGCCGCCCGGTGGGGCCCACACGGACTTCCAAAGGACGGTGGAGGCCGTGCGGGAGGCGGTGCTCCGCCACCTTGTTGCGCTTTGCGCCCTCCCCCTGGACGAACTTCTCCGCTTGCGGTACAAACGCTATCGCCATGTGGGAAGTGCGGGCGGCGCCGACTAGGGCCCAGGAATTGTGTCAAGCCTGTAAGCACGGGTGTTCCTACCTTTTTTCCGGCCTTCCCGAAGCCGCGCGCATGGAGCTCGCCTCTTTGATGCGCCCTTTGGAACTGGATGAAGGCCAGCTTGTGTTTTACGAGGGCCTGCCCGCCCACGGCCTTTACATCCTTTGCGAGGGAAAAATCAAGGTGGCCAAAAGGCTCAAAGGGGGAAGGTCGCAAATTTTAAAGCTTTTGGCTCCGGGCGAGGTCCTCGGTGAAAAAACCCTGTTTGACCAAGAAACCTATACCTGCTACGCCAAGGCCTTGGAGCCCTCGCGCCTTATGTTCATCGCCCGCGAGGATTTCCTCGCCTTCATGCGCAAATACCCGGATGTGGCCTTTAGGCTCATCGAAAAACTCTCCCGGGAGCTCAAGGCCTTCGGAGATAAACTCGTGGAGATTTCCGCGTATTCCGCAAAGGAGCGCATGGCCCGGGTCCTTTTGGAGCTAGCAAGGGCGTTCGGCCAACGAACGCCCGAGGGGCTGGACCTCGGGGTGGAACTTCCCCGCAGCGAGATCGCGGAGATGGCGGGGGTGACCACGGAAACCGCGGTGCGCATCCTCTCGGAGTTCAGGGACCGAGGAATACTCGCCTTGCCCGGCCGAAGGATCGTCATCCTAAAGCCCGAGGAACTGCAGGCCATGGCCCATCCCTTCCGGACGTTCCTCAGGGAAAACCTGATTTGATCAGCAAGGTCCTCCTTGGCCTCGGAAACCCCCTTGGCCGCGACGACGGGGTTGGCTTCCGCGTCGCCGAAGCCCTGCAAGGGAGTGACTGGCTTTCAATACCCACAACGGCGCTGGAGAATGTTTTAGGGGTCGTGGAGAAGAAAAAACCCGAGAAACTCGTGATTGTGGACGCCGCGGAAATGGGGCTTCCTCCGGGGACGATCCGGCGCCTCCCCCTCACAAGCTGCGAGAAAATGTGGGGCTCCACCCACGGGCTTCCTCTCCCCTTCCTCCTTTCCCTGGCCCAAGCAAAGGAAGTGGTGGTTATTGGGATCCAGCCCAAGGAATACGGGATGGGCGAAGGGCTTAGCCCGGAAGTGGCCGAGGCGGCGCAACGCCTGGTGCGCCTTCTTTTGGAAAACCGGGAGGAGGAAATCCCCCAGCTTTAGCGGAATGGACAGGAAGTCTCAGGAGATTTCGCTAAAGGCCCGGTGGGTGATGGCGATGGCCGCGGCATAAAGGGCCACCGTGGCCGGAAAGAGCGGAGCAAAGCCGAAGCGGACTTGGATAAACCCCGAAACCAAGGCGCCCAAGGCCCAGGCTCCTTGCCAGGAGATGAGGTTCACCGCGCTGACGCTGGGGCGAAGCTCCGCGGGCACGGCCTCCATGACGACCACGGAAAAAAGCGGCCCGGCGAGGTTCATGAGGGTTGTGCGCACCAAGTATCCCGCCACGGACAGGGAAAGGTTGGGGACGTAGCCCCAAAGGAAGATAAACGGAAGGGAGAGGGCTTGGCAGGCGACGACCACCCGGATGCGGCCGAACCGTTTTCCCAAAAGGGGCGAGGCCAGGTTTCCAAGCCCAATAAGCAAGGAGTTCAGCGCGAACACCACGCCCAAAAGGGGATCGGGCATGGAAAAGCGCAGGCGAAAAAAGAGGTTCACGAAGGGGATGAGGAGACCTGCGCCAAGCCCAATGAAGCCGTTGATCAGCACAAGATCCCGAGCAAAGCCCCGATAGGAGCGAAAAGCCCGAAGGGAAAGGGCGGTTTTTGCCCGTCCGGAGCGCAGTCCCACCAGGGGCAAAAAAGAAAAAAGGTAGAGGAGAAAACTCGTGAAAATCACGGCCCGGTAGGCCGGCGGCTCTTGGGGAGGGAGCTGCCAAAGGCGGGCGAAGAGGCCGGGCAGGAGGCCGGCCAAGGCGGAGCCGGCCATCCCCGCCAAAACCGCGGTCCCCGCCTGAAACCCAAAGAGCTGGGTGCGCATCCGGTCCTCCGCTAGCTCAGCCAAAAGAGGGCCGCCCACCACCGCCCCCATGGCGCCGCCAAGACCGCCCAAAACCGCCGCCACCACTAGCCACCCCGGAGCGGGCAAGGCCGCGGGCAAGACGATGCTCCCCGCCTGAAGGCCCATTCCAAAAAGAAGGAGCCGCTTGTACCCAAAATGTCCAGCCACTAGCCCAAAGGGCAGGGCGGAGACCACGGTGACCAGGGAAGAGACGGCGGCAAGAAGACCGATCCAGTCTTGACCATATCCCAGGCCCTTCAAATAGAGGTTGAAATAAAGCCCGTTGAAGCTCCCGGCAAAGCTCCCCACGGCTGAGCTGATCAGGAAAAGGCGGGCGTTGCGGGAAAGGTTCATGGGGATCAGTGCGCAAGGATCTCCGTCTCGATGAAGTCCGCAACGAGCTCAGGATCAGGGGGAATAATGGGGATCCCGTCGGGGATGCGCGCGGGACGATCGGTGACCACCGCCACCACCGGGATCCTTCCGGCCAAGGGCTCCCCGGAGCGGTACACCTCAATCTTCGGGAAATTCCCGTGCTTGAAGCCCTCAAGGAGGACGAGGTCCAAGTCGGCCAGGTAGCGGGTGAGGTACTCCTCCACCGGGGTTCCCTCATGCTCCCAAAAGAGGGCTCCCCGAAGATCGGAGTAAAGGAGGACGCGGACAGCCCCGGCCTCCCGATGAAGGAAGGTATCCTTTCCAGGGGTGTCCGGCTCCACCTCCGGCCCCACATGCTTGGCTGTCCCCACGCGATACCCCCGGGCCAAGAGAACGGGAATAAGCCGGCAAATGAGGGAGGTCTTCCCCGCCCCGGAATGCCCGATGAACGCCACCGCCCGCATGGATCCACAAAGCATAACCCAAAAACTACGCCCTCGGCACGAAAATAAGGCTCAAAAGGCGCTTAGCGCTGGTTTGGGACAAATCTTATGAGCTCCTCTAACCCGAGTTTTCGCAAGGTCTCCGAGGTGGGGCCGTGGTCATCCCAGCCGCGAATGCGGTAGTACTCGTCCACCTCCCTGCGAAAACGCTCGGGATCGATGGGCCGGCCGGCTGAAGCCCCGCGGGGAAGGGGCTCATGGAACCGCGACGGCAGACGATCGGCTTCCTTAGTGTACCCGCTGAGCCCGGAGTAAAGGCGCATGAGGGCGAAATTCCTGGCCCCAATCAAAAGCATCTCCTCCGCCCCGATCTCTAACCCCGTGGCATAGGCCAAAAGCTCGCGGATCTTGGGGAAGTTGTAATAGGGTCCGGATTCCTTCGTGGTAAAGGCGCACATCACCAAAGAATTCACGAACGACCGCAAATCCTCGTAAAGCACAACAAGCCTGGCTTTCCCCTCCAAAGAAAAACGGTCGTAGCGGGAGGTGACGCCGAGCTCGGGTGTGGGGTTGTCCTGCTCGAGCATCGTGTCGTGGAGGCCCTCCATGTGGTTGGCGCCCCGCGGAGTGACGGCATAGGAAATCCCCAGGCCGACTTTGCCCCGGGGCTCGTGCATGGGGACCTCCACCCCTTTTATGGTCATCACCGGATTAAGCCCGATCTTTTTGGCCCAGGCCTCAAGACCCTGGGCGATCTCATCCCCAAGCCCCTCCCTTCTTCCGATCCTCTCCACCCACTCCACGATGGCCTTTCCATCGCCCCAGGCCACCCTCTCCCCGATCAGCCCTTTCTCTGCGGCCTCCATGAGGGAGGCGATGGCCACGCCCGTGGAGATGGTATCCAGGCCGTAGGCATTGCATAGCTGGTTGGCCAAGGCAATGGCCGAAAGGTCTGAGCAAAGGCAGAGGGAGCCCAACGCCGCCAAAGTTTCGTATTCCGGACCGCCGTACTCCGGGATGACCGGCCTCCCCAAAAACTCCGTTTTAACCACGCGCTTGCAGCGAATGGGACAGCCGGCGCAGGTGTCGCGGTCCACAAGGATCGTGTCCTTCAGGGCTTCTCCCCCGATTGCTTGGGCGAAATCAAACACGCCCTCCTGAAAATTCTTGGTGGGAAGGATCCCCATCTCCGAAAGCCAGGTTAGGCCGCGGGCCGTGCCGTATTCTCCAAACCTTAGGCTGCCCGGGTCGGAAAGGAGGTCGCGGGCGAATTCTGCCCGGGCCTTGGCGAACTTCTCGGGGTCGGCAAGGGGCTTTTCCGTGTGGCCCTTCACGGCCACGGCTTTGAGGAGCTTCGCCCCCATGACCGCGCCCAGGCCTGGCCGGCCAGCGGCCCGATTGCGGTCATGAATGACACACGCTTGGGAAACGAGCTTCTCCCCGGCTGGCCCAATCACCGCCACCCGCACCCCGGGATGCCGCCTCTGCAGCTCCCTTTCCACATCCGCCGTGAATTGGCCCCAAAGATCCCGGGCAGGGCGAAGCTCAGCCTTTCCCTCGTAAACAAGGAGGTAAACGGGCTCTGGAGCTTTCCCGAAAATAAAAATCCCATCGTAGCCAGAGCGGCCAAGCTCATGCCCCAAAAAACCTCCTACGTAAGAGTCGGCAATGGACCGAGTTTTTGGGGAAATAGCCATCAGAACATGCCTTCCGGCCCCAGCCAAACCGGTGCCTTGAAAGGGCCCAGTGGCAAAGACGAGGGCGTTCCTGGGGGAGAAGGGGTCAGTGCCTGGAGGCACATACTCCAAAAGGAGCCGCGCGGCCAGCCCCCTTCCTCCCAAATGAAGTTCGTACCAATGCGTTGGGATCTCTTTTTCCGTGATCCGCCCCGCAGAGAGGTCCACCCACAAGTACCGCCCAAAAACCCCGGTCATCCCTCCTCCTTTTTGGCAACGGTTGAAAGTTTGTTATAAACACCGCGAAGCCCTCTTTCCACGTCCTCCCACTTGCGTTGGGCATTGCGCAGATGGTTGCCCAGGGTGTTGACATCTTCGAGGGCCGTGGCCAAGGTTCTTTCCACAGCACGAAGCTCACGGAACAGCACCTCCACGTCCTTGGCCAGCTCCAATCCCCGAAGGCCCATACCGATCGCCCGGAGGTAGGAGTAAAAGGAGTTGGGGGAGCACGGAAAAACCCGGCGGCTCCAGGCGTACTCCAAGAAGTCCAGGTCCTCTTCGGGCATAAGGAGCTCAAGAAAAACCCCCTCAGCGGGGATATACATGAGGGCGAAATCCGTCGTGCCCTCCTCGGGCTTTATGTACTTTTGGGCAATGGCGTCCACATGGTTTTGCGCATTTTTTATGAGCCTCTTTTTAAGCCTTTTTCGCTCTTCGGGCGAGGTGGCCGCGTGGAGCTCTTCGAATCCGGAAATGGGGAATTTCGCGTCCACGGGGACAATTCCATTCTCCAGAAAAATCGCGGCATCGACCACGCTTCCGTCGCGGAAGCGATATTGTTCCTGAAAACGACCGCGCGGGAGGACTTCGGAAAGGAGCTCGGAAAGGACCCATTCCCCAAACACTCCCCGGGCTTTGGGGCCGCGGAGGAGGTCCTGGAGGCTAGCCAGGTCCTGGGCGGCGGCCTCCACCCGCCGGCCGATCTCCTCCATCTTCCCCATCCGTTCCCGAAGATCTGCCACAAGGCCCTGCATCGCCGAAAGCCCCTGGGAAAGGGTTTGATCCTGCCCGCGCAAAAGCTGAGCGGTGGCAGAAAGGTGCTGTACCACCTGGTCCTGAATGTTCTGAAGCACGCCGGAGATTTTCCCCACCTCCTCGGCGGTTCGCCTCAGATTTTCTGCTAGAGCCTTTTGGTGGAACCTCTGCCAAAGGAGAAGGAAAAACAGGATGGCAAGGCCAATGGCAAGAGCAATGGTCATCGCACCGGCTCCAATGCCAACACCTGCCGGAGGAACTGCCCGGTGTAGGAGTGGGGGACCTCCGCGACCTTTTCCGGCGGCCCTTCAGCGATGACCTCCCCGCCCCGCTCACCGCCCTCCGGACCAAGATCGATGACCCAATCCGCGGTCTTGATCACGTCCAAGTTATGCTCGATCACCACCACCGTGTTCCCCGCGTCCACCAGACGATGCAAGACGTTCAGGAGTTTACGAACATCCTCGGGGTGCAGGCCGGTGGTGGGCTCATCGAGGAGGTAGAGGGTGCGGCCAGTTTGGCGCTTCGATAGCTCCCTCGCCAGCTTGATCCTTTGGGCCTCGCCGCCGGAGAGCTCCGTGGCCGGCTGGCCAAGTTTTATGTACCCAAGGCCCACGTCATACAGGGTCTGAAGCTTTTCCCGAATGGGCGGGATGGCCGAGAAAAACGCCAGCGCCTCCTCCACGGTCATGTCCAAAACCTCGGCGATGTTTTTCCCCTTATACCGGATGGCCAAGGTTTCTTTGTTGTAACGCGTCCCTTTGCACACGTCACACGGGACATACACATCGGGGAGGAAATGCATCTCAATCTTCACCTTTCCCTGGCCCTGGCAGGCCTCGCACCTCCCTCCGCGGAGGTTGAAGGAAAAACGGGCCGGGGTATATCCCCGCATCCGCGCCTCCGGGGTGGCGGCAAAGACTTCCCGGATGGGATCGAAAGCCTTCGTGTAGGTGGCGGGATTGGAGCGGGGGGTACGGCCGATGGGGGATTGGTCCACCAGGAGCACGCGATCGAAATGCTCCCACCCCTCGATGTCGTCGTGCGCCCCGGGCTTCCCCGCGGAATACCCGAGCTTCCAGGCCATCCCCCGGTAGAGGATCTCCTCCACCAGCGTGGATTTCCCCGAGCCGGAAACGCCGGTCACACAGATAAAAAGGCCGACAGGGAAGCGCACATCGATCCCTTTTAGGTTGTGTTCGCGGGCTCCGCGCACGATGAGCCATTTGTCCTTGGGCTCGCGCCGCTTGCCCGGAATGGGGATGCGCCGGACTCCCGCGAGGTATTGCCCCGTAAGGGATTTGGGGTTGCGCGCGATCTCCTCGGGCGTGCCGGTGGCCACCACATAGCCTCCGTGGAGGCCGGCACCAGGACCAAGATCGACGATGAAGTCCGCGGCGCGCATGGTGGCCTCGTCGTGCTCCACCACGATCACCGTGTTTCCCAAGTCCCGCAGGCGCTTTAGGGTGGCGATGAGCCGGGCGTTATCCCGGGGGTGCAGGCCGACGGAGGGCTCATCCAGAACGTAAAGGACACCGGTGAGCTGGGAGCCGATCTGGGTGGCCAGGCGAATCCTTTGGGCCTCTCCCCCGGCCAGGGTGTTGGCCGGCCGATCCAGCGTGAGATAGTCCAGCCCCACATCGACCATGAACTGCAAACGGTTTTTTATCTCTTTCAGGATCTGGTGGGCGATCATCCTCTCCCGCTCCGTAAGCTTGAGGTTTTCGAAGAACTCCAGGGCCTCGCGCACCGTGAGCTTCGTCACCTCCCAGATGTTTTTGCCGCCCACGGTCACGGCCAACGCCTCCGGCCGGAGCCTCGCTCCCTTGCACTCCGGACAAGGGAGAGCGGACATGTACTGCTCGATCTCCTCCCGCGCCTCCTCGCTCATCGCCTCCCGGTAGGCCTGCTCTAGATAATTCACCACCCCTTCAAACGGCCGGTAGTAGGTGCGGGTTTTGCCGTAGGTGGTGGTGTACACGAAAGGAACGAGCTCGCCGCGGGTGCCGTAGAGTATGATGTCCAGCTTCTCCTTGGGAAGGCGGCCCAAGGGGCTGTCCATATCTATCCGGTAGGCGCGGCAAACGCCCTCAAGGAGGGCAGAAAGCCAGCGGGAGCGGGAGTTGGCCCAGGGGAGGATCCCTCCTTCCCGGATGGAGCGGCGCGGGTCGAGCACAAGCTCGGGGTCCACCACCATCCGCATCCCAAGCCCATCACAAGCGGGGCAGGCCCCAAACGGCGAGTTGAAGGAAAAAAGGCGCGGCTCAATCTCCGGAAGGCTCACCCCACACACGGGACAGGCGAAATGCTCGGAAAAGAGCTTCTCCCCCTCGCCCACGATTTCCACAATCACCAGTCCCTGCCCCCATTTGAGGGCTGTCTCCACGGAGTCCGCAATCCTTCCGCGCTTTTTTTCGGAAACCTTGATGCGGTCAAGGACGATCTCGATGTCGTGGCGCTTGTTTTTGTCCAGCTCGATCTCCTCAAACAGGGTGCGCAGGACCCCATCCACCCTTACCCGCACGAACCCCTCTTTTTTTAGGTCCTCAAAAAGCTGTTTGTATTCGCCCTTTCTTCCCCGCACCACAGGGGCCATGATCTGAACCGGCGTCCCCTCGGGAAGGCTCAGAATTTGGTCCACGATCTGTTGGGCGGTCTGGCGCTCGATGGGCCTTCCGCACTGGGGACAATGGGGCTTTCCGATCCGCGCAAAAAGGAGGCGCAAATAATCGTGGATCTCCGTGACCGTGCCCACGGTGGAACGGGGGTTGTGGGAGCGGGCCTTTTGGTCAATGGAAATGGCAGGGGAAAGGCCCTCGATCATGTCCACATCGGGCTTTTGCATGAGGCCCAAAAATTGCCGGGCATAAGCAGAAAGGCTCTCCACATACCGTCGCTGCCCCTCCGCATAAAGGGTGTCGAAGGCCAGGGAAGATTTCCCCGACCCGGAGATCCCGGTGATCACCACGAGCTTATTCCGGGGGATCTCCAAGTCGATGTTCTTGAGGTTGTGCTCGCGGGCCCCACGCACCACGATCTTGTCCATAAAAGCCTCACCCTTGCGCAAACGCGCCACCCAAAGGCAACCACGATCTTACCCTCCCCGGATTCTTGGGCAAAGGTATAAGATCCGGATATGGCGGGAATCGTGCGGTTTGGCGTGTCCATGGAGGCCGAGCTCCTTGAGGCCTTCGACGAGCTCATAAAGAAAAAGGGGTACAGCAATCGCTCGGAAGCCCTGCGGGACCTGGTGCGGGAGGCCTTGGCTGCCCGGGCTTGGGAGGAGGGGGAAGAGGTGCTGGGCGTGATCCTCCTTTTTTACGACCACCACAAACGAGAACTTTTGGCCAAGCTCACCGACGCCCAGCATCAAGCCTACGCTCGCATCCTGGCAAGCCTGCACATCCACGTCGATGAGGACCGGTGTTTGGAGGTCATCGCCGTGCGGGGGCCAGCCGGGGAGATCACCAAGCTCGCGGACCGCTTGCGGGCCGAGCCCGGGGTCTTGCTGGGCCGACTTTGCCCAGCCGGGACAATTGGCCGGTTTTAACCCGCCAAATGGGCTTGGATTACGCCACCGTTGGGGGTAATCCACCTTACACGAGGTGACCATGGCGAAGAACTCGCGCCGTTTGGCTTTGACAACGGGGTTGAGCGTGATCCTGGCCCTGGTCCTTGGGGGCTGCGCACGCATCAGCGCCCAAATCGAAAGTTATTCCCCGGCGGAGCCGATCCGCGTGGCCGTTGGCGAGACCATCCCCCTCAAACTCACCGTAGCCAACACTGGCAACCGCTCCACTCAATTCCTCCTCCGCGCGCTGGTTTGGGACCAAGCTGGTCGGAGCGTGGGAAAATATGAGACCTGGGTGAGCCTTAAACCAAACGAGCGCACCACCCAGACCTGGAACCACACGGTAAGCGGGGAGGGGACCTTCACCGTCCAATTCCAGGTGTGGAAGGACACCACCACGCAACTGGCGGTGCTGCCCAAGGACCCACAGGCCCTGGTGATCGGAGTTCCCGCGGAAACGACCGCAGCTTCCACGGGCAAGTTCAAGATCGGCGACAAGGTCCGCACCGTGGTAAACCTCAAGGTGCGCACTGCGCCGGGCGTGAACAACCCAGAAGTGACGCACGTGAACTATCGCGGTTCCATGCCCCCGGGGATCGAGGGTCAGATCGTGGACGGGCCCAAAAGCGCCGACGGTTACACCTGGTGGAGGGTGAAGTTCATCACCGGGGTTGAGGGCTGGTGCGCGGAGGGAAAGGGCGGGGAAAGCTGGCTGGAAAAGGTCAGCGGCTGAGGACGCGTTCGTAGACCTCGCAGTATTTTTGGGCCGCACGCCTCCAGGAATAATCGCCTCTCATCCCCACCCGCCGCAGGGCCAAAATCTTCCTCCGATCTTTGCGCCAAACATGCACTGCCCGACCGAGGGCTTCGAGCATGGCCTCCGGCGTGTATTCCTCGAACACGAAGCCATTCCCACCATGATCCGCGTCTTGGACCGTGTCGCGAAGACCGCCGGTGGCCCGCACGATGGGGATGGTGCCGTACCTGAGGGCGTAAAGTTGGGTGAGGCCGCAGGGCTCAAACCGGGAGGGCATGAGGAGGAAGTCCGCTCCAGCGAGGATGCGATGCGCCCATTCCACGGAAAAGGTCAACAAAGCCCGCGCCCTTCCCGGCCAGCGTTTTTCTGCCTCCCTAAGGAAATCCTCGTAGCGCGATTCGCCGGTGCCCAACACCACTAGGTTGACTCCCATGGCCATAACTCGGTCCAAGCTAGCCAGGAGGAGATCCAACCCCTTTTGTTCTGTGAGCCTTCCCACCATGGCCACCACCGGGCCGGCTCCGCAAAGGCCCAGCTCCCGCATGAGCCGTCGGCGATTAACCGCTTTCCCTCGCAGGTCTTGGGGAGAATAGCGGGCCCAAAGGTGCTCGTCCCGCGCGGGGTCCCATTCCTCCACATCGATCCCGTTTAGGATGCCAAAAAGATCCTGAGCGCGGGCACGCAAAACGTCATCCAGCCCAAGGCCGTCGGCGAGGATCTCCCGGGCGTACGTGGGCGAGACGGTGGTGATGGCGCTAGCGGAAAGGATCCCCGCGCGCAGGGCGCAAAGCCAATCCCCATCCCCCGCGAGCGCCAAACTCTCCTCGGGAAGGCCTATTCCCTCCCACATATGCCGCGGAAACCACCCCTGGAAAGCCAGGTTGTGGATGGTGAGCACTGTTTTTGCCTCTATACCCTCGGTCCGCAGATAGAGGGGCAAAAGGGCGGCATGCCAATCGTGGGCGTGGAAAATGTCGGGGATCCAGGCAAGGTGTGCGCAAGCCTTCGCCGCTACCTTACAGAGAAAAGCAAAACGCCGGAGATTATCGGGGTAGTCCCGATCGCCCTCCCCATAGATCCCCGGGCGGTCGTAGTATGGCGGGAAGTCCAGGAAGTACACGGGAACATGGCTTCTGGGGAGGAAGCTTTGGAGGAGGCGAACTTCTTGGGGTTCCCCGGCGAATTCCACCGGGAAGGCGGCGACCTGGGGAAAGGTCGGAGGGACACGGGCGTAGCGGGGAGCGAGGACGGCCACCTCCACCCCCAGCTCCGCGAGGGCCTTGGGAAGGGAGCCCACCACCTCCCCGAGGCCCCCGGCCGTGGCGAAGGGCGCAACCTCCGCCGCCACAAACATCACGCGCATGCCCCAATCATAAGGCGCCAAAAAAGAAAAGGGGCAGACCAGGTGGTCTGCCCCCAATTGGCTTCCTCAGCGGTTACGGCTTTGCCACCGAGGGCTGGGTGATCGGCGCGGAATCGTCCTTCCAGAGGACAGCGCTTTGGACTTCCTCGCGGTTGCCGTAGGCGTCGATGGCGTAGTAATCAACCTTATGCGGCCCTTCTGGCCCAGGGACGGTGAACGGCCCGGTATAGTGCCGCCAATCCCCGCCGTCAACGCGGTAAAAGATGTTCGCTACCCCAGAGGCGTCCTCGCTCCGAAGCTCGATGGGCGTGCGGGACGTGATCCATAGCTTCCCATCCGGAGCAAGGTAGCTTGGATCCCCCGCGATGATCCGCGTCACCGGCGGGTGAATATCCAGGTAGATGGTGAGCGTTTTCGTGGGCTCCCGGTT